>ENA-OSET01002038-OSET01002038.1-sediment-metagenome-genome-assembly--contig:-NODE-2038-length-20034-cov-3.679611_pt1 | contig 20034 bp, 16 predicted proteins | sample MGYA00237882_ERZ534229 | MGnify/ENA primary metagenome ERZ534229 (study PRJEB26408, sample SAMN06266212) | sediment metagenome | isolation source: Hudson Canyon methane seep mesocosm | place... | reverse complement strand
ATACCTGACTCATAGGCACGTTTGACCGCCGGTGTCAGGGCATCAGGGTCGGATGGGGCCAGAACAATACCCGAAACACCCCGGTTGATCGCGTTTTCAACAAGGTTGACCTGGTCCGCGATCGCGGATTCAGACGCCGGGCCATTGAATGTGAAAGTATGGTCAGACTGCGCCTCGATGGCTGCGCTTGCGCCTTTATTGACGTTCTGCCAGAAATTTGAGTTCGTCGTTTTCACAATAACAGCGATCTCCCCCGCCATTGCCGTTACTGGCAACATCGCAATCGTTGTCGCAGTAAGTACTGCTTTCAAAGATGTTTTCATGGTATTTTCCTCCCGTTGAAGTTTGGTATTCGACCGCTTACCGGCGGCTACGGATCTGATCGATGTAGACGGCAAAGATGACGACAAAACCGATTACAATCTGTTGGATAAAGGCAGACACTCCGGCCATATTCAGGCCATTGCGCAGGACGCCGATGATGAAGGCGCCGATCAATGTGCCCGATATGGCACCCACCCCTCCCATTAGAGATGCACCGCCGATAACGGCTGCGGCGATGGCGTCGAGCTCATACATGACGCCCTCATTGGGCTGGGCAGTGACAAGCCGGGACATCAGGACAATCCCGGACAGGCCCGCAAGGGCACCGGACAGTGAGTAGGCAATCATCTTGGTCCGGTCGACTTCGACACCTGCCAGACGTGCGGCTTCTTCATTGGATCCAGTGGCATAGATATGGCGTCCGATCTGACGACGGCGCAGCATATACGAGCCCAAAATTGCGACGACCACGAGTAGGATCACCGGATATGGGATGCCGGGGAAGACGACTTTGGGAAACCCATTGGCGCCCATTTCAACAATGCGGAACAAGGCACCATTGCCAAGAACCCCAAACGCTTCTCCCAGGCGGGAAATTGGCGCGGCACCTGTAAGCTGCAAGGCGATACCGCGCGCAATCAGCATCATTCCAAGCGTTGCAACAAAGGGTGTGATCCGCATCTTTGTGATGACAAACCCGTTGAACAACCCGCATAGGGCACCAACGATAACGCCACAAAACATGGCGGGAAGTACCGGCATGCCCGATTTGACCAACATGCCGGTGACCGTTCCCGACAGCGCCAGAACCGACCCCACACTCAGATCGATGCCACCAGTGATGATGACCATTGTCATGCCAATCCCAAGCAACCCTATCACCGACGTCTGAAGCATAATGGTCAAGCCATTGTTCACAGACAGAAATGCCGGATTCCCGAAGGCAAAAATTGCGACCAGAATTAAAAGCGTGAGTGCCGCTGATAGCTTGTGGAACATCTCGGGCTGTAGCCTAAAACGCGCGCCCTCGGCCCGTGCCCTTGCGATGACTTCATACATCCCACATCTCCCGTGGATTGGTATTTAATAATTGAAAACCATACTGCTCAACAACAGGCCGCGCTGTCAATTGTTTTTTATTATTGTCGACCGCATGGGAATTTTGGTAGTATATATAAGCTGTTAAATATGAGGTTTAGAAATGGCGAGAACCGACGAACGCTTCAGAACGGCCTATAATGCGCTGCTAGACGTCTGTTCGAATCTGGCCCGCACCGACAAACTTCCCTCGGAACTCAGTCTGGCCGACAGGTTGGATGTCAGTCGAACCGTTGTCCGTTCAGCCCTGCAACGTCTGGATGGCGAGGGTATCATCGACTGGAACGGCCGCGACAAAACGCTGCTGCGCAAACCGCGCAAGTCGGATCGATTGGATGTCAGAACTGAGCAGGTTTCAGAGGACGAACTGGAAAGCCAGTTCCTCGACTGGATCTTGCGATTTGATGTCCCTCCCGGCACCGCCCTGAACGTCACCGATATGGCCCGTAAATTTAACGTCCCCCCCCATTCCCTCCAGGAATTCCTTGCCTCCCTCAGCCGCTTTGGGCTGGTTCAAAGGCGGCAAAAGGGTGGATGGGAGCTGGTCGGGTTTACCACTGATTTTGCGGTCGAGCTTTCGGATTTTCGCAATATGCTCGAATTGAATGCGATTTCACAGCTTGTATCACTGCCCGATGATCACGAAATCTGGCCGCAACTGGACGCACTTGAAGCCGATCACAAGCAACTCGCTGAGCAGATCGGCAGCCGCTACCACGACTTCTCGTCGCTTGACGAACGGTTCCACACGACCATTGGGAAAATCGTGCAAAACCGATTTGTTGAAGAATTTCAAAAGGTCATATCACTGGTGTTTCACTACCACTACCAATGGGACAAGAAAGATGAACGGGATAGGAATGAGGCCGCCATTCAGGAGCATCTGAGAATACTGGACGCCATTCGCACCCGTGATGAGGCCGCCGCCTTAGACGCCGCCCGCGATCACCTTAAGACATCCAAGCAAACGCTGCTTTCGGCTTTGCGCATCCATGGCCGCGCCCAATAGTTACCGATCTTCCAAGGGCGTAAAAATACCATCTGCCCCATCCGGCCACGGGGCATCCAGAGCATCCAGGTTTCGTGTCAGGGATTTTGACTTGGCAGTGCCCAGCAAAACAGAAGCCGCAGCAGGATGGCGCACTGCGAACTGCAAAGCTGCGGTTGCCAGCGGCACCCCGACGGCGTCCGCACGTCGTTGAAGTTCGGTGACTTTGGCCAGCACCCCGGCCGAGGGCGGGGCATAGTCAAAATGTGCGCCGGGTACTGGCCCGGTGGCCAGAATGCCGGAATTGAAGATCCCACCCAGAACTAGGCTTGTTCCTTTGGCCCGACACAGGTCTACAAGCTCCTCTTCCCCGCTGCGATCCAGCAGCGTCAGCCGCCCTGCCAGCAGGATGACATCAATATCAACCTCGCGCATCACCTCCAGGCAGACCGCATTCTCATTCACACCAAGCCCAAAGGCCCCAATCCGGCCCGCGTTTTTCAGGGCCTGCAAACGATCCACCCCGCTGTCCATCAGATCGGAAAAATGCGCCACATTGGCAGCGCCATGAGTGTAGCTGCCGATATCGTGGACATACAGGATATCAATGCGAGAGGTCCCAAGCCGCTCGCAACTTTGCTCAAACGCGGCCTCGATACCATCGCCGGAATAGTCATATCGCACATCATTGGGCAGCGGATGCACGAACCCGTCCGCCTCATCCAGTGCCCCGCCCGGGGATAGACGTCGGCCCACCTTTGTCGACACCACATAATCGTCGCGATTTTTCCCACGTAGAAATGCCCCCAACCGCATCTCCGACAATCCGCGTCCATAATGCGGGGCAGTGTCAAAATAGCGAATGCCCCGGTCCCAGGCGCAGTTGAGAAGCGCGGTCACGTCATGATCGGACACCTCGCGGTACAGATTGCCAATGCTTGCGCAGCCAAAGGACAGTTCAGATACCTCTACAGCCGTTTTGCCGATTTGATTTCGCTTCATGTCCGATCCTTTGATTTACGAATGTGATCCACAATGGCGGTGAGCCTTGGGCGCAAGGTGGCGTTGTCATGCGTAGCAGACCAGTCCAGAAATGCGCCGATGCGCCGATGCACTTTCTCGGGATGGTTCTGGGCAATATCTGCCAGGCGGTGGTCTAGATACGGGTTTGAAAACCGGTCCAGAGTGGTCGCAACATAGGCCTGCGCCTCTGGCCCCAACCCTCGGGCTGCAAATGCAGGCAAGACCTCCTGGGCATACAGGTTCTCCAGATCGCCGCGCACGGCGAGATCTGACAGCAGATCACGGACGAACTCCGCCCTCTGTCGATCGCGTTGCAACCATCCCTCGACAAGGTAACTGTGACCAAGATTAAGGATGTACAGCTTTAGCGCCTCGGTTTGTTCCAACGTAGCAACCACCATGATTGCGGGATGCGCGCAGGGCAAACGCAGCCCCGGGCAGTCTTCTATTGCCCACAAGGCATAGGGCTCAGCCACTGCTCCGGCAGGGTGCAGGGGTTCGGACACGATGCGATCCACCAGCGAGTTGACGAACCGTACCTCTGCTTCAATCCAGGCCGCAAACTTGGCAGACAGGGGTGCGGCAATCGCCAGAACACGGTGCCTTAGTGCAGTACCATTCTGCGCCACCAACTCCGTTGGCATGACCTGAATAGGCTGTCCACCAGCCTGGAACCGACCTAACAAAAGATGCGTCAGCTTGGCCGGATAAGACATGTCCTGACTAAAATCCAGTTTGGTGTCAGCGGCTTGTGGCACCCAGCCGGCATCCCCGGTGTTGGACAGGATGATTTCCGCCTCAAACGCTACAATGCGCTTCACCTCAGCAATATCAGTTGCTGTCGACAGCGTCCGGGTCACGCTCTTTACGCGGGTCTCAAACGAGACCTGTTCACCATTTTGCAGGCCCTGAACCCGGACTGGATATCCCGCAGGATCACTTAAGGCCGCCAGTCGGCGGGCGCGCGTCGCCTCGCCACTGGACTGCACCACGCAAATTGGGCCCAGCGCCTCACCGCGCTGCAATGCTTCTGAAATGAACAGATCGGCATGCGCCTGCAGGAAGCGGCTGGTCCCAAACTGGATGATCGGAGTGATTGACATTGCGGTCTCCTTCTTGCATTGTGTTTTTAATTATTACAAACATAAAGTCAAGCAACTCCAAATACGGACCAAAAACATGATCATCGACGCCCATCAGCATTTCTGGCACATCGCCCGCGGTGACTACGCATGGATGGATGACAGCGTAGCCCCCATCCGACGTGATTTCCTGCCCGCAGACCTGACCCAGATCGCGGCGGCATCTGGCGTAACAGGTACAATTGTCGTCCAGGCGGCGCCGACAGTGGCGGAAACTCAATTTCTTCTTAGCCTGGCAGCCGAGTCCCCATTGATTTGTGGGGTGGTCGGATGGGTCGATCTAGAGGCGGAAGACGCCGAGGCAACGCTGCGGGAGCTGGCGCAGAACAAATGGTTCAAAGGCATTCGCCCGATGTTGCAGGATATCGAAAATACCAAGTGGATTCTGCAACCCAAGGTCCAGAAGGCTCTTAAATTTGCGGCTGATCTTGGGCTGCGGCTGGACGCATTGGTGACACCGCGCCATTTGGACGCGATTTCTCAAATCGCCGAGGGCATCCCGGCCTTGCCGATTGTGATCGATCATTGCGCCAAACCAGTGATCCAAGGCGGTCAGGACGCCGGGGAGAACTGGCGCGCCGGCATGAAGCATCTGGGTGACCACCCCAATGTGTTCTGCAAGCTGTCCGGCCTGGCCAATGAATACGGCAGCGGGTGGTCGGCCCAGACGCTGCAACCGGTTTTTGATCACGTCTATCAGTGTTTCGGCCCGGACCGGATGATGTGGGGCAGCGATTGGCCAGTGCTGAACCTCGCGGGGGACTATGCTAACTGGGTCAAGGTCGCGCAGACGCTGGCGGCTGACCTGACACAGGATCAACAAGATCAGTTATTCTCGCAAACCGCGCACAAATTCTACGGCTTGGCAGATAGTCAGTGACCCACCTCGCACGACCCAGTCGCCAAGCTATCGCTACAGTAATGACCCAGTTGGAGACCCAAAATGGTTGAGAGAATGGGAATGGTCATCGGGCTGCATCCCGAGACACTCACAGAGTATAGGCGTTTGCATGCCGCCGTCTGGCCGCAGGTGCTGGATCGGTTGCGCCGATCTAACATCACCAACTACTCAATCTTCTTGCGGCAACCAGAAAACCTTCTGTTCAGCTACTGGGAGTACACCGGATCAGATTTTGCTGCTGATGACGCTGCAATAGCCGCCGACCCGGTGACGCAGGATTGGTGGAAACTGTGCGGGCCAATGCAAAAACCACTTGAATCCCGCTCTGATGGCGAGTGGTGGGCCCCTATGGAACCAGTATTCCACCTTGATTAATCACTGATGGGCCTGTTGTGACAGGGCCCGACAGAGGTCCGCCCGAGGGTGGTTTCCTGTTGAAAAAGCAATATCAGTTGCTTCTGGTTCCCATGCGGGCAGTTGATATATCTGTAATCGTCGCCTCGTCAGTCCCACCCGCTTTGGCTTCAACAGACATCCAGTCCTGATCCGCCAATAGTTCCTGGATGCTGGACGATGCCATAGGCCGACCAAAATAATATCCCTGCACTTCCTTACAGCCCTGATCCTTCAAGATGCGGGCTTGTTCCATGGTTTCAACACCTTCGGCATTGGACGTCATGCCTAGGGATGCTCCCAGATCAATCACCGCCTGTATGATACTGTCAGCTTCGGGGCTATGGCCCAAACCAGCTGTAAAGGATTGGTCTATCTTAATTTTGTCAAAGTCAAACCGGCGCAGGTAGTTCAGGCTTGAATAGCCGGTTCCAAAGTCATCCATTGCGATGCGCACGCCCATATCTTTTAACTGGGTCAGGATCGCTATGGTTTCCTCGGTGTTCTGGATCAAGATGCCTTCGGTGATCTCAATTTCCAATCTACCCGGCTCTACGTTCTCGTCTGCAAGCGAGCTCCGGATCAATTCCAAAAGGTTTGGTGACCGGAATTGCACCGGCGAAACATTGACGGCAAATTTCAATTCAGGCCAATCCCGCGCGTGAGCGCAGGCACTACGGATGACCCATTCGCCAATCGGGATAATCAAACCGGTTTCCTCGGCCAAACCGATAAACTGATCAGGCGGAATGCGCCCTTCGGTGGGATGGTTCCAGCGCAACAGGGCCTCGACACCCACAATTTTGCCAGTGGCCAGGTCAATCTGCGGCTGAAATTCCAGATCAAGTTGATCCGAAGTCAAAGCGATCCGAAGATCGGATTCAAGCTTTTTGCGGATCAACAATTGCTGGTTCATCTCCTCGGCGTAAAACTGAATGGACCCACGACACTCGTTTTTTGCACGGTATAGGGCCAGGTCTGCCTGCTGCAGCAGTGTTGTAGCCTTGATATGGCCACCATCGGTCAAAACGGTAATTCCGACGCTGGTCCCAATGATTGCCTCGTTGCCGTCCAGATCAAAGGGCCGTGACAATTCGGCCGTGATCAAGTTTGCAAGCTGGGTCGCGCCACTTGGTTGATCAGCCGACTTTTGGACAATGGCAAATTCGTCGCCCCCTAGCCGCGCCAGTAAATCATTACTGTCCAGCAACGCTTTTAGCCGTTCTGTCGCCTGCTTAAGAAGGTCATCCCCCGCCGCATGCCCCAATAGATCATTGACGTCCTTAAAGTGATCAAGATCCAAACAAAGAACCGCCAAGGGAGTTTGTTGCCGATCAACGTCTGCAATGGCGTTGATCAACCAATTATTGAACAGGGATCTGTTCGGTAATTCCGTAAGCGGATCATGACTGGCCAAAAAGGAAGCATGCTCAATCGCCTGGCGTAACACTCTAAGCGGAAGCGTTCGCATCCCAATGAAAACGAGCCCCCCAAGAAGGGTTGAAAGGAAGAAGACTGCCAAGCTGCGATAGGCCAAGGGGCGAATACTGTACGTGACTTCAAGGCGCCCGGCCTCAATGCCCGAGTCAAAAAATGCATGAGACGTCAGGATTACCGGGCTGGGTATGGAGGCCATTCCAACCTGGGCGACAAGTTGCCCGTCGACATCGAAAACTTTCCATATCTCGGTGTCCTCATAGCCGCCCAGAAATTCAGTAATTCTGAGCGTCTCAAAGTGCCACATTAGCGGATTGCGGCCGACAAGTTGGCTTATATCCTCAGAATTCATGTCTGCTTTGGCAGTGGTTTGTCCATGAACGAAATGCAGCCCATAGTAAAAATACGATACCGGCACAAGGATCGAGATTGCCAGAGAAACAGCAAGCGCAAATGCTGTTGCAAAGCGCACGACCTTAGGATCCACCAAGTCGGACTGATTGTTTTCCTCAAACATTGGATTTCCTATCCGGCTGGTGTGAACGCATAGTCAGACAGCAGCGCGCGGCCTTCGTCTGAGTAGACAAAGTCACGGAAGTCCGATGCAAGGGGGGAAATGTTGTCAGTCGAAACCAAGTAGAACGTTTTGGTGAGTGGCCCGTCAGGGGCATATTCAGAAGTGTCAGTCGGATCATGGCCATCAAGCGATAGAATGTTCAGACGGCGATTTTCGGTTGCGATCTGGCCCATGGGGATCATACCCAATGACCCTTCCAGACGCTCCAGCAATGCAGCATTTTCCTGGTCGTTGGTCGCACTGACCAGGCCGGGGCGGTCCAGTGCGATGCCAACCGCACGATCCAATTCGACAGACAATCCCCGCAGAATACGCGTATCAGATTCCGCAGCGGGACGCATGACCAGACGAATAGGCCTGCCATCCGCCCAGTGGGAAATCGTACCGTTATAGACTTGCTCAAGCTGTTCGGTCGTAACCCCGGTCACATCATTGCCACGGGTTGTCGCAAATACCAATTGTGTTCTGGCATAAGCTTTTGCCGACGCACCAGCCGCAGTTTCCCTATCTTTCAGTGGCCGGGCACTCACGCTGAGATCTATCGCCTGAGCAACCAACGCTTTAACGCCGCCACTGCTTCCCAGGCTGGGAAGCACTTGAATCGTATTACCCGGATTACGGTCTTCAAAAGCTTCGGCAAGAACCGACATACTACCAAGGGCTGCACCCGTCCCGCCAATCCGCAAAGTATCAGCACAGGCAATGCTTCCCGAGAACAACGCTGTAACCGTTGCGCCAACCTGTACTGCGAAGCTGAGTGTCACCTTGGCCATCTGGGTGCCTCCTATTTCAAAACTTAGAATATATGACACCAAATTTCTTAACAAAATATGCGCGATCGGCAGCTCGAACCTAGCCCCGTTCACCAAGGGCACTGGACCAGTGCCTACACCTGTGGATAAGCCCAATAACCCAGCAGGACAAGACGATACAACTACCTATGGTTGTTCTTCTCCAACGCATTCCACAAGAGCACCACTCTGTTAAACTTAGAAGGATCTCCTGAAATCCAGGTGAAACTCCGCTGATCCAGCCACGTGGTCATTTCCACTTTTCCAACGATGCATTGCCTGTCATCGGCCCTGCAGCTACCCGTCACACCGGTTCGGTTTTGCCGTCCCCCGACTCAGATTTGCGTTCTGCGGATCAAATGTGATCACAGAATTCTATTGTAAAAATCGCCACTTTCCATGCATCAGATACTGTTGGGGCTCTGGCCACCCTTTCGTCTTGTCCAGATGCATTCAGGGTCCAGCCTCTGCACAGCCACTTAACCAACCGATGCCCCTCGGGGGTCTGGAACTCTCGGCATTTCAACCGATGCCTACACCGAAGCCCAAATCCAAAGAGCTTTCGCCCTTTGGTTGATGGGCCCACGTCGAGTAGGCCAGTTACAAAATGATACAGTGCCGCGTTTTGGACCCTCGCAATTGGGACAGATCGAACGACAGAAAGGCAGCGATTGCGAAACCCGCTGACAGCACCCCTCGAAGGATATCCCCAGGCAAATAGCCCGAATTATTTGCATCCCTGCTTATTCAGCAAGTTTCGCGAAGTTGAGATATTTGACCGGCGTGATGGCCACCACAGACCGTGGCAAGCGTCGCTTGAAGGATGCGCCGCTTTTCGCGTTCTCACGCTTGGGTGGCAGGGCACCCGCCTGCCCCCAAGCACAGATATGAACCAAAATGCGGGGCTTCGAGGAATATCAGCGCGCTAGGTATGCGATGCTATCACCTTGATGCCAATCCCGCTTAGGACTTGCCCAACGGTCTGGTCGTATTCTTTGATTGTTTGGGTCAGCCAATTTTGAAAATACCTCTCAGATTTCGACAGGGTTCGCCCAGACGGGTAGCAGATTGAATACCGTTCCGAGCTGCGCAACCCGATTTTGAACGGCGCAACAAGACGGCCACTGTCAATCGCAGGCAAGCACAGGAAACTGTCTCCGATTGTGATACCAGAGCCCGCCAAAGCGGCTGACAGACATAATGTGGTTTCATTAAAGCTTGTATAGGACGCCTGCGCGCCCGGATTTTCCAGATCCGCCTTATCAAACCACTCGGACCAGGGATTGTAATTTTTGTCGATCAGAAAATGGGCGTTATGATAGCGGCCATGCTCGGTGATATGCGCGACCTGATAGTCTGGCGTACAGACTGGGATATCGACCCAGTCACACAGAAAATCCTCGACGAGTGTTTCAGTCTCATAGCACCCTTTAGGTCCGTAAAAGATCCGAAAGCTGAAATCCTCGCCTTCACGCAGCTGGCCATTGTGTTCGGCGTTGACCTCGATGGATATGCCGGGGTGCGCCACCAAAAAGGCCCCAATGCGTTCTGCCAGCCAGGACGACGCGAAATCCCGTTCCACGAGAATTCGGACCGTTTTGGGGTGATTGGAATGCTCGATTACCTTTTGGGTACTGGCAGAAATTATATCAAAGCCCTGGCGCAGCCCGGCCGCAAGTTCAGTGCCCTGCGTCGTCAGTGTGACTTTGGGGCCTGATCGAACGATCAATTGACATCCCATCAGGACCTCCAGACCCTTGACCTGCTTGCTGATCGCCGGGCGTGTCACATTCTGCTTTCGCGCCGCCTCGGTGAACGACCCCAGTCGGGCAACAAGGTCAAAGGCACGCAGGGCTGTCAGAGAGGGTGAGTGAGACATAGGCTTATAGTAACCTCAAGTTACGATAGTGTAACCGTAATAATTTCGTGTTTCCAGATTTGTTTCGTAACTATTTGCCAACTTTCGTCGGCAAATCGGCGACCCAACAGGAAATACACCATGACCAAACCCATGAAATTCGCAGCAAATGGCCCTGATGGCTGGAAAGATGCAGCCGATATCGCGTTGGAAACAGCCGAGTTGATCGAGGGTCAGCCGATGGGGTTGGATCACATCTACTTTCAAAAGGACGAACCCGGCGTTCGCGCCGGTATTTGGCGCTCCTCTCCTTATACCGAATTCTACGAGGACTATCCCTGCAGTGAATTTATGTACCTGCTGGAAGGCTCCGTGACGCTCGAGAACGATGACTTCTCGGAAACCTATACCAAGGGCGATGCCTTTCTCGTCCCCAAGGGCTTTCGCGGCTACTGGAAGCAGACAGAGCCGATGTTGAAATACTACGTGATGATCGATTGATCCCATAGCTGAGCCTGGATTTTCGCATGTCACATTCTGTACCTTCCGCCACAGCGACTGACATCGGAGCCTATGATTACATCATCATTGGTGCCGGATCGGCCGGCTGTGTGCTGGCCAACCGCTTGGGCGAGGATCCAAAGACCCGTATTTTGGTGCTCGAGGCCGGCGGCAGCGACAAATCGATATATGTCGAGATGCCAACAGCACTGTCGATCCCAATGAACACCAAGCGATTCAACTGGGGCATGGTGACAGAGCCCGAGCCCGGGTTGGACAACCGGGTCATGAACCTACCCCGCGGCAAGGGGCTCGGCGGGTCCTCGTCGATCAACGGCATGTGCTATGTCCGTGGCAATCCAATGGACTATGAGCTTTGGTCCGCATTGGGGGCTGGTGGATGGCACTGGGCAAATGTACTGCCCTATTTCCAACGTCTTGAGAATGTCAAAGGTGGCGGCCCATTGCGCGGCACCGATGGGCCGATCTCGGTGACGCGCGGGCCGGAAACCAACCCGCTGTACCAGACCTTTGTTCAGGCCGGGTCGCAGGCCGGGTATGCGGCCAGTCCCAACATGAACCAGCGTCAGCACGAAGGCATGGGCCCGATGGAGATGTCGGTCGGTGGCGGCAAACGATCAAGCGCGGCGGTCGGCTATCTGCGCCCGGCGATCAAGCGCGGCAACGTTCGCGTAATCTCGCAGGCGCTGGTGGACCGGATCCTGTTTGATCAGGGTCGCACCTCGGGTGTTTTGTTCACCCAAAACGGTAGGCCACAGCTGGCCCGGGCCGATCAGGAAATCATCCTCAGTGCTGGTGCGATCATGTCGCCGGTTATCCTCAAGCGGTCAGGCATCGGGCCGGCCAAAGAATTGCAGGCGCATCAGATCGAGGTTCAGGCTGACCGGGCTGAAGTGGGCGAAAACCTGATGGACCACCTAGAGGTCTATGTGCAGCAGGAATGCACCCAACCGGTGTCTTTGTTTTCACACATGAACCTTATCGGCAAAGCAATGATTGGCGCCCGGTGGCTGCTGACCAAAGGCGGGTTGGGCGCGACGAACCATTTCGAAAGCGGCGGCCATATTCGCAGCCGCGCAGGCATTGTCTATCCGGACATCCAGTACCACTTTCTGCCGCTTGCCATTTCCTATGACGGAAAAACACTGGCCAAAGGTCACGGGTTTCAGGTGCATGTGGGCACTAAACGCTCCAAAAGTCGCGGCTGGGTGCGGCTGCGCAGCGCAGATCCTGGCGATCTGCCTCGGGTCCGGTTCAACTACATGACCCATCCCGAGGACAGGCCGGAGATGCGCGCCTGCATCCGGTTGACCCGCGAGATTTTTGCCCAACCAGCCTTTGCCCCCTACCGCGGTAAAGAGCTGGCACCTGGGGATGCCTGCCAAAGCGATGACAGCATCGATCAATTCATCACCGACAAAGTCGAAAGCGCCTATCACCCCTGTGGCACCTGCCGGATGGGGGATGACGCCGCCGCAGTGGTCGACCCAAAAACCATGCGCGTTAAGGGGGTCCAGGGTCTTTTAGTTGTCGATAGCTCGGTCATGCCGCAGGCAACGGCCGGCGACCTGAACGCACCAACACTGATGCTGGCAGAGCGGGCTTCGGACCTGATCCGGGACCGACCTTTACCTGCCGCCCAGGATGCACCGCTGCTGGCAGCACATGACTGGGCGCTCAGCCAACGGTCGCGGGACATCAGTCACGACTACGCCGGCGACCGGGACAGCTTGCGCGCCGCACTACTGGCGAATGCCAGACGATAATGAAACTCAGGGAGGAAATGATGAAGATGGACCTTAACACTGCCGTAGCGGCCCTTGCCATGTCGGTTGCAACCGTGACCGCGCCGATGGCGCAAGCCGAGTCACAAGACCCGATCAAGATTGCGGTCAACGAATGGACCGGCCAGCACCTGTCTGCAAACATCGCCGCAGAGCTGCTAAAGAAAATGGGCTACAGCGTGGAAATGGTCACCGCCGGTGGCTTGCCACAGTTCACCGCACTGGAGCAGGGCGAGCTGCATTTCAACCCCGAAGTCTGGGACAATTCCATCACAGATGCCTACACCAACGGCCTGACATCGGGTGCGATTGTCGACATGGGGCAACTGGGGCTGGAACCGCGCGAAGGCTGGATCTATCCCGACTACATGGCCGAGCAATGCCCCGGCTTGCCCAGCTATCAGGCGCTTTACGATTGCGCTCAGGCATTCGCCAACGCTGAATCCTTTCCCAACGGTCGCCTGATCACCTACCCCGCGGATTGGGGCACGCGCTCTAAATCCGTGGTCGAAGGCACCGGCCTGCCCTTCAACCCGGTCCCCGGCGGATCCGAGGGCGCCATGGTCGCCGAGCTGAAAAGCGCGCTGGCCTCGAAAGAGCCGATTTTGATGATGTTCTGGCAACCCCACTGGGTGTTCGCCGAAGTTGATATGAACTGGGTCGAGTGGAACCCGGCACAGGGCGAATGTGTCGAAGAAGACCAGCAGCGCGACACCGCCTGCGGATTTGCTCAGGCCTCGGTCAACAAGATCGTGTCCAAGTCACTGCCGGAAAACTGGCCGAAGGCTGCCAAGTTCATTGAGCAGTTCACCCTGACCAATGCCGAGCAGAACGCCATGATCCTGGAGGTCGATCAGGGTGGCCGCCCACTGGAAGAGGTGGTTCAGGACTGGATCACCGCCAACGAAGCCAAATGGACCAGCTGGATCAACTAAACCAGTACAACTAACACGTCCGGCGGTTGCCGCCGGACGTTTGCCCTTCAGGGATCGGGAAGGACCGTTTTGGAACAAGACACAACAGATAGCCCACGCGCGGTCAAACTATCCTGCCGCAATCTATGGAAAGTCTACGGTGCCAACCCGGAGTACTATTTTGACGCTGCCGGGTATCAGATCGACACCGAAAATCTGGCAAAGCGGATGCGTTCCGAAGCCCATATCCCGGCCGCGATTGATGTCAGTTTTGATGTGCATGTCGGCGAGATTTTCGTGATTATGGGCCTGTCGGGTTCCGGCAAGTCCACGGTCGTTCGCTGCCTGTCACGACTGGTCGATGCCAGTTATGGCCAAGTGCTTTTGGACGGCGAAAACCTGCTGGACAAAAGCGACAAGGAACTGATCGATATTCGCCGTCACAAGATGGGAATGGTGTTCCAGAATTTCGGATTACTCCCCCATCTGACAGTCTTAGAGAACGTGGCCTTTCCGCTTAGGCTTCAGGGTCTGTCGCAGGCCGAACAGCGAGAGCGCGCCGAGCGTGTCATCAATCTGGTCGACCTGACGGGCCGCGAAGATGCCTTCCCTGGCCAGTTGTCCGGTGGTCAGCAACAACGGGTTGGCATTGCCCGCTCCTTGGCTGTGGAACCGGATGTATGGTTTCTGGATGAGCCGTTTTCGGCGCTTGACCCCTTGATCCGACGCCAGATGCAGGACGAATTCCTGCGCATCCAGCAGGTCCTGCACAAATCCATCGTGTTCATCACCCATGATTTTCTCGAGGCCCTGCGCATTGCAGACCGCATGGCAATCATGCGCGACGGTCAGGTAGTGCAGATCGGCACGCCCGAGGATCTGATCCTCAATCCTGTGGATGACTATGTCGCCCAGTTCACCTCCGAGGTGCCCCGCATCCGTGTTCTGCGCGCCAAGGCTTGCGTCGTGCCCGCCGAAGGGGACACCAGCGCCATGGCGCATGTCTCTGGGGACCTGGTGGTAGAGGCACTGATTTCAGAGCTGTCCCATAACCCATCCGGCGTCGTGGTCGACGGGGCGGATGACCAGCCGCTGGGCGTTGTTACACCGGTCTCGCTGATCAAAACACTCGCCGCTTTGGACGTGCCCCAACCCAGCGTTAGTGCCTAACATGGCACGAAAGACCAAAACTGCTGTCAGGGATCAAAATCCCATGCTGCACCTGGGGTGGCCGGCGGTCATCACCTTTTCATTGCTCTGCGTATTTCTGATGGGACAGGTCGACTGGATCGCGCGTTTCCCGAAAACCCTGCAACTGCCGATTGCTGGTTATCTGAACATAACCATGGAGTGGATCGTTCAGAATTTCGCGCCATTCTTCAAGGGTGTCACGGCTGTGCTCAGTTATCCCATGCGCTGGATGCGCGAGCTGCTGCACTCCCTGCCATGGAGCGCCTTTATCGCTGTACTTGCCGCAATCGGATATCGCGCGGGCGGGGTAAAACTGGCCGTGTTCACCGGGCTTAGCCTGCTCTACGTGCTGAGTGTCGGCCTGTGGTCCGAGGCGATGAATTCCTTTGCACTGATTTTCATCTCGGTGCCGCTGGCTGTTCTGGTTGGATTTCTGTTGGGCGTCTGGGGCTATACTTCGGATCGGGCCGAGCGGATGCTCATGCCGCTGTTGGATCTCTCGCAAACCATTCCGGCCTTTGCCTATCTTCTGCCGATCCTTCTGCTGTTTGGATTTGGACCGGTTGTCGGGCTGGTGGCATCGATCCTGTTTTCATTTCCACCCATGGTGCGCAACACTGTTCTGGGGCTGCGCGGGGTCCCGTCGGATATCGTCGAAGCCGGGCTGATGTCCGGCGCAACGCCTGCGCAATTGTTCTGGTTGGTCCGCTTTCCCGCCGCCCTGAAACAGATCCTGATCGGGATCAATCAAACCACCATGGCCTCGCTGTCGATGGTGATTATCGCCTCTATTATTGGCGGCACGGCTGACATCGGCTGGGAGGTTCTGTCAACCATGCGCAAGGCACAGTTTGGCGAAAGCCTGACGGCCGGGATCGTGATTGCCCTGATGGCGATGATATTGGACCGGATCACGTTTGGCATCGCCGAGCGGCAAGGCAGCACCCTCGCCCGCAAGACCCTGCTGCAACGCTATGGCTTTCCCTTGTCACTAGTGGCGCTCATCGCTCTGCCTTTGCTGCTGACCACAATCATGCCAGCCTTGGGTCAGTGGCCCACGGCATGGCAGCTTGATTTGGCCACCCCGCTGAACCAGGCAAGCACCTGGTTTGTTATCACTTTCAAGCCGGTGGTGGACGCCATCAAGATCACCTGCCTGTTCTTTGCAATGCTGCCGCTTAAGATCGGGCTGGATAAGACGGTCAGTCCCTACACCTGGGGGTTTGCTCTGACCACCTGGCATATCGCGGGATACGCAGCACTTGTTGCCATGGCTGCACTGACGGCCTGGCGCAAAACCCGCCCCGGTTTGGCCGTCACCATACTTTTGGTCGGGTTGATCTTTTTCATCGGCCTAACCGATATGCCTTGGATGTCCATCTTGGCGATCCTGCTCTATTTCGCCTATCGCGTTGGCGGCAGGGAACTGGCAACCGGCACCGCACTGGGGCTGCTGTTCTTGCTGCTTTCCGGCAGTTGGGACAAGGCAATGCTGTCGCTCTATCTCTGTGCGATTGCGGTCAGTCTGTCCTTTGTCATTGGCGCGTCACTGGGCACAGTCGCCGCGCAATACAAATGGTTCTCGCGGTTCATGCGGCCAATCAACGACGCCATGCAAACCATGCCGCCATTTGTGCTCCTGATCCCCATCGTGATGATCTTCAAAATCGGCGAGTTCAGCGCCCTGTTGGCGATCATCGCCTATGCCTATGTGCCCGCCTTTCGTTATACCGAACACGGGCTGCGGCACGTGTCCAGGACCGTGGTCGAGGCCGCTTCGAGCCTAGGCACCACCCGGGCCCAGATGTTGTTTCTGGTCAAGATGCCACTGGCCCTGCCCAACATCATGCTGGGGCTGAACCAATCGATCATGTATGGCATTGCGATGCTGGTTATCGCCGCATTGGTTGGCACCACCGGCCTGGGCCAAGAGGTCTATGTCGGGCTTTCGGCCGGGAACTTTGGCCAGGGGTTTGTCGCTGGTATCGGCATGGCGATCCTTGCCATCACCGCCGATCGGTTTTGCCAGGCCTGGCAACGCAACCATCAATCCCACCTGACGGACGCTCCACAATGAAACTCATCTATTCCAACGATCACCGCGATCACGCTGGCGCCAAAGAAATGCGCTATGATCAGATGATCCCCATGTCTGAAAGCCCCGAGCGGATGGACATGATCATGACGGCCCTTGCCGAGGCTGGGTTTTCAGACGCGGTTGCCCCAAACGCCCACGGGCTAGAGGTTGCGCATCAGGTACATGACCCGGCATTTGTCAGCTTCCTTGAGCGGTGCTACCCCCTGTGGGAGGCCAAATTTGGCCCCGGAGGCTTTGCCACCGCCTATACCTTTGGCATGCGCGGAATGGATCAGCAGCCCAACCCATCCGTGCATTCAATGCTAAGCTGTTACACCTTTGATGTCTGTGTCCCCTTTGTTCAGGGCACCTGGCAGGCGATACGGTCGGCCAAGGATGTGGCGCTGACCGGGGTTGATCTGATGCACCAGGGTGAAAGATCGGTGTTTTCGCTCTGCCGCCCGCCGGGTCATCACGCATCACGGGACATGGCCGGCGGGTATTGCTATCTTAACAACGCCGCCATCGCCGCCCAGGCCCATTTGAACACGGGCGCAAAACGGGTGGCCATTCTGGACATCGACTATCACCACGGCAACGGAACCCAGTCCATTTTCTATGACCGCTCTGATGTGTTGTTTGCATCGCTGCATTGCCGACCAGAAGACGAATATCCCTTCCTGATGGGCTATGCGCGCGAGGTCGGGAAAGGCCCCGGCAGAGGTTACAATGTGAACCTACCCATGCCACGGGGTACAGACTACGGCGTCTGGGGGCCGGCGCTGGCCATCGCTCTGGCCCGGATACACAGCTATGCACCGGATGTCCTGGTGGTGTCCTTAGGCGTCGACAGTTTTGCGGGCGACCCCGTCGGAGGCTTTGAACTGCAAAGCCCGGACTTTGTCGCCATCGGACAGGCCATTGCCCAAGCGGGCCTGCCGACCCATTTCGTGATGGAGGGCGGCTATGCAATGGAGGCACTTGGCACCAATGTTGCAAACGTCATTTCCGGATACTCGAATATATGAGCTGACCAAAGCGGAGCGCTCCAACAATAGGAAAGGCCTGCCCTCGTCTGTCCTAGACGGCTCGTGCCAAAACCAAGGTTCTGGCAATCGAAGGCAAAATGGCAAATGCATGGAATACATCGGACGCAGCGTTAGACTACGGCCAACTTCGGGCGCCATGGTCGGCAGTTTCGGGCGAGCCGCAAGGCCCAGCGCTAACATCGTCTGAGAGAGCCGTTTTATGAGCCTGGCCTGGTGTCTCTGAAGCCGCTATTCCAACGACGGAATGTTTCAGCGTTTGTTCCATGACATGCCCCAGAACCCTGCTTGAAAGATCGGTTTTCGAAGCGAAATGTGAGTAATAGCAACCAAGGGCAGCCCTGTAGTTTTCACGGTCTCCGAAACGCCTGCACCAGCAATCCCGTATATCTCCCTTTGGCGAATGATCATTTTCCACGCATCACAAGATTTGGGAAACCTGAATGGGCCTGCCACAAAGGGTGATCAAAATCACCTGTGCACGGTTCTCGTGGGAAACTCAGACACATTCGCCGATCCATGGCGACTAATGTGATGAACGAGGCCAAAAATGGTAAGAGAGAATTCAGGGCAACGGCAGAATATCACTTTGCACATCAATGGGGAGACCGCCTTGTGTCCGATCTATCAAACATTGCCCTGGGCTATGATCCGGATCCATCTCAATCCAAATCCCTGAGATCCGATGCCTATACCCAAGACAAATGGTTCGATGCGGACCTGAAACAGATCCTTGGCAAAACCTGGCAATGGGTGTGCCATGTTGAAAAAACGAGGGAACCCGGATCTTACGTCACGGTTGAAATTGCGGGGCAACCTATTGCCGTTGTGCGCGACCGGGATGGCACGCTGCGGGCCTTCTACAACGTCTGCAAACACCGCGCCCACGAACTGCTCTCGGGCGAGGGCAATACCACCCGGATCATGTGCCCCTATCACGCCTGGGTCTACAAGCTCGATGGTCAATTGGCCCGCGCCCCTCACACCGAAAACTTGAAAGACTTTGACACCGGCGACATTTGCCTGGACCAGATCAGGGTTGAGGAGTTCTGCGGCTTCGTCTTTGTCAACCTCGACCCCCTCGCCGCCTCGCTGTCATCACTGTCCGGTCAATTGGAAACAGAGATCCGCCACTGGGCCCCGGACGTTGATCAACTGACGTTTGGCCACCGGCTAACCTACGAGATTAAGTCGAACTGGAAGAACGTCGTTGATAACTTTCTTGAGTGTTATCATTGCCCGACCGCGCATAAGGACTTTTGTGATCTGGTCGATATGGATACCTACAAGGTGACCACCTACGGTATTTACTCAAGCCATATGGCGGATGCGGGCAACGGTCCCAACAGCGCCTATGACGTGTCGAATGCAACTGTGAAAACCCATGCGGTTTGGTGGCTGTGGCCGACCACCTGCCTGATGCGCTATCCGGGACGGTCCAGCATGATCGTGCTGAATATCATCCCCATCGGTCCGGACCGCACCTTGGAAACTTACGATTTTTACCTTGAAACCCCTGAACCCGACGCAACCGAACTGGACGCGATCCGCTATCTGGATGAGGTTTTGCAGGTGGAGGATATTGGGCTGGTCGAAAGCGTGCAGCGCGGCATGAACACGCCTGCGTTCACCCAGGGCCGCATTGTCAATGACCCCGAAGGGTCGGGAAAATCAGAACACGCCGTACACCACTTCCACGGATTGGTGCTGGATGCCTATACCAAGACCCCACAGAACGGAGACCGTGATGAGACTTGAAGGTAAAATCGCCTTGGTGACAGGTGGCCGAGGTGGCATCGGGCGGGCGATTGTCAGCCGGTTCCTGACGGAAGGTGCGACAGTCTATGCCGCAGATCTGACCCCGCAGGGATCACTGGCAGATCATGACGATGATGGCAGTATCTTCGTCAAGCTGGATGTCACGCGCGAGCCGGACGCCATAGCCGCGATGGATCGCGTGATGGCCGA
>ENA-OSET01002035-OSET01002035.1-sediment-metagenome-genome-assembly--contig:-NODE-2035-length-20050-cov-3.711511_pt1 | contig 20050 bp, 14 predicted proteins | sample MGYA00237882_ERZ534229 | MGnify/ENA primary metagenome ERZ534229 (study PRJEB26408, sample SAMN06266212) | sediment metagenome | isolation source: Hudson Canyon methane seep mesocosm | place... | reverse complement strand
CCAATCGCTGTGAAATTAGCGCTAACCATTAGTGTCAGCGGATGCGTCAGAGGCACGCTTCTATTGCGAATTAATATAGCGCCGCAACGACAAAAAAACTCATTGGAATGTGCACGATCATTGCTGGCTGGAACAAGTAGCTGAAGTCTTTTTAAACAGCCTCAGAATAAATCCTAAGCCTCTGGTCGTCCAATTGATACACCTTAGCACTACCTTAGTACTTACCTTAACCAGTACGATAAAGCGATTGAATAATTGCTAATGCCAGCCCGCTAAAAGTATCACTCAGTACCGTGAGACGGATTTCCCATTAGTCACTGCTCGACTTAATAATTTCTCCACCCTTCATAACAAAGTCGATATTTTCCACCAGACGAATATTTTCTAATGGATTTCCCCCAACCGCAATAATGTCCGCAAGCATTCCCTCTTTGATTTGTCCGCGATCGCTTACGCCTAACAGATCCGCAGCGTTGACCGTTGAACTTTGAAGCGCGTGAAGCTCGGACATACCACGCTTCACCATGGCATGAAATTCAAACCTGGCATCCGCGTGCGGCATGACACCCGCATCACTGCCCATCGCAATATTTACACCCTTTTTTACCGCCATGCGGAAACTGGCTTCGACATAAGGTATTAAATGTTCAGATTTTTTTACTGTCCAGGCAGGCGTTTCAGGTGGTAGCGGGACATCATTCAAATGAATCGTGGGAATATAGTAGGTTCCTCGACGCTTCATTTCTTTGATGATTTCAGGAGTTAACATAGATCCGTGCTCAATAGAGGCGACTCCAGCTTTCACCGCAGCCAGTATTCCCTCGCTGCCATGAGCGTGCGCCATGACCTTTAAGCCATGGCGCGAGCTTTCCTCGACAATAATTTTCAGCTCCGCATCGGAATATTGCTGTGCCCCCGGGCTATCACCTTTGGAAAAAACGCCGGCGGTGGCGCAGACCTTGATCACTTTAACGCCGTGTTTCGCCTGGTACCGGATTGCTTTTAGCAGCTCCGCCTTGCCGTCAGCTATACCTTGTTTTGGCCCCATTTCCATTATGCCGGGAGAAAACCCCGTGATATCACAATGCCCTCCGGTGATGGAGAGATAATGACCCGCAGGGAAAATTCTCGGTCCAATAACAGCGCCACTGTCGATGGCGCGCATCAAGGAGACATCCGGAAATCCTGGGAAAGCGCCAGCGTCTCTGACAGTGGTAAAGCCTGCCTCCAGCATTTCCCTACCAAATTTCACACCGTGCAAAGCCCAGTCTGCAGCGGTTTCCATGACCGCTGCGGTTGTCCAGTGATCGCCATTGTAGTAATCCAGAGTCACGTGACTATGCATATCCATCAGGCCGGGCAGCAAGGTTTTGCCAGCCAAGTCTATGACTTGTGCATCGGAAGGGAAATCTTTTGGATTGATAGCCACAATCTTGTCATCTTGAATCACGATGACCGCCGGGGAAATGAGTTTTCCGGAAACCACATCAAGATAGTGTGATGCTGTTATGACTTGCAATTTGGAAGCGTAGATTGCGCCGGTAGCGCCTAGCAAAAGAAAAGCTAATACAACTCTCTTTATCATTATGTTATCCCCGGTTCTTTGTAAGCCAGAATTTCCAACACTCGCAAGTGGCTGACAAAACAATATTGTACTTTATTGGGCTGACGCACAAGGGTACCTAGCGACTATGTTGAAAATTCTGAAAATCTCTGCGGCTGTTCTTTTCCCGATCCTCATCGTTATTGCCGTGATGGCACCAATCGGACCGATGCCTGGGTTCCATATCGGTGGCTCTGCTGCTGAAACACTCATAAATTAGAGCGATACTTTCACTATTGATGAAACAGCTGCAACCGCCAATCGCACGCTAGCCACGATCCGCGCACTGTATAACGCGGTCATTGCTGCTGAACAGGTCGAAAAAAAACCTCATCAACGGCTAAACTTTGTAAGGAGCTGCTCAAAGAGCACAATTTTTAGTACGAAGAGCTGAAAATTCTACTGAATGTGTTAGAAACGGACGACAATCAAGCAACATGTCGTGTGTTCAGATTCGCACGACAACAATCACGAAGCTGCCGTTTTGGGACATGCTCAAGAAATAACGACATGTAAACTCCAGCGACAACCACACTTAACTCGGGTTAAATTGAATTAAATCCACGACACTCACTCAACTCTTGGAAAACACTATGAAACTTGAAAAGTCAGTTATGACGCCGGCAAGCATCATTACGGTGGCCGCTATCATTCTAGCAATCACACTGTCGTGGCTTCCTGCTTTGAATAACATAGCCAAAGAACACATCGACGCAGGCCTAGAGAGATCCCTCGTATCTTTCGCAACGGCAAGAGCACTCAATGCAGCCATTTCGGCAGCGCAAGGTACGGAAGCGGCCTTTCAGCCTGTAGGTGTTGGGATTACACTAACACCGGGACAGATTCTAGATCCTCTGAATGACCTTGTGGAAACCTTTTCAGACCTGATGTTATTGGCCAGTGTCGCATTTGGTGTTCACAAGATTCTATTAGCCATAGGATCTGAAGTCGTCATTGCCGGTTTAGTAACAGCGGTCGGTTTACTGTGGCTAGCACTACGTTTAACGAGAGAAACTGCGCCGCCAATAGTGTCGAATATATTGCTAATTCTTCTACTCATCCGATTCGCAATACCTGCCATGGTGATAACCAGCGACCTGTTGTTTGATCACTTCCTCGCAGAGACATATCAGGGCAGTCAGCAGCAACTTGATGATTCATCTAATGAACTACCGGAGGTTGAAGCGGAAAGCACCGGACTCACGGATCATCTTCCACAGGAAAAACAGGAGAAAAGTCCCTTATCTTTTCTGGATGGATTTGAGTTGCCGACGATGGCCATACCGCAAAGCCCAGTGGAGACGATCAAGCAAAAGATGACTGAAAGCGTGAGTCATATTATTGATGTAATTGTTGTCTTTATATTGCATGTATTGGTGATTCCTGTGCTGACCCTTTGGATTTTATTTCGGTCCATGCACAAGCTAATTGAGACGGGGCGATTCAGTTCACCGGGCACCCGCCGGCAGTAAAAACGCTTGCTTTTCTTTCGCTTACTCGAACGCCAAAACGAAAACCGAGACCGCGGTAGCCATTTCAATTAAATCAAGGTTTCAGAGCTGACGATTTACTCGGATGAAAGCTGGGCATGGTGCTGCCTCAGCAACTTGAGTTTTGTTTGTTAATCAAGCTGTTGTAGACCTATTTCACTACTTTTTGATTGGTCATAATCTGAGCAATGGCTGTTTCTGTGTGGCGCTGTATACCGGCGCCCAGATCCAGACTGAGGATCTTGCGAAAAATAGGGAGGTATTCTAGTTGTGGGTCCGCATACAGTGGGCTGACCTCAGGATAAATTTCATCTTCAGTGGGGTTAGCCTGATCGAGTAGATTCCGCAAACGCATAAGGCGAGTCATGAAGTCCAACTCTCGTGTGTAGTTGACTTTGGCGTCATTAAACCAGCCATCGAACGTTATTTGAATATTGGCGGTTTGCTCATTCCAGGCATCTAATTGTGACTGCGTTTTTGTTGCGACGTCCTGGTTTTCTCGGTACAAAATGAAAGCGCCAATCCCGAATAATATGCCAACAAAACCGATGACAATGCCGCTCACCCAGGAGATGACGTCCAGGTAATTTCCCAGATCGCTCTCACGTGATTCCAACCGTACCTGAATCATGGCATTTTGTTGTTCGAGTTCATTTATCCGTTCTAGTAATTTTGTTTCGATTTCCTTAAATTTTAACTGCATTTCGCTCTTGTTAAGTGAATTCATCAACTCAAGCTGTTGGCTGTAATTTTGCTCAGTATTCGCCGCTGTTACCGGCGTAGCTAGCAACATAAGCAGGCAACACAGAGCAAGACAGTAACAGGAACTATTCATATTTTTTATCATTTTTCAGTTAGGCTCTAGGTAAACGTGTGATCAATTCACTGGCGGTGCTATCGAATGGTTTTGAAATGGTAACGACGTTGGCTTCGTTGGCAAAATCAATTTGCATATCCATAAAGTTTTTAGCGGAGATAATAAACATTTTGACATCGGGGTACTTTTCACGAATTCGTTGGTATAACAGTTCTCCCGTCTCGAATTTTAAGTCAGCATCTTGCAGGTAGCTACCGCGGCTCATCATAATGTCGAGTATAATCGCATCAAAATCAGCCAAAGCATCCAGATTATCAATCACTTGATCAGGGCCTGTGTAGGCAGTGCAACTATGGCCTTCGAATTCGATGAAGGTTTTCAGGTCATCAATTAGAAACCGGTCATCTTCAATGAGTAAGACCTTGCTCATGGTTCAATTCCTCGTTGTTGTGTTGGCACCCTGAGTACAAATGTGACGGGATCCTTAATCGAAGTCAATAGCAGTTCACCGCCACCCTCAACCATGATCTGCTGAGCGAGGTGTAAACCAATGCCGGTTCCGCCAATGCCATGTTTGATGACTTCTTTGCCGCGAACGCCTTTTTTAAAAAGATTCTCTCGCTCGTTTTCATGAATCTCCAGGCCGTAGTTACTAACAGTAATATCGAAGTATTCGTGTTTCGGCCCATACGCACCGGAGATACTGATGGGTTTACGGGTATTTACTGAATATTTACCCGCGTTGTCAATTAAGGTGTTAAAGACGATATTCAAGAGTGTTTTGTCACCATAAACACGGGTGGATTTCAAGCCAGTGGCGTTCAGCTGGATATCGATATCGTACTGTTTGCGCAAATAGGCGCGGGTAATATTGATCACCGGAAAAACAATATCTCGCATGACGGACAGCGATTCAAAATCCCGACGTGTCACTATCTCGTTAAAATTAAAGGTCTTGGCTATAAATTCTAATCGATCACCCATCACCTGGATGTCATCAAGTTGTTTCATGACCTTATCGAGGTTCTCCTGGCTCAGCTCTTTTTTGCCGAGGGTTCGCTTAATAATTTCGGGCGCCATTGTAAATTTCGATATAGGCGTGCGAATTTCGTGTAGGAATACCTTATTGAAATCGTTCATTTCATCTATGCTGGCATTTGTCGTCTTTAGCTTGGATTCTGTTTCGTTAAACAGCGACTCAATTCGAATGAGATTGGCCAGATTCGAACAAAGTGACAATAAATTTAAAAAGTCTCCTGATCGAATATTGATGATGGTCTTCATTCCACTGTCATCAACTTTATATTTATTTCTGATTCGAATGACGCCAAAACACTGTCCAGCACTCATAATGGGCGCGCCAATCCAGTTTTCTGGCGCATGGTCAGTCGATTCGTTGTAGCCGTCACTCTTAGGATCATCTGTCGCTAAATCGTAGGAGAAATCCAGAGTCTGTGAAACAAATACTCTGACTGTAGGCGAATCGTCTCCAAGGGTATATTGATAAGCTGCACTCGGTTCGCCATTTATTTTATTGTCGGATGTCGCGACTAGGTCAAGATGGGTGTTTTTATCATTCACAAGAAAGATTGAACAGGCTTCTGCCTGAAAGCTGTGTTTTACCTCTCCTGCAATACTGAACAGGAAAAGATTGAGTTGTCCGGCTTTATAGGCTTCTATAAATTGCTGGTTAATTCTATCCATCGTAGAGTGCGCTTGCTGGTGCACTTGAAGGTATTTGGTTTCTATTGAATTTCGAATTTCACGATTATTCATCTCGTTAAATTTGAAACTTGCTTGCCTTGAATAGAAAGTGACGACACCGATGGTGCCATTGTATCCAAGTTGCAGCTTTACCCTGTTCATAGTTTGCATCGATTCAGGTTGTGCAACGACATCATCGGTTGGTGCACGGCTTTCTGTATCGTAATCTGATTCGAGAGCCAGGTTAAGTGCGCTTGCTTCAGACTCAAAAATAAAATTTCGCGAAATATCAAATGATGATGTGGAACAGGTGAATGCATTCGTGAAACGATTAAATATCCATAGTGAATAATGATCACAGAAAAAATAGTCTGCCCAGGCTTGCACGTATTCCCCGAGAGATGTATTGCTGGCAAAAAGTGCGTTGATGAGATCTTCTTTGTTCTTCAGCGCGAATTCGGTGACGCGCTGCCTGGCCTCAACGGACGCAGCTTCAAAGTTGCTGCTCTTGAAAATGGATCCGTTCGCATCACTTGAAGGCATGAGTAACAGATAGGCGTCACCAATACCCACATTGTATTGTGGCTTAGGAAACGAGATTTGCTTATCGAAACATTGTGTTAATTCGTCTGCACGACAGGTTTTTTCGTCAAGGACAGAACTCAGCGAAGCCAGTGAAAAAAACAACCCTTGAGTTGACGCGAGAAATTCTGAATCCCGCTGTTCACCGAGAAACAGATAATAATCCCTTATCCTAGCGAAGACAAAATAGTCCATGTTTGATTGATGCCTGTAAAGAGTTGTGTAAATAGCCCGGAGAGAGTCACTTTTAAACCTGGAAACCCAGATGCATTCTACCAAGCTAAGTGTACTCTTCCCAGATGTCCATCAGCATTTATATGTAATGGCCGAGATACTGTTAGCTTTTTCATTGATGATCTCTATAAAACCTTGAGCATTAGTGTCGTTGTCATTTTTTTCCTCAAGGCGCTTGTAAGCGATAAGCGCTTGCAGCAGTTGCGCTGAAGACTGCAGTCTTCTCCGAATCTGAGAGCCCTAGTTCCCTTGCAATCTTCTTAAAGAGATTCCACAGCGTTCGATAGGAAATACAATCTTTGTCCACGGGGAAATTGCTTTCGAACATACATCGCTCGGGTCCAAAAGCCTCCATTGCATATTGATAGTACGGTAGCAGTGTTTCCAGAAACCTGTCAGAACTCCACGGCTGTTCGGCCTGATGCATATGATAAGGCGGTTCCCATTCTCCAACCCGCATCTGCGCGCCACCAAGCTTCATCACGGTATTTGGGCAGGCAGCAACGGCGTCGATTGCATTCCTCCAGGCACAAACCTCGTCATCGCTGGCATTAGGGTCAATTCTACCGCCTAGATGGTTTACGATCACAGTCACACCGGGGAACCGGTTGGCAAGATCGGCAAGTCGCGGTAAACGCGAAAAATCTGGAGACCAGTTGTCGTAACTAAGATTGTACTTTTCCAGTAAAGCGAAGCCCGTAAGGAAGTTTTGGTTGAGGTCCGAAGGAAAGGCGCTGCGGATACCCCGGAAGTTTGTACTTGCCTGTAAATGTGCCTCAAGCACAGTTTCTGTGGCAGCACCGAGACGCAAATCTGCAGTACTAAATATCCCTGTACAAAGGCGAGTTGGGCCATAAAGGTTAGAGCGACTCATGGCCGCTATGCCATGCACGAATTCAGTCTCGCCAATACAGCGCATTTCTTCGGGACCATCGGCGCGGTAGAACGCGCCGCATTGGGCAAAAACAGTTTGTACAACGTTGTGACCGCTGTCCGCTATATCGCGGCTTATCTCTTCGCAAAGATAAACCTCCTGGCGAAATCCCATGCCGCTGTTTCGTCGCAAATCCCATAGGTGATGATGCGGGTCAATTATTGGCAACTCAGGCTCAAGGACCTCCTCAAGGTTTTCTTTAGCGATCCAGTTTTCTATATCTGCATTTTCAAGAATACTCACGTATATTTTCTCCCTGTAATATGTCACCGATTATACGCAAAAAAGTGGGTTCTGAGTTGTTTTGATTATTGAAGTTTAAAACCCTTGTGCAACAATCAGCTGGGTTAGCGGGTGTAAGGTATGCATCGAAGTATAGGCTGAATAAACACTTGTCGCTGATGAATCCGAATTTCGAGCCGCTACCGTAAGCACAAATAGGGTTTTGACAAATTAACAATTAACATCTGTAAAACTGACCTGTTTAAGCCATCATTCACGCCACTGTGCTTTTCCAAGACGCAAAGGCACTATCTCTCAAGTCACGATAGTCGCCTGACTAACCAAATGACGCGGCAGATTAAATAGATTACTGACCGACGTATGAACACTCGTAATATCCTGAGCCTGTCTCGTCGACTTTCAACAGCGCATGCCTCGCTCTCTTACCATAGTTGGTTCATTCGATTGGTCTGCCCGGACAAGGTCTCCATCCACAAGGTTTCGATGGTTTACAAGGTAAACGTGTTAGGCCTTTTAAGCTTACCCTAACGAAAAACCGTAGTTCGATTTACTGCTAATCAATTGGTCATTGGTTCGACCCCAACATCCGGAGCCATATTTATCGAAGGAGCCCCGCAGATCATTGATTTATGGGGCTTTTTTACGTCTGAGGAGAAGTAATCGTCAGGAAGGACCAAATGACTATCGGTAAATGGCTTATCCACCGTCATACCTATCGTAAACACCGATATTCAGTTCGCGTTCGCAATCGGCAATCCAGCGCTTGATACTTGGGCGATTAGAGAGATCAAAGCCACCTTCATGAGCCACTCGTGTGTAAGCCATCAATGAGACATCAGCAACTGACATTCCTTGCGTGGCCAACCAGGTTTGACTGCCAAGTCGCTGCTCCATGCTATCCAGCGCACTCTCGCCTTTTTCCACTCGCCAAAGCTCTCGGCCCGCCGCTGACTCACCTTGATACTCCATCACAAAACGGCAGACTGCGATATAGGGCTCGTGGCTATACTGCTCCCAAAACAACCATTGATTCACACAGGCAAGCTCAAATTTGTCTGCAGGCAGTAAACTCGAACCCTGGGCAAGAAATTGAATGATGGCATTAGATTGCGACAGGACCCGCCCTTCACCGAGATCAACCACAGGCACTTGCCCCTCAGGGTTTAAGGTCAGGAAAGCTTCCGTGCGGCTTTCCTGCTGCATAATGTCAATCTCGTGCCATTCGTAAGCAATCGCCAGATAATCCGCAACATATTTAACCTTCAAACAGTTTCCCGACCTCGAGTCTCCATATACTTTCATGATTTGTTTCCTGCTCTTTTCGATGAATAGTGAATTAATTATCTAAACTAAATAGCTGAGCTAATAGGTAAGCAGCGCCCATCCTATGGATTTCAACCCCATTCTTCCAGTGGCAATTATCCCTATATCCGGTAAGATAACGCCATGATAAAAAAAATACCCTTAATCGCAACGCTGATCTACGACCAGTGGTGTATTTTTGAGTTTGGCTGCGTGACTGAGGTCTTCGCACTGGATCGGCCGGAATTTAAGAAACCACTTTATCAATTCGCTACCTTCGCGGAGAGGAAAGGACAGTACCAGTCAGGCAGTGGCGTAAACATCACTATCGAGCATGATCTAGCGCTTCTTCAACAAGCACATACCATTGTAATTCCTGGCTGGCAGGGAGAGGCTAGTAATAAGCTTTGCCAGGCTTTACGCGACGCCCACGAAAACGGCACTCGGCTGGCCTCAATTTGTTCCGGTGCTAACTTACTCGCCCAGGCAGGTTTACTGCAAGGTCGCCGGGCAACGACCCACTGGCAGTACAGCCAGGAATTCAAGCAAAAATATCCTGCAATAGAACTCGATGAAGATGTTTTGTATGTCGAAGAAGATAGGATACTGACCTCGGCAGGCAGCGCCGCCGGGCTGGATCTATGCCTGCATATCGTTCGAAGTGACTATGGCTCAGCGATCGCCAATAAGGTTGCTCGCCGTTTGGTTATCGCCCCTCATCGGGACGGAGGACAGGCACAATTTGTCACCCAGCCTATGCCACCCACTGATCGCAATGTCCGCATAGCCCCCTTGCTGGACCAGCTAAAGGCTGATTTGAAAGTTAACCGCACTCTTGACGACATGGCAGCACTTGTTGGCACCAGTAAGCGCAGCTTGCTAAGACGTTTCAGCGAAACCACCGGTATGACCCCACTCGCCTGGTTGGTCAAGGAGCGGATAAGAAAGGCTCAGCACCTGCTCGAGACATCCCAGTTAGGCATTGAAACCATCGCCAGTGAGTGTGGATTTGGCTCGCCTGAAAGTTTCAGGCTGCACTTCCGACGCCAATTGAAAACCAGCCCCATGTTATACCGAAAAACTTTCTCGAACGAAACCACCTGAAACCAGGGTTCTGACAAATTCAATTTCTCGGCCAGATAAACTAGCTTCCTATTCTCAATGTACCGCGCGACGCCATCCAGCAACCACACCGGATTGAGGTATCGACATCCTTAAACTTCGGTGATGTTCCGCCTTGATCAGGTGCCAACCAAGATTGAATAGATTCGAAACATTTGCATGAACATCTAGAAATCGAAAATCCTGACTAACAGAACGAAGCCTCCGCATGCTGGGGCCTATTACCCAGGTACCTTCATGGGATCGCTTCGCCCGGCCAAGGCCTCCATATAAAAATGCCAAGCATCCACAGAGAAAGCATGTTAGGCCTAATAAACTTACTCCAATGCAAAAACTTATACCAACTTACTGTTAAGCAATGGGTCGTTGGTTCGATCCCAACATCCGGAGCTATATTTATCGAAGAAGCTCTGTAGATCATGGAGTTGTAGGGATTTTTTGTGTTTGAGGGAAAGTAATCCTGCGGGAAGACCCAATGACTGCCGGTAATCTGGTCGTGGGGTAAACGGCTATGGGAACGCCAACTTCCCCGCTGGCTCCCCTCTCCTGCTCCGTGAAAGGGCAACTGATCGCGAGTCCTCGAGACTGACTGCGTGTGCACTGCGGCGGACTTTTGGAGGGCTGGATGATTGGCTGGAGGGATTGCTGGCAGTTGAAGACATCCATAGTGACCCAGATTTGATATCTAAGTGATCGGATGTGACACTACCAGAGCCTTTTTACGATCACTCGGTCTTCAATGCACGTTGAGATATCAATATCGAACACACGTTTTAGTCGTTGCGCCGAGTGAGTATTGACTTAATCCGCCATTTTTTTAGAAGTGATCAATGTCACTACTAAACAGGTAATTAACTCTTATCCATTTCGCTTGCGGCTAACTCATGAATGTCTAATTGGCCGTTCTTTTTCGACATATCCCCAGACCTAATAGACCAAGACTCAATAACAACAAAGAGCTAGGCTCCGGAACAGATACATTTCCAAAGGCATGGTTGTCAGTTTCGAAGGCCCAATTTGTACTGGTTAGCTTAATCGCATCGTAAGTCATTCCGTCGTCAAAATAGAAGTTAATAAACCGGTTAGTTGTCCAAGACTGCTGATTTCCATTAGAAAGTAAAGGAGCCAATTCGGTACCCGTGTAACTAGCTATCTCACTCCCTTCAGATATAAATGAAAGCGTATTATAACGATCAATTGAACCCCAAAAGAGACCGAAGTAGTTGTAGTCAGCATCCAATGTAAAATCGGCAAAACCGTTCGCATCAGGATTAGGAACTGTAAGCCAATGTTCTCCTTTTGGTGTTGCTGAAAATGGGGGGGCGGAGTGGTTCTCGGTGCCAACTGTGTTTAGCCGAATTTCATATTTACCAGAGCAAGTAACATAGCCACAACCACTTTCGAAATCAATTGTCGCTACGCCAGCATGCTCACTTTTTAAAACACCCTCATCTGACTCGGAAACAATAATGCTCGCATGTGTCAATAACGGAAGAATACTTGTAATGGCTATTGCTGTGATCTTTGTGTACATGTTCATTCTACTAATGCCTCTAGTTCCAAGATAATCTGCGATTATGCCTGACACAGCATTTTCCATGCCAACACCCGCATCTCCTTGTTTTTAAATAACTAATTGTATTTATTCAAAGACAGAACGACATTCTCTGTAAAATTATTCGACAACATTCTTCAAATATTAGGAAGCTTAACGCCCCCCACCCCAGATTTAGCCCGCATTTTTATATTTATTCCCTATCCTTGGTATAGCTAAGAGCATTAACCGCGACATTGGATGAGCGGTCTAAGGAAATTCTAGTATCCGCGTACGAAGGTGTAGTGGGTATTGTAATGACATATATTGCTAAGTTAACGCTGAAAGATCGCAGAAAGCCGCTGCCAGCGCCCACATAACTGCCCTACTCCATTCAGCAAACGCTCTCTTCCTGAGAGACATCGATAGTGTGCCACCTTGATCAGATGCCTTCCCAAATTGAACAGCTTATAGACAGCTATATGGGCACCCAAAAATCGCTGAACCGGCCTAACAGATTTGAAATTTCGCATTCCCCGCTCTCTTACTCTTATCTCTCCATGTAATTGCTCTGCACGACTATTCTCATACTGCTTAGTGCTGTGAATCGTTCCTGGAATGAGTTCACGATGTGCAACTCCTTAGCTGCGCAACTTGTCCGTTACGATCTTCCTGAGCTCATCACCATTGTTTCGTAACAATCGCTTGAAGAAATGTTTTGCGGTAGCCCTATCACGCTTTGTTTGAAAATGGACATCAACGACTTCTCCATCTGCGTCGACCGGGTCGCGTAGACCGCTCTCCACAGATAATGCTGTTTGCCATTTATTTGATAAAAATTTCATCGATGTAAAACGTGTCGCCGTAGCCTCTGTGCTTATGCTTCAATCTTCGAGAATACAGGTTGCCAAACTTGATACAGCACAGACGGATTGATTCGCGAGTGACGACAACACCGCGCTCAGCTAAGAGACCCTAAATATCGCGGTGGCTGACGTTAAATCTAAAATAGAGCCAAACTACATAGCTAATAATATCGGGGGAGAATCTGTGACGCATATATGTATTCACGAGCAGACTCTAGCAGTTTGAGCAAGTTTACTTGGCGATACCAGCGAGGCAGTTTGCGCGTGCAGAATAAAAATCCGCCTTGTCCACAAACTGGGAGTTTGGGAGTTGATATTGGTTTCATTGACCCACTGAACTATATGGCCGAACACGATGGCGCAGTGGTCAAGCCTGGGAGTTTAAAAACAAAAATACTGGAAGAATGGTACAACTTATTTTTACGCGATGTTGTGTGACAATAATACAATTCGTATTCGTCGTTCGGTACCGATAAGTTAACTTATTGAAACCCGCCAGTACCTCCCGTCCCAGTCAGATTGTCGCTTGTTTCCATTCGGCAAACGCACTTACTTGGTAGAACCGTTTATAGGCATTCATGCTGTTATTCTAGTTTAATAAAAGCTCACTCGTTAGTACCGTACAAAAGCTCCATTGGCTCTTTCCATAACTCATGTTATGGTATTTCCACTTCTTTAGGCTAGCCAAAGCTAGCGATAGCTATACGACAAAGGCGATTGATATGAGCGAGAGTACTGTCCAGCCACAGCCGGCAGAATTTAGAACGCCAGAACAAGAACAAGCGGCTAATGGTATTAACCCACCTAATCCTTATGATATCCCGATAGAGCAAGTTAATCCGCTAAATGCCCATCTGTTTGCCGAAAATAAGTGGGAGCAAGTATTTGAGCGTTTGCGCGTCGAAGATCCGGTACACTTTAACGAGATTGAAACGGCTGGTCGTTATTGGTCGCTTACTAAATATGAGGACATTAAAGCGGTAGACTCCGACTGGCAGCGGTTCTCATCTGCCCATGGCATAACCTTGGGTTTTCGCTTAGATAGAGCAATTCCAGAAGGCGCATTTACCGGTAGTAAACCCCCTTTTATTTCTCAAGATCCCCCCAGCCATAAGGAACAACGCACCACTGTATCTGATATCGTAGCGCCACCAAGCCTGGCGAAACTAGAACCCCTCATTAGGGAACGCACGATTGAAGTATTAGAGTCGCTGCCTGAAAACGAAACCTTTGACTGGGTAGATACCGTCTCCGTTGAACTTACCACCTTGATGCTGGCAACTTTATTCGATTTTCCGTTAGAAGATCGCAGAAAACTAACCCGATGGTCCGATGTTGTATTTGCTATTCCTGAGCCGGGCGGCGTTGTGGAAACCCAGGAAGAAAAGCGCAATGAATTTATCGATTGTGTTAACTACTTTGCCAAATTATGGGAACAACGAAAAGAAAACCCAGGTAGCGATTTAATCTCGATGTTAGTCCATGGCAAAGCGACCAAAGACATGCAGCCAATGGAGCATCTCGGCAATCTATTATTGTTAATTGTCGGTGGTAACGATACAACCCGCAATACCATGACCGGAAGCGTATTTGGCCTGAATCAATTTCCTCAAGAATATGACAAGCTAATTGCCAACCCTGAGCTAATTCCAAAAATGGTGTCGGAGGTTATTCGTTGGCAAACCCCATTGGCATACATGCGGCGTACCGTGAATGAAGACGTTGAGGTAGGCGGCAAGCACATGAAGGCCGGCGATCAGGTGCTGATGTGGTACATTTCGGGCAACCGAGATGAAGATGTTTTTGACAAAGCCAGCGACCTTATCATTAATCGGCCGAATTCGCGTGGTCATTTATCCTTCGGTTTTGGTATTCACCGGTGTATGGGTAACCGGCTTGCCGAGTTACAATTACGCATATTGTGGGAGGAAATATTGCAACGTTTCGAAAAAATAGAAGTGCAAGCAGAACCGGAACGAACCTTTTCATCGTTTGTTAAAGGCTATACACACTTGCCCGTTAAGGTTCGTCGCCGAGTGAAATAGTTTTAAGATGGGGGAGTATAAGCGGACTAAACGCCCCCGCCACACTCCACCTAGCCTAAAAACAGGTATTGGCAAATTAACTTTTGGGGATCAGCGTAACCCTGCCTTAATTCTCAAGCCACTACTCATACGCCATTCAGCAAACCCACTTGTCCTGGGATTCTCGTAGTTTTCCGCCTTGACCAGATGCCGGCCGAGATCGATTAAGTTGCAGATAGCTGCATGAACATTTAGAAATCGCTGAACTTTTCTAACATACTAATATTGCCGCGCGCCCGCCCTCTTATCCATGTTACTTTATGTGATTGCTCTGCCGGGGCAAAATCTCCATTAAGAAGGAGTCAGCCACCAATAGGATAAATGTGCTATGTTTGTAAACATTTACTCTAACACAAACATGTAGACCAACTTACTGGCAATCATTTGGTCGTTGGTTCGATCCCAACATCCGGAGCCATATTTATCGAAGAAGCCCTGTAGATTATGGATTTATGGGAATTTTTACGTCTACGGGAAAGAAATTCCATCGAATGACCAGTTGACTGCCGGTAATTTGGTCATGGAGGAAGTTGGAGTATTCTGCTAGAACGCCAACTCACCCGCTGACTCCCCTCGCCTGGTCCCTGCAAGTTCAACCACGTAGACTGACCGCGTGCGTATACTGGAGAGCTTTTGGGCTATAGGTGATGCGGACGAGATTGTTCCGAGAGAGATTAAAATGGCAACAGAGTATTTTTAGCTGCACTTCAACAAAGCGAGATTACTCCATGGTAAGTCCTTCTTTTAAACGACTTTACCAGTCACATCAACGCCATATAGCTGGAAAACGTGCTTCGCTATATCTAAACCGCTTACTATAATATTCACATCTATTCCCGACCCTAAGTTTAAGAAACTTCAAATTGTCTATAAACTCGCAAAAGTGCAAATTCTCACCACTGAACGTGGTGGGGATGGTTCATTACATTAGTACCATGTAGAACATTCGAACAAATCAATCTGACCCAATTGTCAGCGCCCTCCATTTACCAAAACGAGCGATTTCTACATACACACCTCGCGCGATAATGGCTTCCGTATAATCGCGACTCTGGACTAAAATCAGACCAATATTTCTAGCCTCCAACCGCTTTGCGTCTCCGCCTATAGCTAAGCGATATTTTGGCGCAACATAGGTGTCGTAAATAACCGGATCTGTGTCCCGCCAATAATCAGCTCGTCCGATATACATGGACACCAATTGAACGTCATCACCTGTATTGAGCACCATGCGCTCAGGCTCGTTCGAGGCGACTAGCACATTAAGAAATGCATAGGACTCCGCTTCGACAAGAACCGATCCACTGTGATCCACCAGCCAATTGCCTGCAAATCTACCGACGTCCAAGTCCGCACGTGAAAAACTTGGTCTGTATTTATTAGATAGCACAAGGTCGGCAGTCGGCAAAGCAACGGTGATCATACCGATCAGTGTTGCACATGCCAGGACTAGACCTCGTATCGGCGCAATAGCCTTGTCCGACAGACTGACAATCCAATAGGAAAAAAATGGCAGCATAATCAGGGTCCATACCCCACCGAGTCGCCAAGGCGCAGCATATGCAACACTGCCAGCTACAAATGTCACAATCGTGACTAAGGCGAGTGAAACAATTACGGCAATGATCCATATTCGCAAACTATGTCTGTTAACTAGCATTGTTGCCAGCGGAATCATAGCCAGAACCATCGGGGTGCGTAACCAATCTATCAGAAATGCCGCAATGTGGCTGTTGCGGAGCATGGTGATCCATGTTGCACCTTTAGCCTCGGCTTGTTCGATTGTTACAAAAAGCGCTCCTAGACCGCCGTCGGAGAGCAAGGCATCTACTAGCCAAAAAAGTGGAAACGCAGAAACGACAACACCCGTCAGGAAAAGCGTGTAGAAACTGATAGTGCGATAATAGAAACAGTGCCACATCAAGAACAAACCGAATGCTACACTGATAAACCAGGCTTCATAACGAGCCATCGCGGCAAGTGCCAAAAACAGCCCCGTTAGAAGGATATTTTTGCGCCTGTAACTTTGGCAAACTTGAACAAAGCTGGCGAAGGCCATAACCATAAGCGGGTTATAAAAGACTTCAGACATTGGAGCGACCGCAAAAATGACTCTGTGAGATAAAAAAACTGACAAACCCACGGTAACGATAGTTACTGCTCGTCGCCTAAATAGCTGATCAGCAAGGTGTGCCAGTGCGCCCAACATAGCCAGCCCAAAGACCTGAGCGATGATCCGAGGAGTCAAAAATAGATTGTCATAAATGTGCAATCCCAATCCAAAGACAATTTTCGGCAAGGGCGGCCAGATAAACGGATCAACAGCTGTCTGTAGTGTCAGGTTGTCGGACAAAAGGCTACGCGCACTTTCGTCTGCGGAAACTGAAAAGAAACCGGTCAGTGCAACGCCTATCTGGACAATAAGCGCTGCTGCGATAAGAATAGCAATAACGAACCGATCATCAGCGCCAAGCTTCCTAACCCATGTCTCAACGCGGATGTAGGTAGGAATTTTCACTCCCATTATTTCTTCCACACTAAAAGATTGGTAGCAGCAAAATTCCACGAAACACTAATCAGAATACCGCACAACGCAGGAACGATATAAATCAGGCTTTCATACCGGTTGTGCATTATTGTGGCAACACTGACATTTGCCACTATACCTACTGAACAGAGAGCTGCAAAAAGCAATAGTCCGCGGGTAAATGCCCACCCATGCAAGCGCTGATCAAAATAGGTAATGGAATTGTTAAGTGTAAAATTGAAGACCAACGCCACCGCAGTTGCCGCGCCTTGCGCAAGCATAAAGTCGGCCTGCAGCTCCGAGTATAGAATCGCCAAGATTGCCATGTGTACGAACACGCCAAGCCCGCCGATGATAGAAAACGATAAGAAATGGATAGGAACAGGCAGATATCGACCCAGAGTCTTGTCGATGAAAAAAAGGAGAAACTCGAACAAAACTTTGCCATCGAGCTTCGACGTTCCGTTCATACGAGTTCGCAGAATAAACGGCATTTCGACAACCTTCAGACGGGTCGGCGAAGAGACAACAATGTCTAGCAATATCTTGTAACCCAGTTCCGATAAATACGGAATGGCAGCGACAAAGATGTCCCGCCGGATAGCAAAAAAACCGGTCAACGGGTCGGTCAGATTCAACCTAAAACAACGGTTAGCCATGCCGGTACCATTCCTGCTCATTGACAAGCGATTACTACTCGACAACCCGCTAATTCCTTCGGGGACCAGGAACCGACTAGCCGACGCTATATCAGCGTCGCCTGCGCGAATTGTCTCGATCAACAGTGGTAGTAGAGCCTCGTCATGCTGAAGATCGCCGTCCATGACGACGACTATTTCTCCGCTTGCAGCCAGGACGCCTTCGACAACCGCCGTAGAGAGACCGCGTCGGTTATGTCGCGAGATAAGTCGTAAGCGACGGTCCGAGCGAGAAAGGTGTCGTACAAAATCCGCCGTGCCGTCGCTTGAATCGTCATCGACAATAATTAACTCCCAATCCGGTTCTGTTAGGACTTTGTCTACTCCAGCTACTAACGCTTCTATGTTTTCTTTTTCATCCAACGTTGGTACGATGATTGACACGGAAATTAGCAACGTTTTGGCGGGGGATTCATATGAAATCGTTTCTATTTGTTTTTCCATGTAAGTTTTTACTCTATTTGATAAACCTTCAGAGTCGGTAGGTATTCTTAGTGGACAACAGGAGCCTTTTCCATAAGCATTCATATCTTCACAAATGTTTGTCCAAATTTCAATGCCCTAATGTGTAGGGAAACTTTCGAAAGAAAAAGCGCAAATTTATAGCCAGTTTGAAGCATATTTCTTTTTTGAATTTCTTAAATTTTCGGAACTACGAAGGCCTGCCACGCATACAGCTATTGACGATACTCAAAGCCATTGCCTGAACTTCATCCCCGTGAAGGGATATAAGTAGGGTTATTTATCCAAGCCACCGTTTGATTTACGTAAATGTTGATTATTCCTTGTCGTCACTGCGAGCGTTGTGTAGGGTAGGACCATCTGAGTTGTCGCGTCAAAGAAGAATCCTTGAATGCAATAGATTGTTGAAATTAAATATCGTCGTTCGTCCTCAGCTAAGAAATATCAGTGCCCGTAAGTCATGCTAAGACGATTTTCACAATCGCCTCTGTCTTATCGAAAGAGATTATTTGAACACGTAATGAACAACCTAGCCTTAATGGCGATTCGTCGATTGGTTAATAGTTTGTGGAATCCCTCAGGAAATGTAATGTATCTTTTACGTAAAGTAAACTGCTAGTAGAATACCCTGTACTTAATTCCGTGAGGGATAATCAAGAACAATCCATAGTGTTTCTTCCGAGAAAATAGAAGGCGATATTGTGTTTTTTACAATTATAGTTCCTACTAGAAATCGACCAACGTCCCTAAACCGGGCCCTCGAGTCAATCGCAGCACAATCATTTACGGATTTCAAAGTGGTCGTAGTTGATGACGCTTCGAATACCGAGCAATTATCCGCAGTACAGGAGATTGTTAGCCAGAAGGGCGATAATTTTACACTTGTAACTCGATCCATTTTGGAGCGTTCTCATGGCCCGAATGCTGCTAGAAATACTGGAGCCGAAGTTAGTAACGGTCAGTATTTTGCGTTTCTAGATGATGACGATTATTGGTGTGACCCTGATTATTTGTATGCCGCACATCAAGCCATTACACAAAAAAAGAACGTGGATTTTTTCATTGCCGATCAACAGGCAATCCGTGGTGAAGTCGTAGTAGTCGACGAATGGCTTCCTCATTTAAACCGCCTCGCAAAATCTGACAATCGAGGACTATCATTCAGCGATGTTCGTGCTCGCGACATACTTCAGGCAGAAGGTGTTGGTTTTCCTCATGTAAATTCATCTATCGTTAAAAAGGAACTTTTCGATGAAATTGAAGGGTTTTGGGAAGGGTCGCCTTACGAAGGAGACCTAAACTTCTTTTTGCGCTTGCTTTCTCGGAGTAAAAGCGCGGTCTATTGGCCTCGTGTGGCTTCCATCAATGTCCTCCGAGAAGACGCCCTTCATGGAGGGGTAAATTCAATTTCCGCCGAGTCAAAGATGCTTTATCGAATATTAGTCTGTGAACATGCGCGTTTAAATAGTACCGGTTGGCCTCGCAAGTACGCTAGAATACTGCAGGCTGGCGTATTGAAAACTCTCGCTAAGAATCGATACTCAATTAGCAGAGACTGGGAGTCTGCGGGTGACTTAGCGCTACAGGCTACATCTCTCGATATTTCTATACGATGGATGTTAATATCAATATATTTCAAAATTAGAACCTATGTGCATCAATTGCTTTCCAAATAACTTGGTTGATCGAATTATCAAATGACAGTACTCGTCCTTGATTGTCACGCTGAATCATCCATTGCTTTCATTCAAATGCTCGGGCGAAGCAGCGTAACCGCTCACGCAGCAAGTGCGTCAGAGTGCTTAGCGTTCAGCTCATCATTTATTGCTAAAACGTTTCTGTATCCCG
>ENA-OSET01002034-OSET01002034.1-sediment-metagenome-genome-assembly--contig:-NODE-2034-length-20054-cov-32.090754_pt1 | contig 20054 bp, 14 predicted proteins | sample MGYA00237882_ERZ534229 | MGnify/ENA primary metagenome ERZ534229 (study PRJEB26408, sample SAMN06266212) | sediment metagenome | isolation source: Hudson Canyon methane seep mesocosm | place... | reverse complement strand
TTTAAAGTCATTGGAACAGCCATTGTTTACCTGGGGAAGTAAAGCCAACCTTACTTTACAGTCAAAAAGTCGAGTGGAATATTTAGCTGCTTTGCGGTTAGCGGATAAAGGAGATTTAAGTGCTCTATTAGTTTATGCGAGAACTTAAGGTTTACATTATAGTGAGCAGTATTCTGTAAGTAACACAAGTGCATTGTGTTACTTACAGGTCTTTTTTACATCATTTTATGATAACTGGAATAAGGAATTTAATTTTTGTGTCGGAGAATTTCTAGGGAAATCGGACTTAAAAGAGCTTGAAAATGGAATCTAGATAAGGTATTAATCTTAATATTTTGACTGTAGATGACGAGCAATATAAGCGCTTCAATTATTCACCATTTCTCGAACATCCAGATAGTCTCCTGCGTTAAGCATAAGAAAACCCCCACTTTTGACTTTAATTATTTTTCGGGGGGGGATTATTGTTCCTTGCAGTATAATGTATTATTATTATTTTCTAGGCAACCTATAACTACCTTATTAAATTTATATGCTAATATTTTTTGAAAAAATTAAAAAATTAAATTCCATTATAGTGATTTTATTACTTACATCCTGTGTTTTTCCAGAAAAGGGAGATAAGGATCAGCAGCTACCAGAATGGTATCATTTGGATGGTGAAGACGAAAATTACCTATATGGGTCGGGAGTTGGAATAACAGTCTCTGATGCGATTAATGATGCTCTGGTTGATGCAATATCTAAATTAGCAATTAATGTGGAAAAGGAAGTTGATAACAAAGTAAATGAATATAGAGTAAATAATGATACTTTTATAAGTAGAGTAGATAGAATAAAAATAACGTTAGAAATAAAAGATATATTCATTCCTGAATATAAAGTAGTGAATAAATCTAAATTCTCAAATGAGAATATTGTAAAAGTTTCCTTGAAAAAAGAAGAGATAATTAAGGTACTTAAAATACTCATTTTATCGGAAGAAAATAAAATATTGTCGATTGACGTGGGAGAACAGTCAAAAGGTAATGTATTGTCGGAAATAAAAACAATATCTAGTAAATTGGCTATTTCTAGGAAAGTAGATTATTTACATGCCGTACTATCTTCTTTAACAAAAGAAAAATATACCTATAAAAGGAGTGCTTATTTAGAGTCATTACTAGAAAATAGATATAAAAAAATAAAAATATATTTCCAGCATGATATGAATGCGGATACTTATCCGGATTTGAAAAATAAAATAACATCTAATTTTAAGAAAACCCTTCCTGTAAGTGAGTATACTTATAGTGAAAAGAAAAAATTCTTATTTCCAATTAAAGAGATGGAACTTGATTATTTTCCTTCAGACTATGATGCTTCAAACGATGGTAGGTTTATAGTTGTTTTTTCAAATAAAAATCCAAAGGAATTAGTTTATATAGATTTATTAAGTAAAAAAACAAGAAAAATAAAAATTAATAATAAAGTTGGGGCAGTAGATATAAAAATAACTAACAATGGAAAGTATGTAGTTTTAGTTAATGATTCTGGATATGTTTTTCATGTTAATTTAAGTACAGGAAAGTCACATCGATTTAAGGTAGGTATTCAAGTGGATACTTTTGATGTGTCTTTAAATGGAAGGAGTATAATTTTTGGAGGATCAAATGGTGAAGTGTCTTATTGGGATTTATCCCGAGGTCGAAAAATTAGAGATCTGGTTATTGAAAATAGAATTGGACGAACCTATAGTATAATAGCAATAAAGATAATCAATGATGGGAAGGATTATGTCTTTATTGACATGAATGGACACTTGACAATAATGAACTTAAAATCAAAAAAAATTATTGAGAGTCATTTTGTTTTTAATGATAAAGTTTATGATGGTGACCTATCAGTATCAAGTGATGGGTTTGTATTTATGTCAAAAACTGGAGGGAAATTTAGATATGAAAAGCTGATTTCTGGTAATGCTGTTCTTAATGGGGTATCTCCAAAAAGAATAATTTACTCAGGAATACTGAAAAATAATAAATATGCAATAGTTGTCACTGCAAGTGAAATAAAATTGATTAACTTAGTTAATTTTAAAAAAAATATAAAAGGAGAATCCGTTTATGTATATAAAGGTATATTTTATGACATTAAAATAAGAGGTAAACATATTTTTAATATCATTAGTAATATATTAAAAATATATTCACTGACAGATGAAAAAATAGCTAAATCATTTGGTCATGAAATGAAAAATAAAGAACAAGAAATTTATTTCACGATTAATAGCTGTTCACAAGCATATCGAGCTATTAGAGGGAATAAAAAGTTTTGGCAGAGTGGTGGTGTGGATGTTTTTAGGAGCTGTAATAGAATTTTTGTCTTTGATGGATTGGGTAAAGAGTTGTACTCTAAAGCTATAAACCTTAGTAAGGTAATAGACTACAAATCTTTAAAACAGGCCAACATAGATAGTTATAATAAACGAGAGTCACAGGATTCAATTAAGAGAATGCTTAAGGAAATGAGAGTTCATGATGAACTACAATATTTATTTAGGGGCAAGAAATGAAAAAAATATTTTTATATTGGTTTTCTTATGTAATTCTGTTTTTTCTAGTGAGCTAATTAAGACTACTGTTTTATCTGGAAATTCGTCTTGTTTGGAGGAAATTAATATAACTCAAGGGAGCTATGATAAATATTTTTATAAAGGTTTTATTGTTAGTGATAATTTAGATAAGGCAAGGAAGGAAGCCGAACTTTATATTCTAAAGAGAATAAATTCACAGATTAGTTATTCAGCTGTATCTATATATAATAATGAGATTAAAACTAAAAATAATGTTCTCATAAAAGAAATTTCATATGATAATTTTTTACAAAAAACAAATTTATCATATTCAAAAATCAATTTGGGATCAATTAAATCAACAGAATTTCAATGCTATAGTGGTTCTGATATTTATCTTCTTAAAGTTATATCTAAGAAGGATGTTTATAACTATGCGATTAATCAGTTGAATTTAATTATTTCTCAGAATGAAAAAAAATTATTAGAAATAGATTTAGTAGATAACATACTTAAAAAAAATGAATTATTTTTAAGTATTAATTACAATATACTCCCACTTGTTCTTATTGTTACAATGGATGATCCGAAATCTAAATTATCTAAACATTATTTAAGAGAATTAAAGATGTTTTCTTTGAAGTATAATAATTTTATATCAAATATAATTATTTATATTAAATCAGATATGGATTATAATCGAGTTTATTCTATTGAGATAGATATGGAGAAAGTGGTAGATAAAATTAAAAAATATTTTTCTGAAAAATCTCTGGATTTAATTATCTTATCAGATCTGGATACTGTAGATGAACTTGCTAAGAAAACTAAAAAGAATATGGCTTTATTATCAATAAATCTATCTAAAAAGACGTATGATATCAATCACCCCGTTGAAAGATATGGGAATGTTCCTCAGCATTATAAAATGACGTTTAATTTTTTTAATACTATAAAGCCTAAGGTTAATAAGTTAACACTATTTTCTAAAGTTAATGTAAAATTTCCCGACTACGAACCAATGTGGAATTTAAATCTATTAGGAACTATTGACAGATTTAATAAAGAGAGGGGGATACTTAATCAATTATCCAAAACAGAGAAGTTTCGTATGACTTCTATTACGGAGACGTATGTAGGAAGAGATAAGAAGACCTATTATAAGTATTCTTGCCCTCCAGGTATACGCAACCGAGGAAGTAAGATTTCGAGAGACGATAGAACTGGACAGTGGGCTTATTCTGGCTGGGGAATGGGAGAGGGTACTATACTGAATGATATAGAGTCCTCGTTATCAGCTTTAGAAGTTGCTAATTACCTTTGTGATTGAGATTATCTACCGGCGTTTAAATAGTGTAGTCAAGGCAGGGAAACCCACTGCTACCCTCCGTTAGAATATGACCATTACACTTTCGTAAGCTTAATTTTTGCATCTCTATAGCATGACTTTTTTACTATGAAAATTCAAGCATCTTCAAGTGGCTTGGGTATAGTATGTATTTTTTTATTATCCATTTCTTGATTCCTGAAAAAGCATGAACAACTAGAATGCATACTGTAGAAATATGATTTTTATTTTTTCCTGACGACCTGAAAATTTTTACAATATAATACGAAAAGTTTAATTTAAATTGGTGTGTAATAAAAAATGGAGTTACTTATGAATAGATTTTTAGGGCTAGCATTATGTGTTTTTATACTTTCGTCACCTGCATTAGCGGAAGTATTTACTAAAAATACTAAAATACTAAAATACAAATTATCGCTTGATAAAGCAGTCAATTTGCAATTAAATTTTAAGTTTTCTGATTCGGAAGCTCTAAGTGGCTCTGATAGGAGGCCTATGGTACTTTTATTTGATGAAAAGGGAGGAGGAACCACCTATGATAAAAGTAACCCTGCGGGGTTTATGTTTTTAAGGCATCGATTAGACTCTAAAACCAAAGATACAATAAATATTTATGCACCTTTAAAAGCTGGTAATTACATATTGTATTTAGTGGGAAGAAAGTACCTGAATAAACCATTCGATTTCTCCATAACCAAGATATCTGGTCATTTTGAGCAAGAACCTAATGATAAAGAAAGTGAGGCAACACAACTTACTGAAAAGTCATTTTATTCTGCCTATGCTTTACAACGAAGATCTAGAGATGCAGATTTTTATAAAATTATAATAAAAGAAAATGGGGTGCTTGATTTAGTTTTTAAAACAGATAAAACGTGCGTAGACTCTAAAGGGTATGAGGTTACATTGATGGAATCCGAAACTACCCGCAAAAAAGAGTATGACATGTTGATGCGTGTCTTTAGAACAAATGAGGACTTTAGAAAAACTATTGGCTTAAGAAAAGGTGAATATATAGTTAAAGTTCATTCTTATGGAGATTGTGTTAAAAACAAAAAATATAGTCTTGCATATTTAGAGAGGCCAACACAATATACTGAACTAGAACCAAATGACAAGTCCACAATGGCTACAGAAATCAAAACTGATGGCATCTACCATAACGGAAGGCTGCATGCAAAACAGGGTAGCGAATACGACTACTTTTCTTTCGAGTTACTTGAGTCCCAAGAGATACTTATAGCATTTAAGCTCCCTTATTTTGAAACAGAAGAGCGTGGGGGGAAAATTCGGTCAAAAACCGATTTTACTATCCAGCTATATGATGAAGCTAATGATAGGATTGATTATTTTACCCCAAGGGAGCAAATCACTAAGTATTCGCCAAAAAAAGGAACCTTAGCAAAAGGAAAATATTACCTTAGAGTTAATAGTCTCCGCGACGCTCGAGGCTCGAAAAATACAGAATATGCCATAACTGTAATTTTAAATTCTAATGAATGGCATTAAGAAACATATTGCCTTCTGATTAATGGCTAATTTTTCGTAATCAATATTAGAGTGTATTAGGGTAATATGCTTTTATACCTTTTCAAGAGGAAACTATGTTTTATTTTAAAGAAAAAAATCATTTCATTGTTAATATGATGTATGGATTAATAGTGATTTTATTGATGTTCAGTATAACTACAAAACATAGTCATGCTGCTAAAATTAAATCAGCTTCATCTTCTTTGGAAAATATTAAAAGTGCAGCTAATATTCTTGTAAAGGATATTGATAATTTGAAAAAGGTAATGGGATCAGTCACAAGAACTGGTTCTTTTATCTCGACTGACTTTTGGGGAACTACTCCACACTGGTACCGAAACGGTGAAGGGGGGCATGTTACAACAAGGTACCCATTTGATTCCTATGCTTTTTGGCAGGGGTCATTAAAAAAAATATCTTATCAAAGAAAAGTGGGGACTGTATCTTTGTATGGTATCAATGACAATAGGTCGTCTGGGGCAATAGAGTATTGGAATGTGATCTTTGTACTTGATTTTGACGAATTTTTTAATTCTAAGTCAGGGTATGGCTCTAGAAGGACTATTTTGAGAAGCCTCAAAGAAAATGGTATACCAGAAGGTAAACTTCAGCCCGCTTTAAACTATTACTATCGTCACTATAAAGAAATGAAAGCTGTTTTATTTGGAAGTGTGATCAAGAAATTTGATTCACTTTTTGAAAATGTTCTTATTGGATGGGAGGAACTTTCGAAGTCTAAGAAAAATTTGATACCCCTCTTTGGCGATAAGTTAAATGTTCCGAGTGCGCATAAAAGTATTATGGACAAGCTGGAGCAAGAAATAAGTATTCAGAGCTGGCCAAATATGGTTGGCTGTAGAGATCATAAAACGAAAGAAGTATATACACTTGAAGATTGCTTATCTAAGCGAGGTGGAATGACTCGAATGTCTTTAATCGTTGAGGCGGTAAGTCATAAGTTTGAAATTGCCCCCAATATGAACCAAAGTTTTCGTTATAGCCAGTTAATGGATTTAGAGTACTTACTTGATGGTGCGATAGAAAAGGGGGATGCTGTTTTAGAAGTCAGCGGAGGGATTAATCATTATCGTGATACTAAATCAAATGGGGCTTACCGTGGAAGTTTTGACATCGACCTTAACTCAGGAAAAGGAGTCTGGCGAACACCTATCTGGGAATCAAAAAAAGATTTGAACCAGGTTAAGGGAGCTATGGTTAGAGATGAGAAAAAACTTCATGATCAAATCAAAAATTACCTTGACGCAACACTAATTGAAACAGTGAAAAAATTTACTGATGAGCTAAGGAACTCAAATAATGCACCTGCAACTTTTTAATTCTGTCTTGCAGAAGATATTTATAGTTATTTTACTCTGGATAGCTTCTGCACCAATGTATAAAGCAAATGCCGCTATAGATTCTGAAAGTAATCTTTTGCCAGGGAGGTACACAGTATCATTAATTGTTTTTGATTCTGATGAGCGATACCTTGCAAAGGTTAACTTCTCTTTGAGTGATAATGGCAACTTAACTTCTGGAACAGTTCGGTACCCGATTTATAAGTGTGAATCTCGTACAGGGAAAGCGCGGGCAACTAACAATGGAGTTACTTTCCAAGAAATAATTACTACAGGTAAAAATATCTGTCAGTCTATGTCATATGAAATAAATGTTAATAAGGGCCGCTTATATAAACCATACGGACAGAATTTTTTTAGTATTTCAGTGTTAGATGGAAAGTCACGAATTAAAACTGATATAAAAAAGTATCATTACAAACCAACGAAATTTGCAAAATTTCGCATAAAATATAATATTAAAGGTTGGAAAAACATATCTTCCTCTCAAAATATTACACTTCTAAATGATTACCTTAAATTACGAAGTAAAACTTCAAATGGTAATAAAGCTCACGATGTACTTTATTCGGTAGTTCAAAAAAAGAATGTCATGGGTACTTATATTTCATTTGTAAAGAAATATCCAAGGTCGCCTCACTTGAGAAATGCTGTTGAAAAAATGTACGTTATGGCTAGCAAAAATGGGCGAATTATTTCTTTATTAAAAGAATTAAAGCCTATCATCAGCGATGACCTTGTAATTAAGCATATATACGGCCTTGTTAAAAAAGATAAAAGCCTTACGTTATTAGCGGAATTTCAACGGCAGTTTTCCGGTAATTTAGTTATTAGCAGCCTAGAGTATAAACAAGAGAAGGCTAAGCTGTATAGACTATCAAACAATGCTTCTGATTATATAACAGCATATTTATTAGAGGGGAATATGCAAGATTTTATAGCAGCTATATCTCTAGCGGAAGGAATTGAAGAAATTGATGCTATACGAGACAAGCTAAAAAATTCTTTTTATAATTCATTCGAACTAGATACTCTGATTAAAGGATATCGTTTGCTGAACACTTTTCCTGGTTATATGCGTGCATTTATGCTTTCTGATAAGCAGTCTGATTTTAGTATGGCTACTAGTCGTATTAATGGGGCAGAAATAAATAATTTTCCTAACTACAGTCTATTTACGGGGCATAATTTCAAATCACAAAATTTTGATAAGGCCGCTGCAGCTTTTTTTGAAATTGCAAAAAAAATAAATACAATTAAATCCTATAGGGAATTTACTTCTACTTATTCAAATACGATACAGGCAAATAATGCTGTTTCTTTAGCTTTTCAATTAACTAAACAACAAAATACTACTGATGCATATTTGTTATTTATTCAATTATTTCCTGCTGCGGAACAAGCCACCCAAGCAAGGGGAAGTATTCTCATAGTTGCAGAAAATAAGGGGGATATTACATCATATAAAAATGTTATTAAAAGATTCCCAAACACTACAGAGGCAAAAAAAGCAGTATCTGCAATATATAAATTAGTATCCGAACAAAATACGAGGAAGGCATATAGCACCTTTATTAAACAATACCCAAATTTTGCAGAAGCAAAAAAAGCTAGAGCGGCCATATACAAATTAGCGTGTCAGGAAAATACGAATAATGCTTATGATGCCTTTATTATGCAATACCCAAGTTCTAGCCTTGTTTCACAAGCAATTTCGAAAAAGCTTAACCTATTAGTAAAGTCAAATAAGTATAGTTTTATGAAGAACAAAGAAACGATAGTAGAGGAGTATAAGTCTTTTATTGAAAGTTACCCGTACTCATCAAGTGTTTCTGATGCAATAGTTGCTATTTTCAATATTAGAATAAAGCAAAATGAGATTCCTAGTTATTTATCCTTCTTAAAAAACTATCCAGAATCACCGGAAGCTATAAAAGTAATTACAAGCGTATACAAGCTAGTGCATAAGGAGCGTAATATTTCTGGGTATGACTGGTTTATGAATAAATTCCCAAGCTCACCTGAGGCAAAGTTTGCTCTCCGCTCTATGCATCATGTGGCATATGAGATTGCTACTGATATTGATACTGTTGCTGCATATAATGACTTTGTAATTGCGTTCCCATTAGCGAAAGAAATGAAGGAGGCGAATAAAAATGCGTATAAAATCGAGAAAGGTATTTACACTGGTACCTTCAAAAATGAAGAAAAACAAGCCAAATCATTATTAACACTTTCAAAAAGAATTGTGGCAAAAGGAAGAAACATCTCAAGCGATGAAAATATAGGTTACTTTTTAGTAGCTAATCGAATGAATGACTTGTTGATAGATGAGTTTCTCGGTACTGAAGCTGCATTGAGATATGAAGAGAGTAATGAAAGAGAAAAATTTCAAGGTAGGCTACTAGGAAAAATGGATAAGCTAAACAGGAATCTTGATAGTATCAATTCAAGTACTTCTAGGTTGTCTGCAATACTACAAAGCCAAAGCCGGATGATGAATAATCATTTTAATAAAGCTGCTCAAGATAGAGATATGAAAAAACATGTAACCCAGCAACATCAAATGTGGGAGCGTACGAGAGACAGATACTATTACTAGTTAAATAACTCTGTGTAACTGCCATTTTTAAATAAGAACATCTAATTCTAAGTAACACAATAGTATTGTGTTACTTACAAAGTCACCGTTTATGAATGTCGTTTCTGCCGCTGTATCCCGACACCTGGAAAATTCACTGTAACCTCAGTTTACATATCAGAAATTTATTGTGAATGGAATATTCGCAGATTGATTATGACAACTGATAAATCCAACTCATCTAGCAAAAATCAGTAAAGTACCTGATATTAAATGACAATTCCTTAAGTGTGATAAAAAATCGAGCGTAAGATTGTTACGCGTATTCAAAATACACACTCCCTACAATCCATCGTTACTTTTTGTACCATTGACAACCAGCCTAAATTTTCGTCTATCTGCGCCCAATTTATATAAATATACCTAATATTACTTGTTATTTAGGGTAGAGTTAACAGACAGGACTTACCTAAGTAAATTATTAGACTAAAAAAGGACAAATATGTTTATTGAAAATTTAAATTCAAAGCAACAGGGTGCTTTACTATATTTAGCAGATAAAACAATGCGAGCTGACGGGGTTTTAGCTCCAGAACAGATTGAAATGATAGAAACGTTAAAAATTTACTGTGGATCTGATGCTGAAAAGATAGAAAATATTGAAATGAACGAAATTTCGGATTTATTTCATAATAATAAGGAAAAAGTATCTTTAATTCTTGAATTATTGGGGGTTGCTTTTTCAGATAGTGAGTATCATGAAAAGGAAGAAGAGTTCATTATCGAAGTTAGCACCTCATTGGGGCTTGAGAAGACATTACTTGAAGACTGTGAAACATGGGTAAAACGGCAATTAATGCTAGTTAAAGAAGCCACGATATTAATGGAGGGTTAAACTAATGCCATTACCACTTATACTCGGCGGTGCAGCTCTCGTCTCGGCTCTTTATGGAGCTAAAAAAGGTGTGGATGCTAAATCAGATTATGATTCGGCAGAAAGGAATAACCGATGGGCTAAAGAAACTTATGATGATGCTGAAGAAGCATTGGAACAAGAAAAAAATAATGCTCAAAAATCAATGGAGAGATTAGGATTATTGAAATTTTCTATTTATGAGGAGTGCTTATGTCCTTTTGTGGAGGAATTTTCAAAAATCAAGAATATTGATTTTAATGATAATCGGGTATTGGAAAATGCAACATTACCTGCAATAAGTCATCAAGATTTAAACATCATGACAGCGTCTACTTTAAAAATGAATGAAGTGGTCAATAGTGGAGTTGCTGCATTAGGGTCAGGGGGAGTTGCTGGCCTTGCTGCGTATGGAAGTGTTGGACTATTGGGTACTGCATCTACAGGTACTGGTATAGCTACACTGAGCGGAGCCGCTGCATCAAATGCAACATTAGCTTGGCTAGGTGGTGGGTCATTAGCTTCTGGTGGCCTTGGAATGGCTGGCGGGACCATGATATTAGGGGGGATAGTTGCTGGTCCTATTTTGGCTATTGGTGGAATGGTGATGGCCTCAAAAGCAGAAGAAGCAAAAGAAAATGCTTATGCGAATTTGGCTCAAGCTGAATTACTGGCTGAAGAAATGAAAACAGCAACTGTAATAACACACTCTATTAAGAGTAGACTTGATGAAGTCCATGAAGTTTTATCAGAACTTAAGTCTCGGTTTTCACCTCTTTTACAAAGCTTTGAAACATTAATTAGCTCTAATGGAATTGATTATCGAACCTATTCTGAAGAAGATAAAAAAGGTGTTTTTATTCTTGCATCTTTAGCAAAAACAATTAAATTAATTTCAGACTCTCCTCTAATTGATGAAAATGGGATTGTAACAAAAGAGTCAAGAGAGGCTATTTCTTCTGGTAAAGATAGTCTCACATCAATCGGTTCTTCTAAGATAGAAAATAAAGATATAAAATTAGAAACAGAAGAACCTTCGGTTATTAATAAATCTGTGACCAAGGAAGCTAAATCATTTGAAGATTTACTAGATCCATATGGTCGTAATGAAGATAGGTTGAATGATGGTTCTTATATTTTTAGTGGTATGCATTTAGGATCATCAAAAGGAACAAAGAAAACAAAAGGTGCTGTTAGCTCCTATGCTTATATAAATGACACTAAAGGTGACAGCCCATGGGGTGATCTGTTAGTTCTTATTGATTCTACTATCTTTGGAAGTGGTAAAGATGGTATTTATATAACGGATGATGAGATTTATATAAAACCAGTATTGGAAGATAGAATTATTATTAGTATTAATGATATAAAATCAATACAGTTATATAAAAATGAACAAGAGTTTAAAGTTAATGGTACGCGTTATTCATACGTTCATCCTGAGCTCGATGGGGCCATGAAAATAATTGTTAATTGTATAAAAGAGTATATTGAACAGTAATATCATAAAATGAAAAAATCAAACTCATTTGAAACAAATTTAGTCGGTATATTGGGTAACGCTGCTACGCAGCGTTACACTGATAGAACAAGAGGATTATTTGAAGATGCTGATTACCTAGTCACTCTTAGTGATAAATGGAAAAATGTTGCTTCTGATAAGGCTCAGGGTCATTTATTTGAACAGCTTGAAGTTTCTAAATTTAACTTAGATGCGCTTAAAAAAGACAGTGCTTTGTTTGCTAAAACAACGGCTAGTATGGGAAAGCCGACTGATCCCGTCGATATAGTAATTAAGCGGGGGCAAAAAACAGTTAGAGAAATTCAAGCAAAATCTTGTAATACTGCGGCAAGAAGCACATTTTCACTTTCTCAAAAAAAATACGATGAAATGGCAAGGCTGGCTCCTTCTGATCAAGCAGAAAGAATTGAAGCTTTACTTAAAAAACGCATTGAGGCTGGGACATTAAAAAAAGAAGATTACGAACAAACATTACGAAATTTTCAAAAATCATTAAACCATGATGGAGTAGAATCAAAAGGTACGACATATAAAGAAGCTTTTGATGCAACAAATGCAAAAAAAGTAAAAGAAATGTCCGATAGTATTAAGCTTGATGCCTCTTTAGCAGATATGCATGAGTCAGGAAAGAAATCAGGAAATATAGGCGCATCTGTTTCAGTTGGAATGGCTACTATATCAGGGGTTCATCAGATCTATAGTGGCGAAGCTGATATTGGCGAGGTTGTTGCTAATATTTCTGTTGAAGCGGCTAAAGGGTATGCAACTGGGTATGCCTGTACTGCAATAAGTAAAGGCATTACACACTCTACAACTCATACATTAGGTCACGCTACATCTAAGGCATTAACACGTTCAAACGCCCCAGTTGCTATAGCGGCTGGAGTAGTAACAACTGCAAAATCCATGCTTTCTTATATGCAAGGTGATATTGATAGTGAGCAACTATTATCTGAAGTTAGTCATACAGCGATTACTTGTACATCTTCTTTTTACTATGGCGCTGTAGGACAAGTTGTTATTCCTATTCCTGTCGTTGGTGCATTGATTGGTTCTGGAGTAGGATATTTTATTGGTAATATGCTTCATCAATCATCTTTAATTGCTTTAGGAGATAGTCAAGTGGTTAAAGTTGCTAAAGAGAGACGAAAGTCTATAGAAGCAATGTGTTTAACAATGATTCCTATTATTCAAGAAAATAGAGCTGAACTTGAAAAAAACCTAAATGAACATTTATCAGCTAGAAAGGAAGTGTTTTTTGAAGCATTTAATGTTCTTGATGCATCGTTAGGTGAGTGGGATCCTGATACTTTCATTTTAGGTTTAGAAAACATTAATCATCAATTTGGAGTAACTTTACAATTTAAAAGTTTTGACGAATTTGATGCTTTTATGGATAGTGATGAGGTTTTTCAGTTTTGAGCGAAAGCAGCTTTCCTTGTGACCAATGCGGAGCATGTTGCAGAAATGTAAACCTTTCTAAAGAAACAATCTATTTAGATAGAGGTGATGGTATTTGTCGAGACTATGATGAAATAACCAAGCTATGTACTACTTATGAAAATAGACCTAGCATTTGCAGAGTTAATTATCAATATGAACTTAAATATTATAAAGAGTATAGTTGGGATGAATTTGTTAATATTAATTTATTTGTATGCAATGAATTAAAAAATAAATGATGAAAATGTAGGTTACTATAATTAATAATATAGATATTTTATTAATTGTATAGTCTAAGATAATTTATGTAATAAAAAACACTATGGATAATATGTGAAGATCAATAATATTACTATTTTTTTTGAAATATTCATACAGTTAATGATATTAATATCACTAGTTGCATTTTCAATAGAAACACTTCCGGATTTAGATGAAAGTACATATATTATTCTCAATAGAATTGAATTTATTATTACTATAATTTTTTCAATTGAATATATAGTAAGAGTGGTATCATCAAAAAATAAGTTGTCATATATATTCAGTTTTTATGGTGCAATTGACTTATTATCAATACTACCATTTTATTTATCTGGAAGTATTAGCCTGCAATCTTTAAGAGTTCTTAGGTTCATGCGTATTTTTAGGATTCTGAAGCTTGCTCGATATAATGGCGCATTAAGAAGAATTGGTAAGTCTATATCTTTAAGTAAAGAAGAATTAATACTTTTTAGTATTATAACGTTGATTTTATTATATTTATCTTCATTAGGTATTTACTACTTTGAACATGTTGCACAACCTGAAAATTTCAAATCTATTTTTGATTGTTTATGGTGGTCTGTCGCTACATTAACAACCGTTGGTTACGGAGATATATATCCTATTACGTTAGGTGGACGTCTATTTACATTTGTAATTTTAATGCTAGGCTTAGGGATTGTTGCGGTGCCAACAGGAATTGTTGCATCTGCATTATATTCAGTTAGAAAAGAAGAAAGCGTTAGCAAGGATAAATAAATGTGATTGATTATTAGGGTTACCTCACCCATATACGGTGAAAGAACCTTATGACGTTATACTACCAAAAAGGAGTCATTTCATGACTGATCAAACCAAAAAAAATGGCTACCAACATAATGAAAATATAGGTTTACTAGAAAAATTTGGCGTGATGTATTTTCAATACCTTGCAAAGAAAGCAGGTACACACGAAGTGGAAAATATTGCCATTGATGATCTCCCTCCTGATCGCACATTGCAAGCACTTTCATCAATCATCACCAGTTTCGCTGCAATAATTGCCTTTTCCATTGGAGCTATCACTACTTTCGTGACAGTTTGGATTGAATGGAGGTATATGGAAGCTCTTGATACAGTAGAATATTATCTACTCTATGGTACAACTCTAATTATCATGCTTTTCATTGAAATGAGTGTCTTATTTTGGCTTGGATTAAAAACAGTTTACAGTTTAGCCTGTTTAACAGGGCATAATCAAACATCGCAAACAGGCGATGCTGCTGTTTCTAATATACTTGCTAGAGCAGCTTTAGAACTCCCTGACCCTGTTATTAATCATCTCGGAATTGACCCACTCAAACATCTATCAAAATCAAAACTATTTCTCGTTGGTTTTTTATACAAAGCTAAAATTATTTTAAGCAGTATGGCTGTTAAATTTATTCTTGTCCGCTTCCTGGGTAAAGGAGAAACTCGTACTGCATTTTCTTGGGTTGCTATACCCGTAACAGGTTTATGGGATGCCTTTACCTTATATAAAGTTGCAAAAGAAGCTCGTTTACGTTTATTTGGTAACAAGCTTGCAGAACATATCGCAATAAATATTCTCACCGATGATTTTATCGATAAACTCAGTCCAAAAGCTCGTGAAGGATCGATAAGAGCTATTGCCACTATGATGGTCTTATCACAAAACTACCACCCTAATATGCTTGTTCTATTGCTACGCTTATCTGATACTTTTCAAATTAACGACAACTATGAATACGATAACTGGGAAGACTTTATCGCCTTATTGGATGAAGTCAATGAATGTGAACGCTACTTCTTGCTTGATTTGCTAAGCGTTTCAGCGGCCTTTGATGGGCACTTATCCAGACTAGAGCTACACTATTTACCCGAAGCATTTAAAGAACTAACCGAAGTCTATATGGAGCGCACTGAGAAATTAAAAAATCACCTACTCAGTGGCCAACTTCATGCAGCAAAAGAACTGTGTGTTTTAGATTTTGAAGCCGGATAAAATGACTTTATACTCAATACAATTAAATCTCTCGTGATCTTTTAAATCCATAAATATAAATTGCTAAGTCTTTAGGGGATTTTTTATTTAATGAACACTCTGTAAGTAACACAATGTTATTATGTTACTTAGAATTCCCTTATTTATCAACGCACCGACCCTGCCTGTGCTATCCTAAGTAACAGTATTACTACAATTACCCATACTGTTACTTAAAAAACACCCGCCTATGAATGTCGTTTCCGCCGCCAATAAAAATGAAATCGCTGTCATTCACTCTAACTTGTCGAAGAAGTTTCCCCCGTTGTATGCCGACATCTGGAAAATTGGCTGTAACCTCAGTTTACGCATCAGTGATTTACTCGCGCTGGAATATGCTCAAATTGACTATGACAAGCGTGAAATCCAACTCACCGAACAAAAAACCGGTAAAGCAAAGCACCTGAGGTTAAATGACAGTGCGTTAAGCGTGATCAAAAAACGCCAAAACGAATTTCCAGAAGATCGATACTTATTCCAAGTGCGCAGTAACCGAGCAACCAACCAGCCGATTAGTCGGATCAGTGTCAGTCGTGTATTTAAACAAGTCGGTAAAATGGTCGGACTCGATATCAATACCCACTCGATGCGTAAAAGTCGCGGTAAAGCGATGTTTGATGATGGCGTACCCGTCGCTGTGATTGCCAAAGTCCTCAACCACAGCAGTGAAGCCGCTACCTTACGCTACCTTGGCATTACAGAAGAACAAGTACTACAAACCTATGATGATTATGAGTTATGAATCGAATTTACTTGGAATATCATGATGACTTAGAAAACAAACATCGCTTCTATCAGCTGTTCGTGTTGCCCTCGCTGTTTGATGACTGGTCATTAGTGCGCGAATGGGGGCGTATTGGCAGCCCTGGAACGGTTAAAAAAGACTGGTTTGAGACACAAGCACTCGCGGACTTAGCCTTTCAGAAGATCAGCCAGGAAAAACTAAATAAAGGGTATCAGCGATTGTAATATTATCTTGGAGGTGAATACTTCCTTTTAGAGGAAATTTCAAAACCTTCAGGGGTAGTTTTAAATGGATCGCTGTCCTCAGTCCACCGCTTAGATCGACTTTGGAAGGCTCGAAGTTTTTCTATATCCAGTTCAACAACAACACAGTAATCATTTTCTCCACCTCGTAGACGAACTACGTCACGATTAAATAATTCTTTTGCAGGAGATCGGACACGACTATCACCATAATTTCGGTTATTAACTAAAACAATGTAGGCATGAATATCCAGCGCTGATGCTTCAATAAGAGCCGAGAATGTTTCAAGATCTTTATTCCACGCAAGAACCAATAAAGCATCTACTTCCCCTTGAAACTCGATTCTAGCCTTACTATTTAATAATTCAGAACAGATCATCACGCCAAAACAAAAACCATTATGGTTATAAACAGGTTTTTGCATAGGAAAACCTGCCTTTTCAAAATCAAACCATTTCTTCCCATATTTGCTGATTAAATTTTTATCTTCCCCTACAGCAGGTTCAAGTTTTGGCTGCCAAACCCTTACTGTTGATTCATACCCTAATCGTGAATCATTTAAGATTAAACATGCTTCACTATAAACATCATTTTCTCCAATATGCCGATACTCTGTACTTGCAATTAAGTTGATTCCAGAATTTTGAAGTCGATTACTGATGCTAGACACCCACTTTAGCGGCAAAGACACTTCTGGCAATAATAAATATTGAGGCCTCGGTTTAAGTTGAATCGTTTGGTTAACCAAATCTGATAAACGCTTATAACGTTCTAATGATAAAAGTGGCTTATTACACGCTGTTGCTGCCCAACATTTATCTTCAGTAGCCAAATTACTAATAGCAACGGTAACTTTTGTAACTTTCTTATTTCCGTTGCCAATTATTTTAGTAGGTAGTTTGATCTCATTTTGAGAGGTATCTTTTATTTTATCGGTGCTTTCTAATAGCGTTGGGTTTACCCATACTCCTCGTAGGGCACGAACATACTTTGCCCAAAGCTTACTAGAATCAATACAAGCAGGGACTAATTCAGTTATCTCCTCAGGATTATAAGGTCTAGTGGGAAATAAAAAAGGTAGGATGGGTTCAAATACACATTTCCATTTTTTATCTTTACCCAATCGCCTTGCTTGAGATTTTTTTAAAAATGTCTGTAAATCATTCCAACTTAACAAGTTGCAACTGTTGAAAGTATGCATAACTAATACATCGCGTTTTTTAAAACTTAAAGAGTAGCCCTTAACAACATCTGAACTTATCGTTTTAAATAAATTTTTATAGGGTGTTTTAGCTAAATCAGCTTTCGCCAACAGTGGTGCTTTTTCATGAAAGTCCTCGATATCAAATATAAAGCGAAAAAAATATTTAAAAGACTGTAATTCCCCTACCAAGCCAGATATAAACATTTTTTCTAATTTGCGAACCTTGCCTGTGGGCTTATCTCCATTCAAAAGACCTATTGGATAATATCTAGCGGCTGCATCAATAAATGTCCATGTAAGTGATCCTTTGACATAAGACCAAATATCAGGAGTAACGTGACACTCTACCCCATTTATAACCATTTCGGACTTAACTTGTTTAGATAAATCATCCAAAGCCTTTAGTGATTTTCTTACAATAGACTCTGCCTGATACCAGTCTTCTAAATTAATAGAAAAACCAAGTAACCTTGGTATATATTGATATTGCTCAAAAATCTTATCGGCTCTTAAAACATGGTTATGCGCAAAATCATAAAATTCTTCACGCTCTTTTTTCCATTCATAAACAGGTAAGTCATGAGCTAATGTTTCAACATGGCGTAATTGTAAAGACCAGCTTAAACGACGGATGGTTAACCCATCAGCTCGTCTTAAAGTATCTGCTGAATCACCTACACTGCCAGCAGCAGAAAGTACCTTTGCTGCCGTCGTATGCTCCAATTGATCTGGAGCAGGCATTAATCTATACTCACTTGATAACGAACGGATTTCTTTTTCTATACTATCCAGTAAATCACAACCCGCTTGCCCATCAAGGATAAACAGTTTTTGTTTATCCCCCTGTAGCTGTATTTTAGATTTCTTTTGATATGCATGCTCAAGGTTTATGGTCCAAATATCTTTCTTTTTAACTAGACGATGAGTTAATACAGTTCCACCTAACCGTTCTTTCAAAAAGGTCATAAAAGAGGAAGTATCGTTGATGACATTCGATCCAGGGTCATGCATCACTAAAAACATATCATCTACATAACGACCATAATGAATAGGCGTTATTTTTTCTTTAATTAACCGGTCCCATTTATGCAGTAAAACATTAGCAATAATTCTAGATGCAGTTAAACCAATAACTAAACCACCATTGATAGCTATTTTTTTCGTACCTTGTAAATCTTTAGCAAATAAACTTGCTTTATCAGACCATAAACTCAATAGGTGAGCGAGTTGTTTAGTAAAATCAGCTTCCTTCTCTGTTAATTTCTTATCGTTATTTAAGCCAATTTCCTTTTGAAATTCTTCGGTCGAAATAAAACTGGGGTCAATTAAATGATAATAACTTTTCAAATCTAGAGACACTGCGATAACAGGACGTTCTTGTTCTAATTCTGATCGTATTGCTTTTAAACCATCGTTACGCCATTGCTGATATTTATTAAAATAAGGAGGAAATGAACCAATAGCAGTTATATGAAATAGTTTCTGTGATTTTTTATCAAGCTCATCCTCATTGCGCACTCGTTTAAGGCGAGCCCCATAAACTTGTTTATCATCTAAACAAGCATCAAACTTATGGCCAATCATATTAATCCACAACGCAGAAATGATATGAGTATCAACTGGAAAATCACCCACAATACGAAATTCAGGTATTAACTCATTTGTTGAATGAAGATGTTCAAATGCTCGGTTGGGATCAGAAAAATGTGTATGCCCTTTTTTCTTTCCTTCTGTTTCTTTAAAGCCTAGCTTTTTAGGCACTAAACGACAGTCTCCTAATAAATCATCTATTTCACCTAGACCTGAATTAGATTGTAATTTTTGTAATAATTTATTAAGGTTTTCCAGTAAGTCTTGTTCATATTCAGCAAACTTAATAGCGGTAGGAAAACAACTTTCGAAGAAACAGTCAGCCTTTGCTTTTCGATAAGCGACGAGTAGGTCTTCTATAGATAATTCATTCCAGTCAGAAAATATTGCTGAGTAACTCATGATTTAACTTCTCTAATTTTTATTAATATTTTCCACCGACGGTACTAGGTGGGCTTTCCATGCCTTTACTAAATAGTTTGTAATTATGAAAAACTCATAATAAACAATAAGAACAGCATGCTGTATAGACTCACATCCCCATATAAAACGTATCAACAAACCCCGTAAACTGCTTTTCAACCTGATGATAGACCTCTTCACGCTCTAACAGCTTAGGCTTAGTCTCCAAAGTCCCAATAATGTCATCACGCAAAGGAGATTTCCCAGAAAAGATAAAATCATCAATCAACTGATTAAATTTTCCTTCATCCAG
>ENA-OSET01002033-OSET01002033.1-sediment-metagenome-genome-assembly--contig:-NODE-2033-length-20061-cov-17.298239_pt1 | contig 20061 bp, 19 predicted proteins | sample MGYA00237882_ERZ534229 | MGnify/ENA primary metagenome ERZ534229 (study PRJEB26408, sample SAMN06266212) | sediment metagenome | isolation source: Hudson Canyon methane seep mesocosm | place... | reverse complement strand
TAAAAGTACGGGATAAGAGCAGCAAGTATTACACAAGGGCACAGAGGCACAAAGAAGAGCATGTTTTTCCTTTGTGTCTCTGTGCCTTTTATGAATTAATTACTTCACTTTAATCACCCTCTAGCAACAAATAATGCATAGATAATATGAATGATTCTTTTAAGGTTGTGATACCTGCAAGATATGACTCGACGCGTTTACCGGGGAAGCCTTTATTGGATATTGCCGGAAAACCAATGATTGCACATGTTTGCCAAAGAGCTCTGGAAGCAGAGGCAGATGAGGTGGTTGTTGCTACTGATGATCAGCGGATTTTTGACTGTGTTATGGCGTTGGGCTTTAAGGCGGTTATGACGGCTAGAGATCACCAGAGTGGAACTGAGCGTATCAATGAAGTGGCTCAGGTTTTAGGTTGGGATGATGATGTCATTGTAGTGAATTTGCAAGGTGATGAGCCTTTAATTCCTCCGGCATATATTAAAGATGTTGCCGCTGCTTTAGCAGGTCAAAATCAAGCGGGTATTGCGACATTAGCGGCTGAGATTGTTGAATCAGAAGAAGTATTTAACCCTAATGCTGTCAAAGTCGTTTTAAATCAAGCAGGCTATGCCATGTACTTTAGCCGTGCAGCAATTCCGTGGGATCGAAATACGTTTACATCCTTAGGTGGGGATATTTCAGGGAAAATGCCATATTTAAGGCATATTGGCATGTATGCATATACCGTTAAATTTCTAACAGACTACAGTTCCTGGCAGCCATCAGTGCTGGAAACCGTTGAATCTTTAGAGCAACTAAGAATTCTATGGTATGGACAGCAAATTTTGGTTCAAAATGTAAAGAAAGCACCAGAAGCGGGTGTGGATACGCAGGCCGATCTTGACCGTGTTCGAAAAGCTATATTAGAGACGAATAATCTAACGGCTAAATAAATTCGACATTTGCAATAAAAAACGGTTTAATTGCTCTAATTAAATCATTAATTGGTTGGAACTAATGAAAAACACAATGCACCATTATTTAAGACCGTTAATTTTAATTTTTTCTTTTATTATTTTAATTTTCCCGCTAACTACCTGGGCTGCCCATGCTGACTCAGGCTATAAAGTCTATTATTTAATAGACTCGGCAAAACAGTTTTCTGCACAAGAGCTAAGTAAGGCTACATTTAATAAAAGGTTTGTAGAAACTGGCTCTAATACTTTGAATTTTGGCTTACTTAATAGAGCTGTATGGTTAAAAGTGAAGGTGCCTTCATCAGCCGTTAGCCAGTTTATGGAGATTGATGGTAACACGGTAGAATCTATTGATATTTATTCGGCTATAAATAATTTGCCTGTTAGGCTTGTTAATGAAAGGCTGGTTTCTAATAAATATTCACATCGTAGTTTGTTAGTAGAGCTAGCGCCAGGTTCAGTAAATTTTCTTAAAATAAAATCATCGGGCAGTTTTTTATTAAAATATTCCCTATTCGAGCGAGATGGATTTTTCCTTCATAGTAGTGATAATTACCTTCTGATTGGTTTGTTTTTGGGGTTTGTTGCAAGTTGTTTTGTATTTGGTTTGCTGATGTACAGGAACAATAAAGATGTAAATTTGATTTACTATCTTTTATTGGTCATGTTTTTGGGATTGAATTTCAGTGCCTTAAGTGGTGTTTGGGGGCAATATGTTGTAGGTCAACAATTGACAAATATTTCCATTCATATTTTTACTTCAGGCATTATCTTATCAGCCCTTGTTTTTACTCGAAGTTTTTTGAATACGGCTATAAATCATAAAAATGTAGATTTCTTAATTAAAATAGTCTTTATAGTTACCTGTTTGCACTTATTTTTTGGGTTGTTTTTAGATTCTGATACGGTCTATATGACAGGACATTATCTTAAAATTGGTGTTCCTGCACTGATGTTGTACTTTTGTATAAACAGTTTGTTGCAAGGTTATAAGGATGCTCGCTTTCTTGTTATTGGTTGGTTTATATATTTTTCTTCTTTTATATTAACTGCATTTATGTACGCTGGTTTATTGCCGGTGAGTTTTCTGACTACTTATGCCATGAGTTTTGGAACAATTGCAGTGATTGTCTTTTTATCCTGGGCGTTAATGGATAAATTTATAACAGGTTATGACCAAACTTTTGCTAAAAATTCAAAAGAAGGTGGTAAATTATCTAGGCATATAGAAGATCTTAAGAGTGAAATCTTACAGAGAGAAAAGGAAATAAAGCAGCATAGTGAGTTATTAGGCGAAAAAGATCAGGAGATTGAATACGCACAAAAGCGTCTGCGCGAGCAAGCAACTCATGATCCTTTAACCAAGCTTATTAATTACCAATCTTTTCTTTTGCAGTTCCAGCACTTTTTTCATGATGCGACAAGATACCATTATCCAGTTATTACATTGCTCATTGACTTGGATGATTTTAAAGAACTCAATGATAAATACGGCTTGGCTGTTGGTAATGATGTATTGAAAGCAGTGGCAAAAATTGTTTCTTTTGAAAGTAGAAACACTGATGTAGTTGCTCGCTATGGTGATGATGAAATCGTATTTGTTATGACGCATGCTATTTTGGAGCAGGCAAAAATAAAGGCTGAAGATTTATTATCAAAAATTCAGAAAATTAGTATTGAAGGTCAGCCAGAGCTTCAAGTGACTGCAAGTATTGGCGTTACTGTGATGGGAGCTAGTGAGAGAAGTAGTGATTATCGCTTCATCCTTGACAAGGTTGAAAAAGCCGTTCAAAAAGCACAAGTTGATGGTGGTAATTGTACTAATGTTTATTCTTATGATTCAAAGCATCTTGAGATTTAGCTTTTATTACATATGTGGTTTTGTATATATTTCAGGGTTAGCATGTCGTGATGGATTAACTGAAATTCGCGAGTCATAAATAATCAACTATATGGAGCCTAAAGGTTAAGTTGTATCGTTGATAGATAACGACACTTGGGTAATCCATTACTCAAGTGTCGTTATATTAACCAATGTATTCTAAACTTCTAGCATCCCCTTTTAGGGTTACATTTTTTAGAGCTAGTATTTGTGCTTGAATCTGTTGAAGAAAGAGTGCGGACAATAGAAATATTTACCGTAGTAGTGGTCGCTAACCCCCCATCATCTTCAATGGTGTATGTAAAAGTATCACCACCTCGTTTGCTACCTGCTTGATAAATAATACTAGAACCATTGGTCGTTGTGGTTCCTTTATTACCATTAGTCAGGTTAGTTATTGATAATGCAGAGCCTTCAGGGTCACTATCATTAAGTAATACTTCAATTGTTACCTCCCCTCTAATTAACACCTCTGCTGTATCAGAATTAGCAACTGGAGGATTATTGACAGATATAACTTGAACAGATACTTGGCTTACTGACTCACCACCTACACCATCTTCTATCGTATAACTAAAGCTATCATCACCAATATAATCAGCATTTGGTGTATAAGTAATTGCTGTTCCATTAGTATCCGCTTGACCATTTGTAGGCAGCGTGACACTGCTGACTGTTAACGTATCTTCTTGATCAGCATCACTATCATTAGCTAGTACATCAATAATGATGGAAGTGTTTTCATTTGTATATTCAAAATCATCATTACTGACAGGTAAGCTATTAGCATTTGTTGTTGCTGATGCTTGTGTAGAAAAAGCTGTTTCATTACCTGATCCATCGCGTGCTTTAACTTGATAAGTGTATTGTGAATTAGCTTCAAGCCCGCTGAATAAATGGGTAACACTACTTTTCCAATCACTTGCAACACATCCAGCAGCACCATTTATACATATAAATTGGTACTCAACAATGCCTGAATCATCTGTTACTGCCGTTGTTGTTAAGCTAATACTATTTCTATTAATTGGAGTGATTGAATCAATCGAAGGAGTTTCGTTTGGAGGGGTGGTATCGTTACTCACTGAAACAATAGAGCCGGAAATATAATACTGCCCAAGACTGCCATAATCAGAATAATCAGAGTCCGCATTTCCAGAGCCAGTGATTTCAAGATAATAGCGTCCCTCATTTAGAGAAACAGAAATGATTGCATTAGTATCGTCAATTGGATTACTAGCAACTTCAACACCAGATGTATCAAAAATAGTTGCCTGAACATCAAGGTTAGATCCACGTCTACTAGAGCGTGTAAAAGCATCCCATGCAGGGTTGATGGTTAAATTAACAGTACCCGTTCCTGTATCAAAATAGAACAGATCAATATCTGTATTTGTTTCAATTACACCCTTATTGTCAGGTCTGTAATTTAAAGGGTCAAATTCAGGGTTACTGCTGGCAAGATTACCATTCCCATCTACCAGCAGAGGTGATGCAAGATCTATTGAATTGGCATGATCATCTGTTCGGTATTGCAATTTACTATCAAGAATAGCAAGATCATCTTGTGTATTACTGGCATAAAGGTATTCACCTTTACTCCACTGCGTTACATTATTATTGTAACCAACACCCATCACTGGTGCCCACGAAACGTAACCTATACCCTGTCCCGTATAATAGCCTTGGGCAGTGACACTATCATGAGCAACAGTACCGTCATGAGAAAGCCCCAAGTTATGACCTAATTCATGCGATGAGGCTTCAGCAATATAATAAGGCGCAGAAGCTAAATTGTCATAATAAACTAAAGCAGGTTGATAACTTTGATAATACGATGCTCCCCATACACCGACATAAGCTACCCCTCCGGCATTGTAATGTGGCATAGGATTACCAGATGCATCATGGTCACTGGTTATTAAAATACGTCCAATATTCGGGCCAAATGAAGCAGGCTCTTCAGTCGTTACATCAATATCAAATGCGGCAAAATCTTCTGCGATACGATGCCATATTTCTGCAATATCAGCACGTTCTAAATCAGAAAAAGTAGAGTTATCCCCATCTTTATCGAAAGGTAATGCTTGGTAATTAGTTGTTGAGCCATCACTATTATTATTCCAGGCTGTACCTGTTAAATAATGACCGGTAACATCTAAATAAACAACATTTGCTGCACCAGGTTTGCTGTGTAATTTAAATGTTTCAGTAAGTGATATTCCTTCTAGGTCGGGGTTTAACTCAAGTTCTATTTGAGTAATATCATCTGGAAGTACAGTGTCCTGGTAAAAAACGCCGCCTTCTGAATCAACATCAATAAAAGTTACGTCGTTCGCAGGAAAGCTAAAGCTATGTAACCACTTTAATGCTTTTTGTTGAGCAGGCCCAGATAAGCGATTAAGCTTGTTTTTCAAGCGGCTAGTGGGAAGCTTATCAATAGTAAATGGAGCTGCCGCACCAAACATCTTTTGTTCTGAAGGTGTTGCGGATACAGTAATAGGCATTATTACTGTGGTTAGAAGACCTGCATAAGCAGCGCTTTTAATACATCTCATATAATTATTCATTTTTAAGTACTCTCTAAAAATCTACAAAAAATAAAATCAATTAACTTGGTTTATTAGTGTTGTGCAGATTGAAAAAGAGAGATTCATTTAAAATGAACTTTACTTTTTTATTCGCGCAACTCCTTTCGGCAACCGTTCGACCCATTAAAATAATGGGCACTGGTTTTGCGTCCCTGTATTACTACAGGTTTGCCTGTTCGTGGAGTTTGAGAAACGTACCTCATACTCTATGATTTTATGCCGTTAAAACCATTCGATAATCTTCCTTGATCTGAGTTGTAGCTTATCAGTTTAAAAGCCATATAGTAGCTTTAAAACCAAAAGACTTGAAGTGCATCACAGAATTAAAAGGTAAGTTTTAGCCCGCTGTTCATTATGAGGTTTTGGCGGCTAAATACTCTATTGTCTAAGCTGAGCCACTCTTGTAGCCTGTTGAGGCTTTATGAAAAGGTATGGTTGCAGCCGATATTAGAATTATTGGATCAACTATTTAAGAAAATTTAATATCTATGCCCAAAGGACATGGATTTGCATTAACCCATATAATGGGGCTTTAGTACATCCGCTGAAGAGCAAGGGGCTTTAAATTATGGCGAGCCATGAAATTTTATGCAATTTTGAACTCCGAAACTTGAGTTGCTAGCTTTGAGGGAATTAATGCACTTTTATGATCTGCAGCTTAGTTCACTCAGCTTTTAATCTCAGCTCATATAAAATGAGCTTCCCCTAGCTCAATAAATCTAGAGTATAATATTCTGTTGATTCCCGTATAAAATTAAACTTTGTACTGGAGATGTTTTGGAAGAAATATAAAATATATATTCTTTAAGGCTGCTGGAAATAGAAATAGCCCATGCAAATGATTGCTTATTTGTTGCTAGTTGCCTAATTACAATAAACTAAACGCAGTTTAGTTACTGTTAAATTCAGATTTCAATAGAGCCATTAATGGAAGAATTTCGTCGTATAAGCCGCCTGCCACCCTATGTTTTTAATATAGTCAATGACCTTAAGGCAAAAGCTCGCTCTGAAGGTGAGGATATAATTGATTTTGGGATGGGTAACCCAGACCAGCCGACACCTAAGCATATTGTTGCAAAAATGATCGAGGCTGCTGAGCGGGATGATACTCATCGTTATTCCATTTCACGAGGAATCCCCCGTTTAAGAAAAGCCATCACGCAATGGTACAAAAGACGTTTCGATGTCGATTTAGACCCCGAAACTGAGGCAATTGTTACTATTGGTTCAAAAGAAGGACTTGCTCATTTAGCTTTGGCTACCTTGGGCCCTGGCGACGTCGTTTTAGTACCTAATCCAGCTTATCCCATTCATCCCTACGGTGTTGTTATTGCCGGTGCAGATTTACGACATGTAAAAATGGTTCCGGGTGTAGACTTTTTTGAAGAATTGCATAAAGCAATACTTGATTCCTGGCCAAAGCCAAAGATGTTGATACTTAACTTTCCTGGGAATCCAACCAGTGAATGTGTGGATTTGGAATTTTTTGAAAAAATTGTTGCCGTAGCTAAAGAACATAATATCTGGGTTGTGCATGATATTGCCTATGCTGATATTGTGTTTGATGGTTACAAAGCACCTTCAATTTTACAGGTGGATGGGGCAAAAGATATTGCCGTTGAATTTTATTCATTATCAAAAAGCTACAACATGCCTGGTTGGCGTGTGGGCTTTATGTGTGGCAACCAAACCTTGGTTTCTGCTTTGACTCGAATCAAATCCTATTTGGATTACGGTATGTTTACGCCGATTCAGGTGGCGGCAATTGCTGCGCTTGAGGGCCCACAAGATTGTGTCGATGAAATATGCGAAATGTATAAAAGTCGCCGTGATGTACTGTGTGATGGGCTTAATAGCATGGGATGGACCGTCGAAAAACCAAAAGCAACCATGTTTGTTTGGGCACCTATTCCTGAGCAGTATAAAGAAATGGGATCAGTTGAGTTTTGTAAAAAAATGATTATTGATGCCAAAGTAGCCGTATCTCCAGGTGTCGGTTTTGGGCAGTATGGTGATGATCATGTTAGGTTTAGTTTGATCGAAAATGAACATAGAACAAGGCAAGCGCTTAGAGGAATAAGAGCGATGCTTAAAAAAGATGGTATTTTGTCATGAGTTGTAGAACGGACTTCAGTTCGTTAATTTCAGAAAAAATTGTGGGCTATAGTTCCCTCTACAAATAGCAGGAGTTACATGAAAGCGGTAAAGATTGGTGTTTTGGGTTTAGGGACAGTTGGCGGTGGTGTTGTTAATGTCCTAAAAAGAAATGCAACAGAAATCTCACGTAGAGCTGGCAGCGAAATTTCTGTTGTCAGCGCTTCAGCTAGAGACCTTAGCAGAGAGCGAATTTGTGATACGCAAGGTATCGAACTAACAACAGATCCTTTTGAAATTGTTAATGACCCTGAAATTGATATTGTTCTGGAGCTTATTGGTGGCAACACCTTAGCAAAAGAGCTTGTTTTAAAAGCGATTGATAACGGCAAACATGTTGTCACTGCCAATAAAGCCTTAATTGCTTTGCATGGCAATGAGATTTTTGCACGAGCCAGTGAAAAAGGCGTGATGGTTTTATTTGAATCCGCAGTGGCGGGTGGTATCCCCATTATAAAAGCCATACGGGAAGGGCTGAGCGGCAATCAAATTGAATGGCTCGCAGGGATTATCAACGGTACCGGTAATTTTATTCTTACTGAAATGCGTGATAAAGGCCGTGATTTTGCCGATGTATTAGCAGAAGCTCAAGCCTTAGGTTATGCAGAAGCTGATCCTACCTTTGATGTAGAAGGAATTGATGCCGGTCATAAGCTAGCGATATTAGCTTCAATAGCATTTGGTATACCACTACAGTTTGAAAAAGTGTTTACTGAAGGTATTACTAAAATTACGCGTACAGATGTGGGTTACGCAGAAGAGTTTGGCTATCGTATTAAACATTTAGGGATAGCCAGAAAAAGGGAACAAGGTATTGAGCTACGAGTTCATCCTACATTAATCCCTGAGCGTCGATTGATTGCTAATGTTGATGGGGTAATGAATGCCGTCTTAGTGCAAGGTGATGCGGTTGGCCCAACCCTCTATTATGGTGCAGGTGCTGGTGCAGAACCGACTGCTTCTGCTGTGGTAGCAGATGTTGTTGATGTGGTTAGAGTGCTTACTAGCGACCCAGAAAACAGAGTGCCTCATTTGGCATTTCAACCTGATGCTATTTCTGATATTCCTGTTTTGTCTGCTGATGATTTTAAAACGGCATATTACTTGAGGATGAATGTAGAAGATAAGCCGGGTGTTTTGGCAGAAGTTACCAAAATTTTAGCAGATCATCAAATTAGTATAGAAGCGTTGATTCAAAAAGAACCACTAGATGATGAATCAACCATACCAGTCATTATGCTGACGCAGACAACACTGGAAAAAGAAATGAATGCGGCAATTAACAAAATTGAAGCACTCTCTACCATCAATGGCTCAATCAGCCGAATTCGCTTGGAAACATTAGGATAAGTTATGTCTACACGATATACAGGATTAATTGATCGATACAAAAAACGTTTACCGGTAAGTGATGATACGCGTGTTATCAGTATCGGTGAAGGCAACACACCTTTAATTCAGCTACAAAACATCCCTAGGATTATTGGTAAAGATGTCGATATTTACGTTAAGTATGAAGGCTTAAATCCCACCGGTTCTTTTAAGGATCGTGGCATGACAATGGCTGTTACTAAAGCGGTAGAAGAGGGCAGCCAAGCTATTATATGTGCATCAACAGGTAATACCTCTGCTTCTGCTGCAGCCTATGCGGTTCGAGCAGGAATTAAAGCGTTTGTATTAATTCCTGATGGAAAAATTGCTTTAGGTAAGTTAGCACAAACATTAATGTATGGTGCTGAGATCATTCAGATTAATGGTAACTTTGATGATGGTATGTCAATCGTTAAAGAAATTGCCAACCATGCACCGGTAACTATTGTTAACTCCATTAATCCTTTTAGAATTGATGGACAAAAAACAGCTGCTTTTGAAATTGTAGATGAATTAGGTGATGCACCTGATTATCACTGTCTGCCAGTAGGAAATGCAGGTAATATTACCGCTTATTGGAAAGGCTATACTGAATATGCTGCTGATCAAGGTGATTTGAAAGCGGTTGCAAAAAAGCGCCCTATTATGTGTGGATATCAGGCTGCAGGTGCTGCACCCTTTATCAGCGGTAAAATGGTTGATAACCCTGAAACAATTGCTACAGCCATTCGTATTGGTCGTCCACAATCATGGGATTTTGCCTGGGCTGCACAAAAAGAATCAGGTGGCTGGTTTGATTGCTTTAGCGATGAGAAAATTTTAGAAGCGCATAAAATGCTATCACAATATGAAGGTATATTTTGTGAGCCAGCATCGGCAACCTCTTTAGCGGGTGCATTAAAAGATATTGCCAGCGGTAAAATTCCAGAAGGCAGTAAAATTGTCTGTACATTAACAGGGAATGGCTTAAAAGATCCTGATACAGCGATTAATCAATGTAAGGATGCTCATCCTGTCACTATTGATGCATCACTTGATGCTGTTAAAAAAGCAATATTAGACAAAATGTAATACGTTGTTAAAAATGTGATAGAGACAAGTTTATACCTTGTCTCTATGTTTTTCTGTAGCTTCGTACGACCAAGCAGCTTTCAGTATTCATCTATAAAATCAATACTGGGTCTTTCTGTTAAAATATTAACAATTTATCCTTAGTTTTTCATGACATGAATCAAGAGTTTATTGTCCGTCACTGGGATGTATGGCCACCTTTAGATACAAATGTCGATAAGCAGCTCATACAACAAGAGCGGTTAGCTATAATACCCAAAATGCTAAAGCGTCGCTTAAGTCCGTTGGCACGGATGGTCTTTTGTGCTGCTATTCCTTGTCTGAAAGATAATAAACAAATTCCTACTGTTTTTAGCTCCACTCATGGTGAACTGGCTAAATCATTTAATATGATGGAAATGATTGAGGCGGGAGAGGAAATATCACCAACTGCATTTAGCCTTTCCGTACATAATGCCATTGCCGGTTTGTTTTCTATGGCTTTTAAAAACAAATCTGAAAGCACGGTGGTTGCACCCGGTGAAGAAGGAATCGCGGCGGCATTTATTGAATCCACTGGGTTGCTTCAAGAAGGTGCTGAGCAAGTATTAGTTGTTTTATACGATGAACCGCTGGTAAATTTTTATCCCTCTGCCCCTTTTAAGTTGTCCACTGACAACAGTTGTGCGGTGGCTTTATTGTTGTCAAAAACAGGGACTGGCATTCCATTAGGCTTTAGCCAGCAACAATATATAGCTGATGATGCTAGTGGAGAACAACCATTACAAGTCCCGTTATTAATTGATTTTTTAGCAAATAATCATAATCAATTGCAAATTGGTACTCCTAGACATTGTTGGTGCTGGGACAAGCGATGAATTATTATTGGCGACTTTTTGCTACTGGTCTAAGTTTTACTGTTTTTGGCTTAGGTGGTTTTATTTTATGGATTTTAGTTTTTCCACTGCTTAGTTTAATCCCGTCAGATCAACATCAGAAAAATCTTAGGGCTCAATGGTGTGTCCATCAAAGTTTTTATTGTTTTATTGGTTTGATGCATAGACTAGGTATTATGACTTATGAGATCGAAGGGCTAGAAAAACTCAATAAACCAGGACAGTTGATTATTGCCAACCACCCCACACTTATCGATATCGTTTTTTTGATAAGCCGGATCCCAGCCATAAATTGCATTGTTAAGGAAAAATTATGGCATAACCCTTTTACTAAGGGACCTATAATAAATGCAGGGTATATCAGTAATGGTGACCCAGAAGCAATGATCAGCCAAAGTGTGGCTTATTTAAAATCAGGCGGAAAAATGATTATTTTTCCAGAAGGAACCAGATCGGTCCAAGGTCAGCAATACAAATTTCAACGTAGTGCGGCTCGCATTGCATTACAAGCAAATGCGCGAGTTACACCTGTTACGATTAGTTGCCAGCCTAACACCCTAAGTAAAACTGAGAAATGGTATCAAATACCAAAACAAGCGTTTCATTTGTCGATGCAAGTTGGAAATGATATGGTACTTGACGAATTTTTAGCGATTCAGCCGCAAACAATTGCGGTACGTCGCTTTAATCAATATCTACAGGATTATTTTACTCAAAAGAGAGAGCATAGCGAGCCAAATGGAAAATGAATTAAAACAATTAATTATTGATTCCCTTGATCTGGAAGATTTAAGCATTGATGAAATAGATAATCAGGAAGCATTATTTAATGAAGGTTTAGGACTTGATTCAATTGATGCATTGGAGCTTGGACTTGCCATCAGAAAAAAATATAATGTACGTATTGATGCAGAAAAAGACGATGTAGTTAAAATATTTGCTTCAGTGGCTGCATTAGCCAATTTTATTCAATCTGAACAAAAGAGAAACGCATGAAGACTAGGGATGATGTTTTACAGCTTATCAAACAAATTATGTTTGATATGTTTGAGATTGAAGAAGCGTTAGTGACTCTGGATGCCCGTTTAAATGAAGACCTGGATTTTGACAGTATTGATGCGGTTGATATGATAGTAAAGCTTAAGGAAATGACGGGTAAAGCTGTTAGGCCAGAAGACTTTAAAAATGCACGAACGATTAATGATGTTGTTGAAGCGGTCTATGCGTTGATTCAAAACTAAAATGGCTTTATTCTTTAATACAGTTATTGGGGGCTTACTAATCATGTATCCCATAGCCGTGTATTTTAGTATTCAACACCTTGAGCCTTGGATAATTGCTACGTTTTTATTAACGTTGCTTGTTATACGGTTTTTGATAGTCAGGGTCAAAGGAGGGAGTGACAATAAATGGAATCAAATATTGCTTTTGTTGGGAATAGTTTATTGCCTGTTTGCTATTTGGCTTAATACGTCCATTTCCTTACTTTTTTATCCTGTATTGGTGAGTTTTTGTTTGTTACTCATTTTTTTTACCAGCTTATATATTCCCCCTCCGATTGTTGAGCGATTAGCAAGACTTCAACACCCTGATTTACCAGAACAAGGCGTGCGATATACTCGAACAGTGACACAGGTATGGTGTTTTTTTTTCTTACTTAATGGATCTATTGCTCTGGCTACCGCTCTCTCGGGAAATTTTGTCTGGTGGAGCCTGTATAACGGGTTTATTTCGTATTTGCTGATGGCTACGGTTATGGGCGTTGAATACCTTGTGCGAATTAAAACGCAGGCACATTTGAAAGAACCGACAAAAGCATCCGGTCAGCAACACTAAAACAGTAAGAGTGTTAGAAACTGGACTTTCATCAGCTACCCTATGATTATTAACCTCTCAGATTATTTATTAACCTCTGCTGATAAAGATTTTGCAATTGCTTTTCATGACGGTAAATATATTCAATACTCACAATTTAAACAAGATGTTTGCAGTTTAATGCCTCATCTTTTGATGTTGGAGCAGAAAAATATTGCGCTTTATTACGACCAGGCTTACCCCTTTACTGTTAGTTTATTTGCTATGTTACATAGCAATAAAAATATCTGGATTGCTGCAAACAATACCCAAGCCACTGCTGATAAGTTAATAGAAGAAGGTTGCCTGTTGTTTGGAGAGTGGCATGGAAAAGAGAGTGTTTTGTCAGCCTCAGAAAATGATTTTACACTGACTCCGCTAGATATTAACAAAGCACAGTTAACACTCTTTACTTCCGGGTCTAGTGGAGACGCTAAAGCAATCACTAAGTCTTTACGCCAGCTTCAAGCAGAAGTGGAAACGCTAGAAAGTTATTGGGGAACGCACATGGCTGATGCCTGTGTGCTTGCAACAGTCAGTCATCAACATATATATGGTTTACTATTTCGAGTATTATGGCCTTTGGCTGCCAGGCGCTGTTTCCATAGTGAAATATATCTTAGCCCAGAACATTTATTAAATCATGTTCAAAAATCAACAGACTGCTGGATTGCAAGCCCTGCACAGTTAAAGCGGCTGGATGAATTAACACCCTGGTCTGAAGTAAGTGCTTTAAATACTATTTTTAGTTCTGGTGGGGAATTACCAGTTGAAACGGCACTTCATATTAACAAAGTTTGTGGACAAAAAATTATTGAAATTTATGGCAGTTCAGAAACGGGGGGTATCGCTTGGCGGCAAAGTGTTAATAATGAGTTATGGACTGTATTTGATCAAATCAATGTCAGTGTAGATAATGATCAAATGGCACGATTGTCTTCACCTTATTTGCCATCAGCAACAGTAATGATACTTGATGATAAAATCCAAGCTGTTAATCAAAAGCAATTTATTTTGTTAGGAAGAACGGATCGTTTGGTTAAAATTGAAGAAAAGCGTCTTTCTTTGAATGAATTAGAACAGAGCCTAAATGCTTGTCAGTTAATTGAACAATCCCACACACTTGTATTAAAGGGTAAACGCATTAAAGTGGCCGCCGTTGTTGTTTTATCTGGATTAGCTCTGGAGTTGTTACAAAAACAAGGTCGTAGCCATTTGATAAAGCAGGTTAGGCAATACTTATTAAATCAATTTGAAAGTGTAGTATTACCTCGTAAATGGTTGTTTATTAATGCACTTCCTTTTACGACACAAGGGAAAATCAATCAGCCATTATTAACGGAATTATTGTCGCTGGACTCAAATCGTTTTCCACAAATATTAAGTTGCGATATTCAAGATGCTTATGTTGAATTAGAATTAAAGGTATTGGCTAAATTAGTATTTTTTGATGGTCATTTTCCTGAACAACCAATATTACCCGGTGTCACTCAAATTGCCTGGGCTGAACAATTGGGTAAAATTTTCTTTGATATAAATCAACCATTTTTACGCATGGAAGTGATCAAGTTTAAAAAAATAATCCGACCTGGTGATGTTATTTCCATGAAACTTAGCTGGAAATCTGGTGCAGCCAAGCTCTATTTTGAAATTAACTCAGAGACTGATTCTCATAGTTCTGGTCGTATTGTATATGGAGAGCAATAATGAAAACCTGTGTCATCATTCCTGTTTATAATCATGAATCTGCCATAGTTAAAGTTATTGAAAAACTTAAGCCCTTTAACCTGCCTTGCATTATTGTTAATGATGGCAGTTCTAACGCTTGCACGACGGTTTTACAACAAATTGCCGAACAGGAAAGTAACTGGACTGTGTTAATTGAAAGACAGGTCAATGGTGGGAAAGGTGCTGCAGTAATAGATGGTTTTAAAAAGGCGCTCGAACTAGGCTTTAGTCATGCGATTCAAATTGATGCGGATGGCCAGCATCAATTTAATGATATCCCCCTTTTTATTGAAGCGAGCAATCAGCATCCAGACCGGCTAATTGCTGGGAAACCAATCTTTGATGCCTCGGTGCCGAAAAAAAGATTGTATGGAAGACAGTTTACTAACTTATGGATATGGATAAATACCTTGTCTTTTGCTATTGCTGATGGGATGTGTGGCTTTCGCTGCTATCCACTTTTGGCAGTCGAACAACTGCTTAGTTCTGGCAATCTTGGACAGAGGATGGATTTTGATATTGATATTGTTGTGCGACTCTATTGGCAAGGTATAGATGTTGTTAATCTTGATACTGAAGTTCAGTACCCAATGGATGGCGTGTCCCATTTTAAAATGTTGCAGGATAATATATTAATTTCAAAAAAACATGCTCAATTGTTTTTAGGTATGTTGTGGCGAATTCCACAGCTTTTAATAAGGAAAAGACGGTGAGTCATTGGGCTAAAGTAGAAGAACGAGGCATTATATGGGGAATGCATTTTCTACTTAAAATTTATCTTATTTTCGGGCGATCAGTACTACAGCTTTTTTTATATCCCGTCGTGAGTTATTACTGGCTAGTTAACCGTGCAGCTAGAAAAGCCAGTCTACAATACCTACACACAATTTCGGCATTTGATGAAAGTTTAAACTTAACAGCTAATCTGAAACAAAGTTATCAGCATTTTATTTGTTTTGCGAATGCATTAATTGACAAAATTGCGGCATGGAGTGGAAGTTTAAGCTTGGATGATATTGAATATAATGGCAGAGAGCCCGTAGTTAAGTATATGGAGCAGGGACAGGGGGTGTTGATTTTAGGATCACACCTGGGTAACTTGGAGGTGTGTCGAGTTATTGCAAAATTGAGAAAAAATGTAACAATTAATGTCTTAGTTCATACCCAGCATACTGAAAAATTTAATGAGGTATTAAATCAATACGCAGATTCAGGAAAAGTTAATTTAATTCAGGTGACTGATGTTAATGCCGCTACCGCGATGTTACTACAAGACAAAATTGAAGCAGGGGAGTTAGTGATTATAGCTGCTGATAGAACGCCCGTTAGCGAAGATGGACGTATTTCAAAGGTTGAATTTCTGGGTAAACTAGCCAGCTTTCCACAAGGCCCCTTTATTTTGGCACTCATATTAAAATGCCCGGTGTTTACTTTGTTTTGTATTAAACAAAATAATAAACAGGTTATTTATTTTGACCCTTTTAGTGAAGGGCAATCGGTTCCAAGAAAACAGAGAGAGGCAGTTATACAACAATCAGTTGAAAAGTTTGCTAATCGGCTAGAGCATTACTGTAAAAAAGCTCCATTACAGTGGTTTAATTTTTATGACTTCTGGCAGGTTAAAAATGACTGATAGCACTGTGTTAATCAATGGACAAAGTCTTACGATTGAAGATATTTGTGCAGTGGCTGAGCAGGCTCAGTCAGTTGAGCTTTGTAAAAATCAAGACTTTGTTAAAAGAATTGATAAAGGTGCTGAATTTATAGATAAGCTATTAAATGAAGAAGGCTGTGTCTATGGTGTTACCACTGGTTATGGTGATTCTTGTACGGTATCTATTCCTTTAGAAAATGTCGCAGAGCTGCCTAAACACCTGTATACCTTTCATGGATGTGGCTTAGGGCAATATTTTACCCCACAGCAAACGCGAGCTATTTTACTGGTTCGTTTAAACAGTCTAGCTCAAGGTTTTTCGGGTGTGCGTTATTTGCTATTACAGCGAATAACCGAGTTGTTGCAGCATGATATTTTGCCATTGATACCTGAAGAAGGATCAGTAGGTGCTAGTGGTGATTTAACACCTTTATCTTATCTTGCCGCCGTTTTAGCCGGTGAGCGAGAGGTAATTTACCAGGGGGAGCAATGCAATGCTAAGGATGTTTTTAAGGAACTTAAGATCTCACCCTTAGTATTGAAGCCTAAAGAAGGTTTGGCGTTAATGAATGGTACAGCCGTGATGACAGCCGTAGCATGTATTGCTTATCAACGAGCTGAGTATTTATCACAGTTAAGTACGCGACTAACCAGTATGGCTTCCATCGCCTTAAAAGGAAATGCTTACCACTTTGATGAGAAATTATTTAGTGTTAAGCCTCATAACGGTCAGATAAAAGTAGCGCAAAGAATCAGAACCGACCTACATATATCTGCTGAAGCACCTCGTAATGATAGTCGATTACAAGACCGCTATTCCTTACGTTGTGCACCACACGTGATTGGAGTTGTAGAAGATGCCTTACCCTGGTTTAAACAATTTATTGAAAATGAATTGAATAGTGCCAATGATAATCCCATTATTGATGCTGAAGGTGAACATGTATTACATGGCGGTCATTTTTACGGTGGGCACATTGCCTTTGCTATGGATAGTATGAAAATGGCTATTGCTAATTTAGCAGACCTGATGGATAGGCAAATGGCGCAATTAATGGATACCAAGTTTAATCATGGCCTACCGGCAAATTTATCGGGAGCAACTAAAGAACAGGCGATGTTAAATCATGGTTTTAAAGCTCTACAAATTGCTGTTTCAGCATGGACCGCCGAAGCATTAAAAAACACCATGCCAGCCAGTGTTTTTTCTCGTTCTACTGAATGTCACAATCAAGATAAGGTCAGTATGGGAACGATTGCTGCTCGCGATTGTATTCGTGTTTTAGAACTGACAGAACAAGTCGCATCTGCAATGTTATTTGTTGTAGTACAAGGGGTGGAATTGAGATGCAACTCACAGCTGTTAAGCCCCAAGGTACAAAAAACCATAAAGCAGGTTAGGGAAAAATTTGATTTTCTTGAGACCGACCGAGCACTGGATCATGAACTGCGCCAATGTATACAGTTAATTAGAGATAAACATTGGGTGCTTTATGGGTGGATTTTTTGATTATCATTAGCTTGATACGCTATCTGCTAGCAATTGCAGGAAAAAGGTGGAGACCGATAGTCCCTCAAACACGCCGTGAATACATCCATGTAGGCTCTCCTCGGCACCCATGCCTCAGAAGGTTTGATAAACTATCAGTCTCAACCTTAGCAGCTGGCAATAAACAACCCACACAGGTTGTGCGGATTTTTTATTGCGAGTTGCCTTAGCCCAAAGTAGTTTATCCAGTCAGCCCAGTGACAAAAGGATCATATATGGCCCGCCCCGTATTGCAAGTAAAATAGCTGGCAATGTTTGCCAAAATATGACATAAATAACAAATATTTCATTAAATGAAGGTAACTCTTATGGCTACAATGAATATTTCTGTTCCGGACCCAATGAAAGATTGGGTTAAATCTCAAGTGAATACAGGATCATATGCAAATACGAGCGATTATGTTCGTGATTTAATCCGCCAAGATCAAGAGCACAGAAGTAAATTAAAAGCATTACAAAATGCTATTACTGCTGGAATAGAGAGTGGAGTTAGTGATAAATCATTTGACCAAATTATTAACCAAGCTCGTAATGAATTGAAACAAAATAGCTCATGAGCCTATTTGTATTTTCTAAAGAAGCTGAAAAAGATTTAATAGAAATCTATCGCTATGGTTTTATTAATTATGGTGAAGATAAGTCTGACCTGTATATAGAAGCACTAAAAGAAAAATGTCAATTTCTTGTTGATATGCCGAATCTTTGCTCTGACCGTGATGAATTCAATCCTCCAATAAAGATACATCATCATAGAAAACACTTGATTATTTATGTTATTGAAGATAGTAATATATTGATTGTTCGAGTATTACATGAACGAATGGATATTCAGCAACATATGGATAAATAGTTTAGCAATGGCTATTGTAAAAATTAAACCTATGACAACTTTGAAGCTTTATAACTTGTCGTTCAAGCGGTCGAGCCGCTTATCTCATAGTTAGTGAGCAGCTTATGATAAGACAACAGGTCGGTGATTTTTTAGAAATATACTTTGATGATAAGTATTACTACATTATTGTCTTAACAAAAATAGTAATGTTTGGAGGTAATGTTGTTTTTGCTTTTCATACTGACGGAACAAAACAAGTTGCTACAAGATTACTGAACAGTAACAAACAATTAGGTTTCAATGTCTGTACAGATCTACTACTAGCAAAAAAACAAGGTGATGTTTCGAGAATTACAAAGGTGGATGATGTATCCAGATTTTGGATATCAAAATACGCCAAAGCCCATCACTCTCTCGTACAAAGAGGTGAAAGAGCTAAGAAATGGTATATCTACGATGTAAATGATTGGAAAAATCCTATTAAGGTTAAAAAATGGATGACAAAAAAATATAAAATGGCTATGGATATGACTTTATGTAGCTTTGATGTAACAGCTAAGAAAGTTTTGGCTAAGTATACGCCCGATCAAAATGAATTTTTGTAGTAAAAATCATCTAACAAAAAAGTCAAGTGCACTCCAGCCACAAAAAAACGTGACCTCCGCTGGGACTGTCGCTACGCGTCATCCCCTTACCTCGATCGTTAGGGCTTCTTAGAAAATGGCAACTAAAGTAAGTTTTTTCAATCAAAATATAGTTATTTATCGAGAGCTTTCTAGTACTCTTGGGTTGGGACTATTACTAAGTGTTTTTTGTATTAGTTTTGGGTTTGGCTTTATTAAACTCATGCCTGAAGATTTATTCCCTCGTATTTTTGGAGTGGTTTTCGTTGCAGCAGGCATTTTGCTTTTGGTTGGTTTGCCAAAATACTATGCAAAAATGAAAAACAAAGTTGGTGACGTAATATTTGAAGCTGATGCGAATGGAATTTCAGAAAGCACCCCTTTTGACTATTGTAAAAATGAATATTCTTGGGATTCTATTGAAAAAATAACATTAGCCTCCAAGTATGTTGAAAAAGGTCTTGATAGCGATGGGACATCGTATAGCTGGAATATAATGCTTATCTATTTTAACAAAAATAATGATAAGATTAATCTTATCCAACGTAGCCAAAAGCAAATTTCCATTTCTCCAGAAGGGAACGACTTTATTACGATTCAATTTCCCAAAAACAGCTCAAATGACATTAAGGAAAAGCTACTTATTTTATCCAAAAATAAAATAAAAATTGTAGTTTGTAAGCGTATTGAACTTAATTATAATAAAAACATTGAAACCTGCACACCCTAACAATCGCATCCACTTGACCACAAAAAGCGTCATGTGATGCGGGCGTTAGTGTGCAAACCACAAAAAAACAGTTATGATTAAAACCAAGTTATTCAGTCGCTCTAAAGGTGTACCCTAAATAACTAAATTAAATAGCATGGAAAGCTAAACAACTGAATCCATATTCAGTTTAAAAAGATAAAGGCCAAAAT
>ENA-OSET01002031-OSET01002031.1-sediment-metagenome-genome-assembly--contig:-NODE-2031-length-20095-cov-3.884854_pt1 | contig 20095 bp, 10 predicted proteins | sample MGYA00237882_ERZ534229 | MGnify/ENA primary metagenome ERZ534229 (study PRJEB26408, sample SAMN06266212) | sediment metagenome | isolation source: Hudson Canyon methane seep mesocosm | place... | reverse complement strand
TCCAATCATTGAAGCGCATAGTTTCCGATATTAGCCTGATGCACCCATCAAAACACAGAGTCTAGTGCAAAGTCTGGGAGTGCTATCTAGTTTTGGAAAATCTCATAGGTTTATTTCATTTTTCTAATTGATATATCATTTGCATTATTAGCTCGTCCTCTTGGCTTTTCGCTTGTCTTTCTTGGGCGTCTACTTGTCTTTTAAGTATCCTGTTACGCTCTAGTTGTAGAGCGAAGTCTAGGTCTACTTTACGCCCCTTCACTCCGTTTGGTCGTGTTAATGTATATTCTAGTTCTTCACCAACATTGGAATAATCTGCATGTAAGCCTTCCGCTGAAGCACTAGCTCCACTTGCCCACAAAGCTTTGATTGTCGCGAAATTCACTCTACCAGCCCGTCTATTTCTCTCATTAACGCTGTAATACAGTCGGACAGGTGCATAACCGTTATTAGTGCCACCCGAGTAAATGGTTGCTCCTGGTGGGTCAGATTTGTAGGTCACATAAATTCCGTTTTTTGTTGAACAGCCAGTAACAAAAAGGATTGATAATACTATGCCTAATTTCATGATGAATTCTATATAGCTAGTCATTTACTACATCCCTATATTTTTTCTGAATATTATCAGTCTATATGCGATTACTTAATTAAATCAAATAAAAAAAATGACTCATAATTTTTCTTCAAGCTAATAAGTCTAGTGCCACGTACCTACTCTAACCCAAAGTCTGGGAGTGCTATCTACAGGAACAACAAGCTGCCGCGTTTTACCCATAAAACATCATCTGGAAAAACCGATTTACCAATACAGATACCATGTGATAGATTGAAATTAATTCATATGGAGCTGGTGTTATATGAAACATTTAGGGGTGATGTTATTAATGTTTTCTGGGTGCGTAGCAGCAGAGGAGGTTTATTATGAGCAAGATGGGCTTTATCGATTGATTTCAAGTAAACATTTAATTAATGATGTTGCTTATAAGAAGGACGATAGATACCAAATAATAGTTGAAATACCAGCAGGGTCTCGACGAAAATGGGAGGTAAATCATAAAAGTGGACATCTTGAGTGGGAGTTTAAGAATAACAAACCTAGAAAGGTAAAATTTTTGGGTTATCCAGGTAATTATGGCTTTATTCCTCAAACAATAAGTGGCGATGGTGATGCCTTGGATATAATCGTATTGTCTGAAAGTGCAAAATTAGGTGATGTTCTTCGTGTGAAGGTTATTGGAATGTTGGAAGTTACTGATAAAGGCGAAGAAGATAATAAAGTTATTGCACTAACTGATGATGGAGCATTTAAAAAAATCGATACAATTAAAGAGTTATTACTAAAGAAACCAAATGCTGTATCTATAGTTAAACTATGGTTTGAGGGCTACAAAGGCAATGGTAAAATTGTTTTTATGGGATATAAAAACAGAAAAAAGACAATTGAATATATTGAAGATTCTCATGTGAGTTGGAGTAAGTTGAGTCATTGATTAGTTAATTTAAAATATGTTTCTACTAATTATAATGGCTTGTGTAAACCTGATGAAAAATAGGCAGTGAATTAACCCTTATTACACCCTCGAGGAATCACCCAAGATTGTCCTGGTTTTTCATGTTTAATATATTCATCAACAGGAATGGATTCGCTCGTCACTAATTCCAATTCTTGAATGGTCACGATGTAATCATCAAGTCTATTTCTTTTAGCATCCATACTATTTGGAATAATCCAAGCAATAACTCGGTCATTTTAATTTAGAGCATTGTCTGCTTTAACCTACAGACATAAAAAGCAAATTAATGTATGTTTAAGATTAGTCATAAGATTATATATTAGCCGTTGTGAGAAGGTGTGGATTCAGCAGCGGAGGTTGATGAGGAAGATGATTGTACTCCAGCCAGGGAAGAGAGTGGTGGAGGGGATACAGTGCAGAATGCCGTTAAACCACGTCGTTATGTAGCACCTTCGGCGGTAGGCTTTTCTTTTTTTGCTCGTGGAAAGGATATTCAGTTCCATGTGCGATGTTCATCTGCTAAGTAGTGTTTAACTTTTTAAAGCCACAAAGTTTTTTAAATTAAGCGTTAAGGAAAACAAAATGAGCAGTGAGAGAGAGAGTATTGTCAAATATCTTAATCAAGAATTGTGTGGGCCGGTCACTGGTGCAAGTGAACTCTTAAATGAGAAACCACATAAGCGCTATTTGATGGGTATTCTTTTCCCGTTAGAAGCTATTGAAGATCAAGTTGATGAGGATACTCCTGATGAGGTCGATAATTCTGTTTCACTGTCATCTGAATTTAAGCCATCCTCAATGGCACTTTCTTTTGCGGTTTCAAGGAATGCAGAAATCAGGATTGTCATTAATGCTGGTATCTATGAAGAAGACCAAAAGAATTGGCAACGAACGGGGCTAGAGCAAGTTATTTTTTTTTCTTGTCTTGATGGGGAGACAACAAAAACCCCTGTCTTTGAAGGCAGGAGCTCGTTGACTATTAAAAAACGTACATGGAAATCGGGTTATATTCTTACAGTTGCACTGAGTAATAGGATAGCAGGCAGCAAAATTCTTGACCCTTCAGATTGTTTGTATCAGTGTTCACTTGAGTGTCATGTAGATAAGGGGGAATTTGTAGAATACCCGAATTCTGGACGGTTTAGGTTTGATAAAGAACAGGAAGAGCTTGAGCTGCTTTATCGTAAAAGAGTTAACTGGGCTGTGGGGCATGGTTGCTCCTGTATTTGGGATAAGAAGAATAGTGTTCCTTCATGGGTTAAAAGTGCTGCAATTCCAACCACGGAGGTGTTTGGTTTTAGCACCAGCCTAGATTTTAATCGTTATCCTGATGTGCCAAAACATGTACTGAACATCCAGTTTCTTGCAGATCAAACTATTGATGAAAAGATTCTAGTCAATGACCTTAACAAGTTTGTAGATGCTTATGCAGACTGGATATTGATCCAGAAAAAAGAAGAACTTCCTGAAAAATTTGAGAAGGTCCGTCGACGTATTGTAGAAAGACTAGAATATTCTGAAGGAAGAATGAGACAGGGTATAAAAGCTTTATCATCTTCGCCGAATGCGTTGAAATCATTTCGGATGGCTAATAAAGTCATGCTGATGCAAATGATTCACAGTGGTGAAAAATATAGTGGTAGAGTCAGTGTGCGTAATGAGAATGACTTTCAGCGACCAAATTATATGGCTTCTGAATTTAATGATAAAACATGGAGACCTTTTCAGTTGGCGTTTCAATTACTAGTGATTGAATCATTGGTTTATACGGAAACGGATGACTACTCAGAAAGCCGGGATATGGTTGACCTTTTATGGTTTCCAACGGGTGGTGGTAAAACTGAAGCTTACTTGGCAGTAGCGGCATGGGAAATGATTTTTAGAAGGCTTGAAGATGGCCCTAAAGGTGCTGGAACAGTTGTAATAAAGCGTTATACTTTTAGATTATTGACTACACAGCAATTTCAACGTGCAGGTACGATGATATGTGCTCTTGAAGTGGTGAGGCGAGATAATGAACAACAACTTGGAACTGCGCCATTTACTTTAGGCTTATGGGTAGGCCAAGATAGTTCGCCAAATAATTTTACTTCAGGGAATGTTGACAACCCTGCTGCACTTGAAAAAGCTAAGGCTATGTATGATGAGGAGAAGCCTGATAATCCTTTTCAATTACAACATTGCCCATGGTGTGGTACCGGTATAGTGCCCAACAAAAAATCTACTGACAAGCAAGATTATGGTGTGATTGCGACTGAAAGTTCCTTTGATTTCTTTTGTCCTTCTGATGATTGTGATTTTCATGAACATCTTCCTGTTCAGGTTGTTGATCAGGCGCTTTACAATAAACCACCAAGTATGTTGATAGGTACTATTGATAAATTTGCACGGATAACTTGGTTGTCAAGATGCAGTGCTTTTTTTGGCGATAATGGTAAATACAACCCCCCAAGTCTGATTATTCAGGATGAACTACATTTGATTTCGGGCCCATTAGGAACTATTGCTGGGATTTATGAAGCAGGACTTGATGCCCTCATAAAACATTTAGGCGGGCGGGTTAAGATTATTGCAGCAACTGCAACAATACGTGCAGCGACTCAACAAGCACGACGTTTATTCGGTCGTGATGTTCAAGTTTTCCCACCAACTGGCATAGACGAGGCCGATTCATTTTATTCTCGTGAGGACAGATCCGTTCCTGGGCGGCTTTATCTTGGTGCAATGCCTTCCGGACAGACAGGACAAACAGCTCTTGTTCAGACTGTTGCAGCCTTACTTCAAGCACCAATAGAAACGAGGATAAAAGGGAAGGCGCTGGATACATGGTGGACCCTCCCCATATACCATAATAGTCGTCGTGAACTAGGTAAAACGATGACTCTGTCAAGGGATGATATTCCTGCTCGTATTGGTGTCATTGCTAGTGAGAAAAATAGATTTAGAAAATGCGATGAGATTGAAGAGTTATCTTCGAACATCAAGGGTTATCAGATTCCTGAAGTGCTGGAAAAGTTGAAGCAGACTGTTCACGACAAAGGAGCTGTCGATATTCTACCTTGTACTAATATGATTTCGGTTGGAGTTGATATTAGCCGATTAGGTATTATGTTGATTAATGGTCAGCCTAAAACAACATCTGAGTATATTCAAGCTTCAAGCAGGGTGGGGCGAAATAAAGATTATCCGCCAGCGATTATTCTGACTTTATTTTCTCCATCAAAACCAAGAGACCGTTCTCACTATGAAACGTTCAATACTTACCATCAAGCGTTGTATCGACATGTAGAACCAACAAGTATAACGCCATGGGCGTTACCAGCACGTGATCGAGCTTTCCATGCGTCATTGGTGGCATTGGTTCGACTAAGTGGACACCTGTTAGGCAATGAAGATGTAGGAAGATTTGACAAAAATAATGATGAGTTTAAATCTCTTAATATTAATTTTAGAGAGAGAGTTATTGCTTCAGCACTAGATATGGAGCAGTCCGAAATTGACAAGATTATTAATCATCTAGTGGCAATAATTGATGAATGGCATGCAGCAGCAAGAGATGGGGAAATCAATAGATATGACGCTGGAAAGGGAGGTCAACAATTTAATCCATTATTAAAAGAGTTTGGAAAGACAAAGAAAAAGGGTCTCTGGGATACATTGAATTCAATGCGTAATGTTGATACTGAAACATTAATTAAAGTATGGGGAGAAAACTGATGGCAGACAACAGAAGTATCAGAAGTTCACAGTTACTCTCACCTTATGGAACTGGATCAATTGTTGATATTGGTGATGAATCCTTATTATTAACAGATTTGTCTGGTTGGCCTAAACGCCTTGAGATAGTTTACCTTGATCGACTGGCGAATGAGTTAGGTGTAAATACATTAAGAGCCCCCCCTAAACAACCAGAGTTTAGACAAAAGGGAAACCATTCTGTAACAGCAATTCGATTTCCTCATTGGATGTTTTGTCCTAGCTGTAGAAAGATGGAGCACTGGATAGATAAAACCGGACAATCAGAAGACAATAAACCGGTCTGTAGATCAGTGAAATGTAAAAAAAGAAACCTGGTGCCAATGAGATTTGTTATGGCATGTGAAAACGGTCATTTGGAGGATGTTCCTTGGGATTATTGGGCGCATTCTCATGGTAATGAAGGGGGTTGTAGAGATGATAGGAACAGCCTATTCTTTAAATCAAGCCCCAGTAAGGGGAGTGGTCTTGATGCGCTTTCAGTTCAGTGCAAGGCTTGTGGAAGCGAACGAAACCTTGGGCGTTTACCTGGCCCAAATTCTATGCCCTCACTCGGTGTAAAATGCAAAGGAAAGCAACCTTGGGAACCAAAAAATGAGAATGGTTGTGAATCACCTTTAGTGGTTTTACAGCGTGGTGCGAGCAATCTTTATTATCCAGTTGTCCGCTCAGCTTTGGATATTCCGGTCGGTGCTTCGTTAGGGGAGCAGTCTGATTTGTTATTGGCAATAGAGGAACACATATATTTTGCAGCTTGCAGAGTATTGCTTGTTGATGAGGGGAATGAAAAAGCTGCAAGAACTTTAGCCTCAAAGATTGCCGAAGATGTTGAATGTACTGTTGATGAGGTTATTGCATGCATATCTCCTAAAGCTGACGCTCCTAAAAATAATTCCAAATTACCTACCGCCGAAGAGCTTCAGTCAGCTGAATGGGATGTTTTGGTTTCTTCTGAGGTTGAAGCCCATACGACTAGCAACTTTTCAGTTCGTGTTATTCATGATTTATCTACAAATGATAAATGGGGCTTTTCTTCAATTATTAAAAGAGTAGTGCTTTTAGATAAACTTCGCGAAGTACGTGCGTTTTGTGGCTATCAACGCGTAAAACCGGGTGAAATATTAGTATCACCAGCAGGGCGACATGAAGATATTAAATGGTTACCGGCAATCCAAGTTTTTGGTGAAGGTGTATTTATTCAATTTTCTGAAGATGCTCTTAGTGAATGGGAAAATAGTTCGTCAGATTTTATAAATTCTAGATTGAATTCTATGATTAGGCGTTATAACGAGGGGAATGTTAGTTATCTGGCTGTTCCCACGGCAAGATTAGTGGCATTACACACATTAGTGCATTTGTTAATTCGTCAATTGAGTTTTGAATCCGGTTATGCCAGTGGTTCCATTCGTGAACGCATCTATGCAGAAGAGGGACAGGCTGGTATCTTGATCTATACGGCAGATTCTGATTCCGAAGGAAGTTTAGGTGGTCTTGTTCAACAAGGAGAGTCACACAGGTTACTATCAACAATGGCTGCAGCACTGGATACAGCAAGTTGGTGCTCAAATGATCCTGTATGCAGTGAAATGGAAACTCAAGGTATTATGGGGTTGAATAAAGCAGCATGTCACTCTTGCACACTGATTTCTGAAACCAGCTGCACCATGAACAATCTTTTATTGGATAGAAAACTATTACTTGGTGAAAATTCCTGTCATGGCTTAATGTCAGCTCCCTTTGAAAAAATCAGATCAGGTATATAGATAACAGATAATGAAAATACCTAATTCACGTAGTATTTCTTCAGAATGGGAAGAGCTCTATTTAAATGCCCCCATAAGGGGAAGTGTGATGTTTACTGGGCCACCTGGTACAGGAAAAACATTAATCGCTTTTTTTCGAGCTAAGGAGTTGGCAGAACAAAAAATTGAACCGCATGTCCTGATGTTTGGGAATGTCTTGAAGCGTTACACCGATAATGCTACCGGTAAACATACTGCCAGAATTAAATCAGATACGTTATTAAGTTGGATAAAAATATGGTGGTCTGACCATAGAATCAAAATAAACGGTAGTTATGACCCTCCTGAAATATCCAAATTCAATCCAGACTGGGGTTTGATGCTTTGTGAAATGGCTGTCAGAGTTTCTGATGAACAGCCCATCAGGGATTGGAAACACCTAATTATTGATGAGGCCCAAGACTTTCCTGAAAGTATGTTTTCTTTCCTCAGGTTTGTATCATCCCACATGAAAAATGGTGGAATAACAATTCTAGCTGATGAAAATCAACGCCTTTCTGAAAACAATTCATCTCTCAATGAAATAAAAAAGGCACTTGCCATACCTGAGTCTAATTGTTACCAATTAACTGAGAACTTCCGAAACACAAAAGAAATAGCATTGTTAGCAGCACATTTTTATGTAGGTTTGCCAACCGGAATCCCTGATATTCCATCAAGAAGGGGAGAGGTTCCCGAACTGTATAAGACTTCATCTCTGAATAACCAAATTACCTACATCATAAAGTCTCTCAAAATAAAGGGTTATGCTCATGTGGGTGTTTTTACACAATTTGATAAAATCAGGGAAAGAATACTGCAAGGATTACAACCAGCCCTAAAGGGACAATACCATGTTCAAAGCTATTCATCTGTCTTAGAAAACAAAGGTAAATATCCAGCTAGAAATCTCGTTTTTGATAAAGCTGGTACGGTGACGGTTATTAATCAGCAAAGTTGTAAGGGGCTTGAATTCGATGCGGTTTTCATTCCAGAAATACAGTCGGTTTCAATTGATGAAAGTGATCTTGATGTTTTTAAAATGAATATGTATGTCATGTGCTCGCGCGCAAGGGTATCACTATGTCTGCTTTATTCATCAACAGGTGAGGATTTACCGAGAATCATTAAATATTTACCTAATTTAGAAAGTGGAATTATTAATCAAGTTTGAAATAGAGAGCAAGTGAATCAATAACTATGAAAATGCCAAATTCACGTCAGATTAGTGACCAGCAGGAAGAAATTTATACTGATGCTCCTATGACAGGAACCATTATGATTGCCGGCCCGCCTGGAACGGGTAAAACCGTCATAGCATTTCTTAGGGGCAGAGTTTTAAATAAAAGAAACAAATCAGCTAAAGTGCTCATGTATAGTCGAGTGTTGCAGCAATACACTTCAAATGTTGCCCAAAGTAGTGATAGTGGGGTGAAATCCAGTACATTATTAAGTTGGATTCATAAATGGTGGAAAGATCATGAGATAAAGACAACTGTTTCCCTAGAGAATACAACTGCTCGTTTATATCTTGAGTGTTCATTTGATCAGAAAGATGAAGTAAAAGCACTGGGTGCTCAATGGGATAAAGCTTCTAAAAAGTGGTATGTAACTGATGCTGTTTATAAAAGTAAAGAAAAAGCTATAACCCCTTGGTTAGCTGATCCTAACGCTGATTATGAACAACCTTCTGGTAGAGTATATCTTGAGTGCTCATTTCATCAAAAAGATGAAGTAAAAGCACTGGGTGCTCAATGGGATAAAGCTTTTAAAAAGTGGTATGTGACTGATCAAGTTTATAATCTAGCCAAGGATAAATTTACTGATTGGCTTTGTACTACTGAATTGACTGCGGAAGGGAATAAAGTAGATAAAGAGGATTTTAATCCACCAAAGGTCTCTGATTATAATTATGATTGGGAACAAATGCTTGAAAAGATGGCAGTTCGTTTAGCTGACAATGAAGCTGTAAATGATTGGGGGCATCTTATCGTTGATGAAGCTCAGGATTTCTCCAATAATATGTTTTCTTTTTTTCGCTTTGTATCTTCAGCTATGGATAATGGTGGAATGACGATTATGGCGGATGAAAATCAGCGCCTGAATGAAACCGATAATTCGTCGATTAAAGAAATTAAAACTGCCTTGGCTATTAAGGATAACCACTTTTATCTGTTAACCGAGAATTTTAGAAATACATTGGAAATTGCTATCTTGGCGGCACATTTTTATGTTGGTTTACCAACAGGTATACCCACAATGCCAAAAGTACGAGGGGACAGGCCTGAAATATACCAAGCAGCATCACTTAGTCAACAAATAGACTATATTGTTAAATCGCTGAAAATAAGAGGATATGGTGAAGTCGGGGTTTTTGCTCAAAACGATGGCATGCGTCAAAAGCTCTTTAATAAGCTGGAACATCGCTTGAAAGGGACTCAATATCGTATCCAAAGCTACTCTTCTAAAAAGGGTAAAGAATATCCCGCTGAAAAACTTGTCTTTGATAAAGCCGGTACAGTGACGGTTATTAATCGGCAAAGTTGTAAAGGCCTTGAGTTTGATGCGGTTTTCATACCTGAAATACAGGCAATGCCAATCGATGAAAGTAATCTTGATTCCTTCAAGATGAATATGTATGTTATGTGTTCGAGGGCAAGAAAAGCTCTTTGTATACTTTATTCTTCAACAGGTGCAGAAACGCCTGAAATAATCAATTATTTACCTGCTAAGAATAGTGGAATTATGGATTATACAAATGAATAGCACTGTTGGATTTATGGAGGAATCGGACCTTTTTTGTTTAACTGATGTTAGACAACTTACCCGTATTCTTGATTTTGGCCTTATTGTCCCCGAACTTGTTTCAGTTGATGAGCAATCGGAAATCAAAATATTAACTACTCGTGAATTGGACTCATTATTAAATATTGAGGGATATCCTACGAGGCCTGTACTACTAAAATTAGGTAATAACATTTCTGCAACAGATAAGGTGATTTCTGTTGTGAATATTAAATCAATATGCTTTCCACATAAAGATAACCTTGAGGATTATCTGTCTCGAGTCTTTGAAAATGTGCCGTATCAGTTATTTAATTTTGAAGCGACACCCGAATTGTTCTCCGGTAATGGAGAGGAATTAACAAATATATCTTTGAAGAAGCTGGATCGTGGCATTTTAAAATCAACCTATCACCGCTTTGATCTTATGTCTGCGCTGCTATGGGAGTACATCAATCAATCTGTGTTAATAGAAGATGTAACAGGCTTGATTGTGGATACAAGTATGGAAGAATCGGATATACAAAGGAATTTAATTGTTCGTTTTTTTGATGAAAACACCGATACTAATGTATTAAATATCTTTCTTACTTATTTAGTTTTATTGGGAGATCAAGGTGTTGATGAAGGTTGGGTTGCTTCAGAAATACTTAATGAGCTTGGCAGTAGACTGGATCAGGGGATCAGTGATAATGAGCTGGTTGAGACTTGGTTAAGCTATTGTTCTGATGTTATTTCAAAAAAACGTGAAATGGGGTCGTTAAAGGATGAGGGCAACATTGCATTACGTGCCATTCTTTTACATTTGACCAATCCTGATTCTGATTCTATTAATAGAATGGCGTTGCGAGAAAATCCGCCAGGTGAAAAAGTCCTTAACGCGGCACGTTTGCTAGCAGCATCAATGACTGGTTTTTCTCCTCTTATGGGCAAAGATAAAGAAAATTTTCCAGGGAGATACTTTTTATTATCGGACTTCATAGCTTCGATAATGAATGCTAAATCATTTGACAGTAGTTGTATCAACGTAGATGAAAACACACTTGGAATAGTACAATTGAATTGGCGTGGAAATAAAATTAAGGCTTTTAAAAAAGCAATCCAAGAAACACCAGAAGTTACTGTTAGTGAAACCATTAGGATGAGTTTGGCCTCTATAAAAGGGTTTCTGGATGAATTGCCCGAAGTTGAAAGCACACAAGTTGAAGGCAATATACTGACTATTAATCTTGAGGTCAGTATGACTAAGTCATTACCTAAACAGGCTGTTTTTTTATTAGTTGAAATAAAGGAACCTGAAGAGGTATTTAAAATAAATACCTCGCTACTCAACCTTTCTGTTCCCGCTCAAGCTAAAAAACTTAACGCAAGAGGACGAATGGTTGATGCCATAAGGTATCAATCTGATGCAAGTGCTGACTTTCGCTTTGAGATGGTTCCAGATGAATCTTTTAATGCAGTGATTACTTTCCCAGCTTCAGTGAGGGGAAGCGAAGAACTTTTTTCAGCTATGTTACATAGGCTAATTGATTGTCATACTTGGATGAAAGAACCAATCGATTGAGTGAACTTTCAATCTTTATCTAGATATGGGATACGTTATTTGAATTTTTAATGTAAGGCTTACAAGGAGAGTAAATCTAAATGTCTGGTTTTATACAAAATCCCCTACAGTTCATTAATTTGATTAGAGACAATCTGAATGATCGTTATCAGAAAGGATTTCCTATTCTCAAGGAGCTGATTCAGAATACGGATGATGCAAAAGCTAGGCGCTTGGATTTTGGCCTTTCTCCAGGAATTCCTTCGGCAAATCACCCGCTTTTGAGAGGACCTGGTCTGTTTTTAATTAATAACGGTGAGTTTAAAAAGTCTGATCGAGAGGGTATCTTTTCCTTTGGTTTAAATAGTAAAGCCGGTGATGACTCCAGCATTGGTAAATTTGGCCTTGGGATGAAAAGTGTCTTTCATTTGTGTGAAGCATTTTTCTTTTTAGCTCGTGAAAGGGCGCAAGATGACTGCAGTGAAATTTTAAACCCCTGGTGTGGGCCGATACCAGACGACTCGTCAGTACATAATAACTGGGAAGACTTTAACGAAGACGATGTTGTGCTGATTTATCAACAACTGGCAACCGTCATTGATAAAAGTGAAGCTGAGTTTTCAAGAGTATTTGTTCTCTGGTTACCATTACGAACAAAGGCTCACCTAGAGCTTGAAGATGGGACAACAGCGGGTGCTATAGTCCCTGAATTTTATGGAGATGATCCTAACCGATTAGCTTTTTTAGATGAGCCGAGTTTACCACATAAAATTGCATCTTTAATTCCTCTATTAAGTTACTTGAAAGAGGTTCACTACTGGAATTTTAATGATGACCGTAGTTCTTCTATTTATAATGTGGTTTTGGCACAAGGTAACCAAGGACTTGGGTTGTTGTCCAAAACAAGGGATGCTTCCCAAAGTGAGGTTGAAGAAAAAGCGGAGTTAAGAGGAAAGATAAACTTTGGGAATAAAGACAGTAAGGATTTAACTTTATTCAGTGGCTATGAGAGTTATGGTTGGAATAAAAAGTTAATTGAGATGCATGATCATGAGCTGTGGCCAAGTAGTAATGTAAACGATGAGCGGGGTGATCCTAAAGAAGCCAAAGATAAAGCGCGACCACATGGAGCTGTTATCTTCTCTAGAATTAAAGAGCGAGGTAGTTTGTCAACATGTTGGTCTGTTTTTCTTCCACTTGATGAGAGTACTAGCCAAAAAATATATTGTGATGGTCAATATGCTTACACATTAACGCTGCATGGATACTTTTTTATTGATGCAGGCCGTCAACATATCGATGGTTGGGGTCAGTGGGGTCTTAATGCAGATGATAATACTTGGACTGATGATAAGAAATTAAAATGCTCATGGAATAAAGAGCTTGCGCGTACAAAAGTTTTTCCCCTAATCCTTCCTGCTATAGCTGAGTTTTCTGCACTACATAAATTAAAACAGGGTGATCAGACTATACTCTCGAAAGCCTTGTCGGAAACCAGTTTGTGGACCGAGCATCGAGATATTATTACAACGTCACAATGCTGGGTTAAATCCTTGTCAAAAGAGGGTATTGAATGGTGTTTAAAAGAAAATAATGTAAATTTTCTTGAAATGCCAGAGCCACGTGCGAATGATTTTAGTCGCCCTTGGTTAGTTTTTCCTCGTCTAAATGATTTATTCAAAGACGCTGTTTTTGTTATTAACGATGCCCCTCATCTTGTTAATACACATGTTGAAAAGCAGTGGTCCAAAGAGCAGTTGCTTGAATTGTTATCTTCAGTTGATATTGAAAAGGTATTTATAGATCAGAAACTTCTTTCATACTTTAAAAGATTTATTTCACAGCCGTCGCTCCACGAATTAAAAACACTGGATGTACAGTCGCGCCTAATTTCTATACTACGAAAAGCTCTTATTTTTCATGGTGAAAAAGTATTGCAGAAAAACAGAACAGAGATTCAGGATATCCTCAGTTGTATTAAACCGGAAAATCTTTTTGAAATAGATAAAAATCCCCCAGAAGAATTGTTAACAACTTTACTCGCCGTAGGGACAAAGGTCTTATTGATTCCAAGATCATTTAAGCCTAAAAATTATTTATGTCTGAGTTTAGGAGAAGAAGATGCGGTACTGTTACTAAAGAGCTTAAATCAAAAACTCAGTGATACCACAAATACTGATGACTTAACAAAAGCAGTATTGAGAATATCATTGGGATGTATATCTGCTGTACATGTTGACCGTAGAAAATTATTAATGGAACGTTGTTCTGACTTGTCTGTTCTTTCAGTGTTTGATTGCAAGCAAGGTGGTGAGCGAGCGGTATCTGCCAATCAAATCAAGTATGCATTACAGAATGGGCTGCTATTTGGTTATTCTCAAGGTATTGATGATAGTAAATTTGGGCTGGGGAATGTTTTTCAACAAGTATTGGTTAAGTGTACGGTCATGATCTTGAAGAAAGAGATTCTAAGGCTCATTTTGGATCATGATATTGCCCAATGTAATGCAAGCAGTGTTCTCAATTCGCTTGTCTGTCATCATCATCCATTGGGTGGTATTGAAGCACGCTGTGAGCTTCTTAAACACATCACGGCTCCTGAAAATGAATCAGGTATCAATGGACTGCGATATTTATTACATGGCAATGCCAAATATTTTAATTCAAAGGAAACTCTATGGTTGTTAGGTCATGAGCAGGAAAGTGTTTGGACGAAGCTATGGTCTGTTATGCAGCCAAGTTCATCCAGATGGAATTTACTTGATCCCAAAATTGGAGATGTTATTACCGGTAACATTCGAAAAGCATGTAGCATCAGTGATATTCAAGCCACAAGCATTATTGATGAATTAAGCTGTGAGGATGGCGCTATAGCGTTAGATACTTCAAGTTTTAATGAGGATGATTGTTCGATAATCCTTGGGGCTATTGATGATGAAACTTTATGGAAACGTATGCCATTTCACTGGACTGTTAATGGAACAGCCGTATCGGTTGATAGTGGAAATCCTTACTTGAATACGGCTAATACAGATCTTGATAAGAAATTGTTGTCTGGTATTGAATTGATCAAGCTATCTTCTAACAGCCAGATTAGAAGCATGCAGGAGACAATACTCAAGCCTCTAGATGAAGCGGGTCTAATTGATGTGTATCTATCATCGCCTGATCCTGAAAATTATACGCTTCAAATTCTGGATAACTTGCTTGTTTTGGAGGATAGGCGCGACCCTATAAAAGATGAAGCCTTAAAAGAGAAAATGACCACCACTAAATGGCTTTTTTCAAAAAATAAAGAAAATTTCTCACCAGAAGACATTGTTGACCTCGACAGTGCAACAGTTGAACTTAATCGTATTTTAGACGAAGAGCCCAATGTATTTTGTTTGCCATTGAACCTAGCTGAAAAGATCCAAAACCATCCTGTTTACTCCCAGCTTTCAGACAAATACTTTTCACATAATGAGGAAGTACTTCAGCGATTAGCCTTAATCCTTACGGAACTTAAATCTTACCAACTTGGCGGGGTTAATGTTAAGGGTGCAGAAGAATTAAATAATTTCACCAAAGTACTAAATGGGTATTCTCATCCAGGCTGGCAATTGTTAAGCATTTTAAAGGAGTGTGTAAGTATTGATGCCTGTTTTAAACACCCTTACCGTTCAATGAAAGGTGAATTACCAATTGATGACCTGATAGATCTACTAAATTGGTTATCATCAACTGGAACAGATAATAAGGAAACAGTCAGTGTTTATAACGCGTATCTGAAACTTTTTGCATCAGCGGAAACAGCAAAAACAAGACTACCTGAATTACATTTATTAAGTCAGTCTAGTCATTGGGTCATAGCATCAGAGCTTGTAAGTAATGCTGAAGGGATTGGCAAGCAACACCTTCTTGATAGCGAGCAAAGAAGTATCCTTAGTGGTCTGATTGTTAAAGTAAATAGGAATGATGATCCGGCGGGACTAGGAAATAGTCAAAGTGAAAGTGTAGCTTTTCATCTTGATGCAGCACATGGGGTGCTTGAGAATTATTTTTCTAAATGGCAGGGCAGGGTTTCAGATCCTTTGATTGCGGCATTGCTGTTATTAATGGGTAGACAAGAGAAAATACGTCATTTAGCTGACAAGTACCTTGGTCGTCATTCTTTGGAGTGGCTAATAGGTGAGTTTCCATGGGTGATCCCTCGCACAAAACATCACGATGACCCTGAGGATCTCAATGGTTATGACATGAAAATGGCGCTGGATAAATCTTCTTTTGCAGTAAGAGTCAATAAGAAAAATGTTATTTCACTGAATTCCATTATTGGAGAGCCGATTAAGGTTCCAATAGCAAAGGATTGTAAGACATTATTTTTAGGAAACCCTTATTACCACGAAGGTGGCTGTCAGGTTTCTGTATTGATGCAACCTATCGATGTTAGTGAATTTTCTGGAACCAGATTAACCGAGATCATTAAAGAATCTATATACTGGTTATTACGTCAAGTCTACAATCAAAATGGTAATGACCTTAGCCGTTTATGGTCCGAATTAGATAAGTCTGACCAGATTGATATCGAGCTTGCAAGAACATTAATTCTCGATAATATACCCTTCTACTTAAAGCAGCTTGGTGCACTTAAAAATGATGAACTGGATTCTCATTTAAAGGACTATGACACTCTTCGTAAACAGGTTGCAGAGTTTAAGAACAGCACGACTCAGGATGAATATAAAGGGCGTAAAGAATATCTTCTTCAAGATTTACAAGAATTTATTGAAAACAGTGCAAGTGCCAGTGCTGATATTCTTGAAGCAATCAGAACTAAAATCAAGGATTATCAATATCTGGAATGGGGTATTCCGTTTGAAATATTTCAAAATGCAGATGATGCATTACTCCAACTGGAGTTGATAGAAGCCTTTCCATACACCCCTGAGCATAATGATTATGACCTTCTACCTGCTGCACGTTGCAAGTTTGTTGTTAATATCCAAGAAGCTCAGATTACCTTCATGCACTGGGGAAGGGCAATCAATCAGGTTGGCAGTTCTGATTTCCCAAGTGATGTGTATGGATTTGATAATGATCTTGAAAATATGGTTATTCTCGCGGCTTCTGATAAAGGTGAAAACGTAACCGGTAAATTTGGTTTGGGTTTTAAGAGTGTCCTGCTTGTTTCTGATCGTCCTGAGTTGGTTAGCGGTCGTCTAAGAACCCAAATAGTCGGAGGTATTCTACCGACCGTTTGGAAGGGAGGAGATGCTATTCACCAAATGTTAAGACTTAATATGCCAGACCATAGGTGGCTTGGGACAGCTATAAATCTTCCATTAAGGGAGGGTTGTGAGTATGACTTTATTGAAAAGTTTATTACAAGAGCCGGAATGCTTCTTGCATTTTCAAGAAAAATAAACCAGATAGAAATCCAACAAGCCGAAAATACTAAAGATATATTTAACTGGCGTCCTGAAAGGCTGTGTGGAATTGACAAAATATCGACAGGATGTATTCAGGTGTCTAAAAGGGAAAGGATACGAGTTGTTAAATTCGATCTGGACGAAGGCTCATTATTATTACCTGTCGATCCTGAAGGGTTTAAAGAGTTACCAGACTCGATGCCTAATATTTGGGTAACTGCACCAATCACTGAAAGTACAAAGCTAGGTTTTGGCATTAATGCTATGTTTGAAATAGATGCCGGAAGATCTAGATTGGCTGCTAACTCCAAATTCAACCAAGGACTTGGTGAAAAGTTGGGCCGTAAATTTAAGTTATTACTATTAGAAATGTTGAATTCTGATTGGGGTACTCGTAGATCTCAATTGTCGTTATCAAAAGACTTGAGCCAATATCATTTTGTTTTGTCATTATGGAATACTTTACTGAGTAAGTTTTGTTACATTGATAAAGAGTCTGAAGTCAGACTTATTGCAGGTGAGCTTTTATCCACGGGACTGGGAAGTTTGTCACGTAATAATAAAATTGTACCTAATGGATTACCAGAGTCATTTGGTAGCCTTCTGAGCTGGCCTGAAATAAGAACAGTATTAAAAGGTAGCCTTGAATGCCCTAGAATATTATCAGCTTTGTGTGAAACAGACTGTTTTAATACCGCCCTTGATACGAAAACTGCGGTTACTAGTGAGATTTCGACTTGGTTGAGGATCTTGGTTCCTGATTATGCATCAGCAACTGATCAATGGATTAGTCTTGATTTAAATTCCTTACTTGAAAAAACAGGAACATTACAAAAGAGGATTTCACTCGCAGACAGTAAAATATTAGGGCAAGTCCTTAATCAGGATGCAGCTGCCTTAATACGTGAGTTTGGTCAGGAAGCTAGTAATGATTTTGAACGAGCAGTTACACAATTGGCAGAACTAAGTTTTATGGCTGATGATGGTTCATGGGTAAAAGCAAGAAACCTGATTACAAATAAAAAAGATGATGATGAAAAACTTAGGTGGGGTTTCTCTCCAGCATCATTTCGTCTATCCGAAAAATACAGTGGTACAGGTCTTGATTTCTTTTTCTTGTGCCGTCCTAAGCTGGATGTTCCTTCTGAAAAACTGACAGAATGGATTTTTCAGGTAGAAACCGAAAAGCATAAATTAGCAGCATTGGTTTATATTCTTAAAGGTGATTTATCCCGAGAAGTAAGGGATAAAGTGTTAGAAAAAGGCAAAGAAGGTAGTTGGTTAGCTGAAATTGATGAAAATTCACAGCTAATATCTAATTGGAGTTCTGACGAGAAGGCAGAGCTTGTTTATACCAGGCTTAAGTCATCACAAGAAACCAAAAAGGTTTACCAAAATTACCAAGTTGATGACATAGATGATACAGAACCATTAAATGCAGGTGTAGTATTAGATAAAATTTATCTATGGTGGCAAGAAAATCAGACGGTTGAGTTGAAAAAATATGAAGAGTCTTTTTATCCTGTAGAAATAGTAATGGATTTTTCAGAAGATGATCTTGGAAATATCAATCGTATATCTTGGTTTACGTTATTTGTAATAGCCCATTTCCATACAATGGGGCGAACCAAAATTGAACAACATAAAGGTTTTATTGATCATTGTTATAAGCAAGGGTGGTGGCAATTGTTTGCTGAGAAAAATCCAGATCAGATTTCTGATCAGTGGATACAGATCCTTAAAGATTTTTTTGGTAGGCAGATTGATAAGCAGGTTTATGAGACTTGGATGAACCGCTTTGCTGTTTTTTACAAGCTTTCGAGATATCTTGATGATTACGTAGAACTCGTACAGGGTCTTGAGTTGCATCAGCATGAGTTTTTACTTGATAAAGCCCTAGCACCGCAGAGTGATTCATCACAGCAAGGTGGTGGTATTAGTGCACCTGCTCTTACAAATACGCTCGGTATCTTAGGCTCATCTCTTGTGATTAGGGAGATATTAAGAAAAGGTATTGTTGATAATGTTAACTTGCATGAACATGCTTATGTCCCATATAAGAAGGTTCGTGCTTTATTATCAGACCTAGGGTGTGAAGAAATAAATTATGAAATTAATAAATCAATGTCATCGGAAATATGCAAGTTCTTGAAAGAAAATATGGATGATGACAAATATACATTCAACGGTAGTTACGACATTCCTTTACGAATAGTAGGTGATTCATGGGATCTTCAAATGAAATTATTAGGCAGAGAGTTGTTGTTGCCAGAAGACAGCTACTAAAATGAACGACCTAAAATTAAACCCTGAAGATCAAGTGGAACATGTTCGTTTTGGCCTTGGTGTGGTCGAGTTCCCGAAAAACGAAACGGTCATCGTTCGTTTTGAGCATGGTCTTGAAGAGTGTACATTTACCTCATTGATTAAAGTGGTCAACCTATCTGATGCGATTAATACACAGGAAGTGCATTCGCTAATGAAGGTGGTTACCCGTGCTCAGTCCTTGGCTATTCAATCTGTAAATGATTCATGGGGGGTGTTTTCCCGATCTAGGATATCTCTGTTGCCCCATCAGTTATGGGTCTGTAATCAGGTTCTCAAACAATGGCCAGCACGTTATCTTGTTGCTGATGATGTGGGGCTAGGAAAAACTATCGAAGCTGGACTTATTCTTTGGCCCTTATTATCAAAAAAGTTGGTTAAACGGGTATTGGTAATTTGTCCTGCTTCATTAGTTGAACAGTGGCAATTTCGTATGCGTGAAATGTTTGACATCCGTTTTTCCCGTTATACAACAGAAGCCGATACAGCAAGAAGTGACTTTTGGAATACACATATCCAAGTGGTAGCGTCTTTACCAACTATTCGTGAAGATAGAAATGGTCGCCATAATCGGATGCTTGAAGCAGAGCCATGGGATTTATTGATTGTTGATGAAGCCCATCATTTAAACGCCTATGAAAATGGAGAGTCAACGCAAGGTTATCAGCTTGTCAATTTGTTGATGAAAAATGAGAAAGTCCAGTCTTCAATTTTTTTTACCGGAACACCTCATCGAGGTAAGTCATGGGGTTTTTGGGCCATGTTGCACCTTCTTCGACCAGATCTCTTTAACCCAAAGTTTTCAGATCAAGAGCAGTTAATTCATTTGAAAGAGGTCATGATAAGAAATAATAAAGCCCTAGTAACCGATATGCAGGGTAATAAATTATTCAAACCGGTTAAGGTGTTTTCCGAGGTGTTTGTCTACAACGAAGAAGAAGAACATTTCTATGCATTGATGACAGATTTTATTGAAGAGGG
>ENA-OSET01002029-OSET01002029.1-sediment-metagenome-genome-assembly--contig:-NODE-2029-length-20104-cov-6.266990_pt1 | contig 20104 bp, 21 predicted proteins | sample MGYA00237882_ERZ534229 | MGnify/ENA primary metagenome ERZ534229 (study PRJEB26408, sample SAMN06266212) | sediment metagenome | isolation source: Hudson Canyon methane seep mesocosm | place... | reverse complement strand
GTTCATGACTATGTCTGCCCATACAGTGTGTTTGTATATACAGCATAGTTCAGTCCTGAGTTATCTGCACAGGCATGAAACCTAATGACAATTGTTGAAACTAAGGGGGTACCTTGGAATGATGGAACATTATTCGGCAAAGAGAAATACGAGCAACTCGACCCCTTTTGGTTAATCTCTGCCTTAAATTATGCTTTAAACCTAATGTCGCCAAGCGACATTGTTGAATTTCCCAATAATGTTGCTTACTCAGGCCAGTTAAGTCCTAAACCCAACCACGTTGGCAGCGATCCTGTCATTGGTATTGTTGGTGATTGGGGGACTGGGTTGTATACAGACAAGAATGGCGTTAATTCATCAATTAGCCCATCCGAACGTGTGATGAATGATATTAAGAAAAATCATAAACTTGATTATTTATTGCATCTAGGCGATGTCTATTATGCAGGAACAGAATACCGTCCTTTTTCCTTTGAAGAGTGGTTGAATTTTAAAGTGCTTTGGCCGGATCAAGGAAAGGATCGTAATTTTACCCTTAACTCTAATCATGAAATGTATGGCGATGCGAGTGGTTACTTCAAAGTAGCGCTTGAATCTGATGGACCCTTCGGACATCAAAATGGCATGAGCTACTTTTCAGTTAACTATGGAAAATGGCTGTTAATTGGGCTGGACTCTGGTTATTACTCTGATTCAGCAAATGGCACTAAATTCTATATGGATGGTGCTATAGGTACCGACTTATTCAACCAACAAATAAAGTGGTTAGAGAGTTTTAAAGAGCATGATGGTCCTATTATGATCATGAGCCATCACAACCCCTGTGATTTTACGGGTGATGTACTAGACAATACTTTATGGAAGCAAGTTACTGACGCAATTGGTACGCCTGCCGTTTGGTATTATGGGCATGTTCACAATGGTGTGGTGTATACCCAATTAAAGGATGGCGCCGCCATACCTTACATTCCAACTAAAGCTAGATGTTGTGGGCATGGCGCTATTCCCTTTGGTAACGCGTGGGAAACACAAAGTAATATTGATTATTATGCCCATACTCCCGATACCGTGATGGGCGCCCCTCGGGTGCTAAATGGTTATGCAACAATCACTTTACATGCTGACGGTAGTTACGATGAATCTTTCTACGAAAGTGGAAATGCCGTCGCTGTTTATACTCGTCACTGGGCAGTAAATGAATTGCAGACAAACTAAAAAAGAAACTGGATTAAAGGTAAGTTTAATTCGAGCTTACCTTTGTTTGTTCAATTTATATGGGCTGGTTACATTTGGATGTAACGAAAGGAGGCATCATGCAAGGACGAATAATACGTTGGAATGACGAACGTGGATTTGGGTTCATCTCTTCTAAGGAGTGTAATGGCGATGTGTTTGCTCATATTTCTCAGTTTAAAAAAGGTTACCGTAGACCAAGAATTGGTGACCTTGTCATATTTCAAGTCGTATTAGAAAAGGGTAAACAAAACGCTAAATCAATTTCACTTGTTGGAGTGCAGCCTGAATCAACAGGTATGAATACGCTCACCTCACGATTACTTGGTGGCATCGTACTAACTGGAATTGTTTTTGGTGTTTATTCGTTTTTGATGGAGCCTACATCACCCCCTGTAATTCAACCTACAATAAAGCCTGGAGTGCAATTGGCTATCCAGCCAGCGTACGAAAAAATGGGGTTTAGCTGCAAAGGTAAAACTCATTGTAGCCAAATGATTTCTTGTGCCGAAGCAAAGTATTATTTAGCCCATTGCCCAAAAGTTGAAATAGATGGGGATGCAGATAACGTGCCCTGTGAAAGACAACATTGTAATCGTTTTTAGAAATAACCAATAAATAAATTAGTAAACTTGTGGGTTCAGTTAACTCTTTTTAATTTTGACCTTAGAAGTGGGTAATTTAAGAGCATAACCAAACCCAGCTCGCCACACATCTAGGTACACATTATTTTCAAAACCAGGCATATCATCGATACTCACATTTTGCAGACAATCTTCATAACCAAGATGGAAAACCCTATAAATCACTGACATAGCTTGCCCGGCATTGGCCAGTGTAATGCCTTTTAGTTGTGCATAAAGCTGGGTCGCGTAATCCCGCTCCTTTGCTAAAATGGCCCCGTAAATCTCATCTAGAACAATATGAGCGGGTTCTGAAATGCTGATACTAGACATTTGATACCTCTTTTTGCATGGATTGTATGATTCCGGTAACTGTAATTATATACAGTATTTGTGTTTAATCAATCAGCTTCAGTATTTTACCTTTAGGGTATGAATTGGTTATGGCTTCTCTGCTGTTCTTGAACATTGGTTTTTAACGGGGTACTTGGTGTGGGTAATAAAACTTAACTGTTTAGGGATGGATACCCTATGTTTTATGGAGTTTTCGCACTGAAGAATGTGTCAGGTAAATAGGGTATGAGCCTAAGCACACTGCTATGTTTTCAAGAGCTGATATATACGACCAAACAACTAGTGAAACAATACACAGACATTATCGAGTGTTTACATTTATGCCCTTTTAGTTCTCAAACTCCGTTTGCAAGCGACCTTGATGAATATCTCTGGTGTTCTCTTTTTCCAATACTTTTAACTGCGATGGCGTCAATTTATTTCGCTCAATATCTTTTTGTCCAAGCCACCTATTAAGGCTGTTTTGGCTAAATGGGTTTAGCGTTTGAGGCGAAATGTCTAAATTTTCAAACCAGCCTTGATTTGGCGTCATCATGAATGGATCTGGCAGTGAGCGCAGAGTCCCGCGTATATCATTAAGTTCAGGGTAGACCCTGCTTACGGCGTATACAATTCTGTCTTCTAGGCTGTCTTCACGAATACGATTTCGCTGCCCCCATACCACTAAAGGTTCATCATTCGATGTACGCCCGTCAATGATTGCGACATCTGCCTCAGCATCTAACCTATATAACATCATATAATGTCCCACTAGAGTGGCGAAGTCTTCAGGAGCGGTTAAGTACGAATAAAAGTCTGCTGCTATGTCTGGTGTAAAGAAGGTTTCTATATCTGTCCCTCTATAGTCACGTTGAGTACTTGTGGGTGTGGTATCTCTAAATCTGACTTGTGCAAGTTCATGCATCTCACTGGATCTTAATGGGTAAGTTGCACTTAATATGTCAGAACTTGTGCCGTTATCACGAAAATATTTTAGTGGTGTCGTGTCCTGACTAATAGAAGACCACATATCAGGCGGGAAAAAGTCATTTGCATGTGCAAGTTCATGATACATAAGCCAAGAAATAGAGGCTTCCACATCAGAAAAATCTCTTGCTACTCGGTTTTGTTTAGCTATGCGGATCTTCGGGTAATTATCATTTTCTTTTGTGTATCGCCAAAAGACACTAAATTGCAAGTCACTACCAAAATCTGAACGATAGTCAGGTTGGTCGTTTAAGGTGTCTCTTTCGGTTGGTGATTGCCAAAAATTATTGGCATCTAAATATATTGCACCTGTGGCCGCCCAATAAAAAGAAGGACGAACGTCATATGAAATAACCACCGCAGTGACGCCTCTTAACAAATTAATCATATCTGGACCTGCCGCGGAATTTTGTAAATAGTCTGCGAATCGGTCACCCATCCATTCATGCGATACTAGGGTTCTATTCAACACGTCTTGCACTGACGGCTGCCTAGTTTGCATGCCGATTAAAGGTAAATCACGAAAAGTGCATACCGGTGGATAAGGTATGTAATTGTTGTAAACACAACGTTCAAGTGAGTCTTTAAATGGGCTGTTTGCACGATACGCGTACATATCTTCACTAACGATTGTGTTGTTTCCATAAAAAAGTCCGCTGCTATCAAAGTCTACGTTTTTAACGACGACTAAGACTTCGTCTGTATCGCTGGTACCATCGGTATAACTAACGTTAGCACTATATGCGAGTATTGAGTCTGCGGTAACTGAAGGCGCGTCGAAAAATATAAATTCGTCTTGGGTTTCAATATTTTGCGCTTCTGGGCCTCCTATTTGTGTCCACACTATGTTTCTTATGGTTTTGTCATCGGGTACACCCACATGAAGAGATACTTTCGCGAGCTCTGAAGCCGTATGGTCAAGTCTTATCGCAGCTTTTTGTTGGGCTGTGTCTGCAGAAAAATCAACGATGTAAGTGTTAGGCTGCGTTTCTCCTACCAGTTTAACCGTCACGTTCAAGCTATAATTACCGCTTTCAGGTACATCAAAGCCTAGGGTTTGGCTATTATCTGCCAAGAATGTCAGCGCTGGCCCCGCGGTTTGTTGCCAGCTAATAACGTCTATTTGCTGAGCTCCCTTGGGTATAAGAGCAAACCCTATTGCACTGCCGGCTTGTGTTTGTGAGTCACCAAATATTTGAATGTTTGCTTCATCTATTAACGGAGTTAAGTTGCCCGTTGTGGGTGCTATGGTAGTCGGGGGGAGGCTAGGGCGGTTAGTCGTCGTATTGCCAGAATCAGACCCACCACAAGCACTTAGACCTATACCTAAGACAAACAAACTCATTAGCTTAATTTTCATTATTTAACAGACCTTTGAACCAGTTTTTTGTTGGTTGTGGATGTGCACAAACATTGTGTTGCCTACACAAATTACAATCACAAACAGCGTCTAGATAACTGTGTGAAAAAGCTTATAGCAAGAATAAACACTATCCCAACTAGAAGCAATATTTAGGCAATAAGTAGGATTTGAGGTGCCCAGATAAGGGAATATTTTGAAAGTAATACATTGCCTGCTTGAGATATATAATCTAGGTAGCTTACCTCACATTTTACTTTTTCAGAGTATTTTGATTCATTATTGCTTAGGTTGTCGTAGTAATTTAGCCACTGAACTTGCGGTAGCGGTAAGTTCATTATCTGCGTTATAGAGGCGACCTTCCATAAAGGCTGTTTTGTAGCTTTGTTTTATCACCCAACCTTCAACACGCAGCTTTCCTGCCCGAGTTGCTTCAAGGTAAGAGGTTTTTATTTCAAGAGATGAGACATTTTTAATGTCTTCATCGCTGATAAAAATAGCATGGCTCATAGCGGCATCAAGCATGGCTGTAACAAACCCTCCTTGTACAATATCAATAGAATGGCAGTAGTCTTTACTGATATTGAATTCAAAGGTACAAGCAGTTTTTTCTGTATCGAAATCTATTAGCTGGCCGCCGAGTAAACCAATGAGTTTTGGCCCTTGCTTGTTTATTTGTTGAATGGCTTTTTGTTTGTTGTTCATAAATACCTAGGTTTTTGCCTTTTGTTAAAATTATATGGCAAGTAAATCTGATGCCAGCTGAATGTAACTGAGTCGATTGGACTGAGTTACACAGAATAAATGCTGGTCGTAATTAAACGATGTTTCAAATGATTTGGCTAAACTAGCACACCACGGAGCATCGCAATATAACCGGAGGGTAAAGGGGTGCCCTTATACGCGTCTTCGGCCATTAACCAATGATGCATTTTTTTCAAATTGTAGGGGGGCACTGAGGGTAATAAATGGTGTTCAATATGATAATTCACGTATACCGGGCAAACCAATAACCTTTCCCACCAACTTGAGAGTGTGGTGCGGGTATTTTCAAACATGTCTTTACTTGTGGGGTTGGGCACTGCGGCATGTTCACCCACATGGCGAATGCGTAGAAATAGAAAATAAGTCGTGTTGTAGGCTAATAACCACACCAGATATACCCAAGCCACATTAAGCAAGTAACAGACTAAAAACAAAGCCAGATTGACTGCCAGTCCTCTAGATAAGGCGGTGTTTGTCACCATGCTGTTTTGTGAATTCGTCCGTGTTTTCAGTATGTAAAACCAAAACTTAAAGGCGGTTAAGCCACATAGATCGCGCAATACTTTACGCAGTAACGATTGCTTAGTTATGGGATATCCAGCGTAGTTAGCTAAATCAGGATCTTTAGCGGTACCAACATCTTTGTGGTGGATTGAATGCTGACGTGAGTAGGTTTGCATATCAGAGAAAACGGGCGCTGCTGTCAGCCAGGTACCTACAAATTGATTGAGTTTAGTCGACTTGAAAAGACTGTTATGCCCGCAATCGTGCATTAAAATCGCAAAACTTAGCTGCCGGCCACCCAGAACCAATAAGGCAATGATGACAGTCAGGACGTTTGGCCAAATCGCTACAAGGGCTAAAGCTGCAAATACCCATGCCCAGCAGCTAACTAATAGCATTGTGGCGCGCACGTTGTTTTTGCTCATTAGTTGAATAATTTGTTGTCTGGTGAGTATGTCGTGAGCTTTCATTTATTTTTCTCGTCTTGATAAATGTTAAACACAATGGAGTCGCCCATAAACCGAGTCCAAATTTTATGACCACAGGCATCGTAGTCGCACATCGCATGGCGTAACTCTTCGCGTTTTGGTGTGCAGAACATTTCATCCGGTAACAAAGGATCTCTAACCAGTAAGTTAATGGTCTCTCCGCCAATCATAAAGCTTTCACGCAGAGCGTTATTAACCTTGAGTTCATCGAGGCGAGCTTTGCTTTTGGCGAGTTTCATAAGTTGCTGTTCATAGGTGAATTGCAGGTCTTCCGTGTGCCACAACGTGCTTTCCCAAATAAACTGTTCAGGGTAAGGAATATCATCCGCTTTAAATAATAAGGCTTCTTTCTCAAGCCCCACTAACTGATACAAGGCGCGTAAATCAATCAAGGAAGGGAGTAAATTATTTGGACGAACCCAGACTTTGTTTCTAGCCTTACGAAAACCAAAAAATTGTAAAGTCGTTTGGCTTAGTGTGCGGATTGCGCGGTCAGGGTTGCTGGGTAACAACACCATCAACCATCCGTCGGTTTGCCATTCCCCTCGACGTAAATCGCCAAGTCTCCACTGTTCAATGTAGTCACTGAGCAAATCTGTATTTGAACTCATTCGATAGCCACCACTGCCGTCGGCCTCTATTTTTCCAGTAGTCAGAAGGCGGGTTAGTGCCACTCTTATGGTGCTTGCTTTAAAATCAAATAATTCGCCTACCGAGATCAATTTGGCTGATTGACAAAAATTACCACGGGTTAATCGCAGCACATCAAGAATGATAGTTTTAGGCGTAATTTGACGTTTTTTAAGCATAGGGCAAGCCAGAATGAGAATAAGTGCAAGTATTATTACCATAAATTACATAAAGTGCAAATATGTGTAATGTCTGTGCGGAGATTTCAGAAGTAGCGCTGATGTAATCTATAGTTGATTGATTTTTATGGGGAATTGTATTTTTAGGCTGGGACTTGGTTGAGTTGCTCAATGATAGCGATTTTGGGAGGGGTGGCTTATACCGAATTAAGGTTAAGTTAAAAGCCTTATTTAATAATAGTTTTTCGCTGACGCTTAAGCCGCTATTAAATAAGACTCTTGTCTTATATTTTTTGCCTTACGTTGATATGAGCCTTTACCTTTTTTGGCTTGCACTACCTGCATCTTATAAAGCTTTGATGTGACTAACGCCGCTAAAAAATTATCTTTAATTATTCCTCGGCCCATTTCTGTTTCATTGGTATTGGCTTTCGCCAATGCTTTTTTCTGTTTACTCATTATTTTTCCTTTAAGTGTATGTATTACTTTAGCGTAATACCTAGTGATTATATCGCTTAATGCCTAGAGTTTAATAGGGCTGACATATAATATTTATTTGTCATTCTGCGGGGCAGAGTGATTCTTTATATTGATTGGTATAACACTTAGCTCAAGTTACTAATGACCCTACTCAGAGTTAAGTAGGTCATTAGGTTTGAGCTAAATAGACTAATAACATGGCACTGACTAACGAGAGGCTACATTTGCCACGTTTGTGTCGTTGTTATATTTGCCGCTGGTTAAATAGTTATTCATCTTTTCAACATTGGTACCGTATTGCTCAATAAAAGCAACGATGTCTAGCTCATTACATTTAACGTTTGCTGCAACATAGTTTTTACTTAAACCGGTCTTTTTAATCGCTTTTGATAACTTGGTTTTATTTCCTTCACTTGCAACAACACACAGTTTTGAAGTGACATAATTATCAGCGGGAACCATTACATTTGATGCACTTGCTATGCCGATTGAGCTAAGAGTTAAAGTGGTAATTGCGATTGCTTTAGTTAATGTTTTCATTGTTGCTTCCTGTTTTTGTTGGTTAAATTGATTAGTCATTGTGACTTGATATAGGTATTGCAATGACGGTGCCAATAATTAAAAGTCAATAAAAACAATTGCTTAGGTGTTTGCTGGTGTTGTGGGTTTCAAAATAAAAATCAAATTGACGAATGATTTTGTGTTTTTGACTATATTCTGGTTTATTTCACATGCTTGCGCGATGGGTTTAAAGGTTATTCTAGACAGCTACGGCTTTGTGAAAGTTTTAGCCAATAAAAAACAAGTTGTTGATCCACAATTAGTCTCTTTGGGTTAAAAACAGGTAGAATTCGTAGCATACAAAATTTGCAATAGAATCGAGGAAGCAGAACATCATGAAATATGAACTATTAGAGGGCGGTATCGCTAACATTTCATTAGACAATGGCAAAGCCAACGCTGTGTCTTTCGAACTAGCACAAGAATTTATCGCCAACCTTGATCGCGCCAAAAGTGAAGGTAAAGGTGTATTAATCACTGGCCATGTTGGTATTTTCTCGGCAGGGTTTGATTTAAAAGTGATGGCCAGTGGTCCAGAAGCTGCGCAAAAGATGGTTTCTGAGGGTATGTTATTGCTCGAAAAAATCTATTCACATCCACAACCTGTTGTTGTGGCTTGTGAAGGCCATGCAATTGGAATGGGAGTGTTTCTTTTACTGGCTTCTGATTACCGTATTGGGGCACTGGGCGAATTTGTCCTTAAACTTCCTGAAACTGCCATTGATATGCCTTTCAATCCAACCTTGAGGATATTGGCTAAAACTCACGTAGATGCGCTACATCACACTAGAGCGATTATTCAGTCGCAGGGATACTCACCTTTGGAGGCGGCTACTATAGGCATGTTGGACGAAGCAGTTGATGCAGGCCAAGTTCAAGAAAAAGCTTTGGCGAAGTTAACCGAGCTGTGTGAGCTGCCCAGCAGTCGTTATGCAGAAAACAAATTGTTTGTTCGTGAACAAGAAATTCAAGGGATTCACCAGTCATTGCACGGTGTTAAATAAACGCTTTGAAGACTAAGGCGTAATCTTTTGAGTACGCGTCATATCAATTTGGGGAAGTTTAACTTGGTTATTTGATACATTGAGGTTCGAAGGTTCGAACCTCAATTGTTGTTTTAATGTTTAAAAGTGAACTGGCTTTTACTCACCAATATTTTTGTCTAAAAATTCAAGTACACCTTTGTATAGGGTATCTCTTCCTTCTTCGTCATACACACCATGGCCACTTTTACTGAAGTTTAAGTAAGGTACTTTTTTGCCAATAGTTTTAAATCGTTGCAACATGGTTTCAGCATTGATAACAGGCACCCTTGAATCTCTTTCACCATGAATTAACATCACGTTCGCTTTTATTTTGTCTACATGATTAACCGGTGAATATTCGTTAAGTTGCTGCTTATTTGTGCCTATCACTTTATTAAGATAAGCCTCGCCACCCATGGCTTTCATCGTATCGCTGTAAGCATATGCGTAGTTTAAGTCGTAAATACCTACATAGCCGATGGTGCATTTGTAAGTGTCGGGCGCGCGCACTGCAGCCATTAAGGCAGCATAACCACCGTAACTTGCTCCGTACAAACACATTTTGTTTTTATCAACCGCGTAGTTCTTAACAGCATATTGAGTACCGTCAATAATGTCTTGGATCATCTTTCCGCCCCACTGTAAGTAACCACTTTTTTCGAATTTTTCACCGTAGCCACCACTACCGCGATAATTAATTTGTAACACCGCATACCCTCGATTAGCGAATAGCTGTACTTCACTATCAAACGACCAATAGTCTCTAACATAGTGTGGGCCACCATGGATCATGACCACCATAGGGGCTTTTTTGTTTGCCGCTAAATTGGTGGGCAAAGTAATGTAACCGTTTATTTCTAAGCCATCCTCAGTGGTAAATTTAAGCGGTTGTGTATTTATCATTTCTGTAGGGTCAAGCCACGAACGGTTAGCCCATAAAAAGTCAGCATTATTGGTCACAGTATCAAACAAATAATATTCACCAGGATTAACGTCACTGGAAACGTGGACTAAGGCAAGACCTTCACTTTGACTGGTAATGACTACTTGCTGGCCAGAGAAAGCGCCAGCTAATTGTTTATGCAGGTCAGCTATTTTACTTGTGCCTGGGGCATAGGTATAAGCCACTTTGTCAGGAAAGGTAAAGCCTATTACGGGCTTGTCGAGTGCTTCATCCCAAGTGTAACGCTGTACATCTGCTTTTAAGTCGCTAAACAGTTGGGTGTAACTACCGGTTTTTAAATCTAACTCAAATAAGGTGCTGAATTCAGCTTCACCCACATTGCCTCTAAAATAGACTTTTTCACCATTTTTATTTATCCCAATTGGCACATGGTTTTTTACTTGTTTGTTATCAAGACTTGTCCACTGAGCTTCATCATTTTCGCGGTAGGCAAATTCAATATCAAAATTTTCGTTTCTCCATCGAACAAATCTGACTTGTCCATCTTCATTGGCAAAAGGCTCTGCACCGGGGAAGGGCAGTGTTTCTATTTTTCTTTTTATTCCTGAATAAATGTTTAAACGACTAATAATAGAATTTTTTTGCCGATTATCGTAATAGGTGCCTTCGTTTATCGTCCAAGGATATTCAACAATTAGAATTTGCCTGTCATCATTCACAAGTGTACTAATAATTTCAGGTGTGGCGCTGGTGGCTTTGCGTTTAGCAATCCTAGACCCAAGCTCGCTTTCACCAGCTCTATAACCATATAACATGTCTGATTTTGAACCATCGATGTTACTAGCAAACAGTTCGCCAGTGGCCAGTGGAGAATCAGAGTAATAAACGGCCTCTCTAAATTGATAGACAAAACGTTCATTATTAATCCAAGTAGCCGAATGAATTTCATCACCGCTTCGTGGTGAAATGCCGCCTACTACTTTCATCGTTTTGGTATCTAATATAACCAAATAAATACGCCCTTCAACACGCACTCTCGCGGATATATGTTTGCCATCAGGTGACAACTTCATATTGAGGTAGTCACCATGTTTAACAAAGTTTGCAACGGGTATTTCGGTAGATAGTGCAGCGCAAGAAACGAAGAAAAATAAAAAAGTGATGATCCTAATCATTACTAGAACTCCCTGTATTATGACGACTATAAATTTAATTAGAGTAAATGGTCGAGTTGTTAAGTCTATGTTTACTCTATCAAATTTATTTCTATAACTCTATTTTTAGGTGAAATTTTTCTCCCATGTTCATACATAGCGCGATACCATATTTATCATGCTTACGTTCTATAGCTAGATCATGTCTTTAAAACGGTTTGTCATCTTTAAGTCGATAGGGTTAGTAAACCCAGGAATGCGAATTTCTTCATCTGTCATCTGGATTTCGTTTTCGTCAATTAGATCCTGTCCAAAATGATAAATGGTATCAAAGTTACCTTGAATGGCTTTCTGGTCATAAGAGTTAGCTTTTTTACGCACCAACTCACGACGAGTCTCATAAGCGGCAATGTCTTCAGCGCTGTATCGCTTGGCTAACATCTTAGTGACTACTTGTGGTGACAACACAGTGGCGGTTGCATTGTTGCCGCCAAACCCTTTGGAGTTGAGAAATGCTACATCGACATTTCCCGCGCCTTTATTTATGTCGGTGGTTGAAATGTTTAGGCGTTCGGCAAATACATCGTCTGCTACTTTGTCGATGGTTTTAATACCTGGGATCAATCCGTGTTTGAATACACCAAGACTCACCATAAGTTGCTCACCACTGGCTGGGGCTAACGAATGGCCCACATAGGCTTTGGCCGCAGTGACTGGCCAATCTGTAATATTATAAATCTTTGCCACTTCATCAAAAATACGTGATTCGGTAATGCGGTTGGCTGGGGTACTAGAGCCATGGGCTTGAATAAAAGAGCGTGCGCGAACCGACTCGTCACCTACAATAGCACGTGCTGCTGATACTGCTTTTGCCATAGTGATGTAGTTACCTGGGCCGGGTGCTGAAATCGATTTTTTGTAGCCATCTGCATTAATAAATACATCACTCACTGCACCGTGAATATCTGCACCTAACTCTAAGGCTAATGCATCGTCCATTAACACCACGTACTGAGTTGATTCGGCAATGGTAAAACCACAATTTTCGCCAAAAGGTCGACTGGCGCGGCGATGGTTAACTGTGTCAGTTTTGTCTAAACGTTTTAAATTGTCTTCACTGGCCAGTGCGCCCATGGTGGCGTAACCATCAATGACTTCTGGCAAAATAGGGGCTTCGGCGTTGCCAACTATTGCCACTCGGCGTTTGCCATTTTCAATATCTTCAATCGCGGCTTTGAGGTTATACAAAAACGTGGCACAGGCCCCTACAATTGCACTCGTATGACCCACGCTACCTAATACATAGGCATTCACAAAGTCAGCAGGCATAGTATTTAAACCTAAAGGGCACTGCTTAGTACTCACTCGGCCACCTTTAAGGCGCGACTTCAACATGCCACCAAAACCGTTTTCATCCAATTGTGACATGGCATTACTGGCGTATACGCCTATTTCGTCTGGTTTGACTGCATCTACTACCGTTTTCCATTCCATGCCTAATGAACGAATGGCATCTGACGCACCCATAATCGCCATTTGTAAGGCGCGAGGATGAAAGCGAGCATTGTAGTGATTTTCGGGTTTAAATCCGCTTGGTAATTGCCCTGCTGCTTTTACTGGGCATTCTCGATAACTATCAGCTTTGAAATCAACCTCGCCGATAATGTCAATTTTAACTCGGTCTTTATCGATATCACTTAACTGCCAATTGTCAGGCATAGGATCAGGCAATTGTTTTCGGTTTAACTCAAAACAAATACCTTGTTTATCAACAGAACGCATAGTGATGTTTTTCTGCCAATGCACGGCATTTACGTCGAAGTGACTTTTTTCAATTTTACGGATCAGCGTAGAATTTAAAATTTGCTCAGAAAAACGCTCAACCACTTCTTCTGGGGTTAAGGTTTGTTCGCTATTTTCAATAGAATTATCAATAAAAATTCCGTTTTCGCAACGAACTAACTTCATCATTGTGGCCAAACCCAACATGGTTTCTTGGCGTTCGCTAGCAGGCAAACTCTCTATCACCATACGTTTGTAAGCGTGGTGAAACGAACTTCGACCAGCGGCATTAAAACCACCAAATCCAACAATTACGGGTAATGAAGACATACGTAAAATACCAAAAGCTTGAATGATCAGCAGTGTAATCTCTTGGTTTGTGTTCTGGCAGTGTTATATTGGCCATAAGTTATGGTGTTTTAGCCAGTGTTTCGGTATCTTCGGTCAATATTCAGAAAAACCACAAAATTGACTTGTGCATAAAATTACCTTTTTACTCTGCGACAATATGCTGGCAACTAGCGCTACCTTGCCTTTTGAAATGTTACGCGCCGCCGAAAGTGCCGCTCGGGGTAAAAAGGGCAGTCATGTTGAACCGGTAATGATCCAAACCACTGCGATAAATAAACTACCAATAAAGACCAGCATTGGTTTTTCATTGTTTCCTGATACCGATTTGGAAGAGGCGGGTCACAGCGATATTATTTACTTGCCAGCACTGTGGCGCAACCCTCGGCCTATTGTGAAAAAACACCCAGAAATTTTAGAGTGGTTGCGCAAAGCTTATGAAAATGGCGCAATGATTTCTGCTGTGGGCACTGGGTGCTGTTTTTTAGCCGAGGCTGGTTTACTCAATGATAAACCTACCACCACCCATTGGCATTATTTTGACCAGTTTCAACGGGACTATCCGAGAGTGAAATTGAAACGCCAATATTTCATTACTCAGGCCTCCAATCTTTACTGTTCGGCAAGTGTGAATGCCATGGCCGATCTTACAGTGCATTTTGTTAAACGACTATATGGCGAAGCCATCGCCAGTTTTGTCGAACGAAATTTTTCTCATGAAATTCGCCGACCATATGAAAACACCAGTTATTTTGAAGGCAGCACAAAACAGCACCCCGATGAAGACATTGTGCAGGTGCAAATTTGGTTGCAGGACAATTACAATCGGCAAATTAACCTAAGTGAAGTGGCAAGTCGTTTTGATATGAGTGTACGCACCCTCAACCGGCGTTTTAAAAATGCCACCGAACAAACACCCTTGCAGTATTTACAACGAACTCGTATAGAAATCGCTAAGGATTTATTACAAACCAGTAACCTAAACGTAAGTGAAGTGGCCGACAAAATCGGTTATCAAGATGTAGGCTATTTTACGGCTTTGTTTGTGAAACTACTGGCTACCTCACCTAGAGAATATCGAGCAACAGTGCGGGCTAAATTGTTTACTGCGGATTGAGTCAATTCAAGAGGGAAAATTCTCGGCAGTACATATTCGTATACTATAGCTACAAGCAGAAATTAAAGGACTGGCGCGCAGACAAATTTCACCAAACTAGGACCACGCGTTTGTCCAGTCGAAAACCACAATGGAGTAAGACCTAAAAGCTAATTTCACTTGACTACCAACACTGGACAATCAGCTTTATTGGCAATCGCCTCGGCAACGCTATCATGCAAAAAATGAGACAATCCGGTTCTTTTATGACTGGCAATAACAACCATTCCAATGACACCGCTGTTGGCCTCAGACAAAATTTCATTAATAGCATCACCGCGTCGAATAACCGTTTCAATCTTTAAATTAGTATTCAGCTGGGCTAATAATTCGTGCATTTTACTCGCCGCAGTGTCTTCCATATCTTTAGCTAACTCTTCGGGGGTTATCGAAAGAATCATATAATTCTCAACACCCAAAGGCTGGCCTACAACGTTTAGAATACGAATGCCCCCTTGATACAAATTTGCCATCTCAATGGCATAACGTAATGCACTAGACGCAGTATCAGAAAAATCTGTAGGCCATAAAATATTACCTGTTCGCATATTTTTTTACCCAATGTAAGTAAAGTGTGTTCTGCAATGACATTATTCGCCAACTAGAGCGAACTTAGCTCAATCTCGATAGGTTGAGTCTAGCCAGTATCAGAATGCAATTTAGTGATCGTAATCAACTAAATAACAATTTATGTACCCAAAGAAACATTGAAGTTTCCAGACTTTTAGCTTTTCACTCAAAGTTGTATTGCAGGGTAGAAATAGAAACTCCTTTAATCACACCCACCCTGATAAAGAGTCCAACTACCTTTTACTAGTTGGTTGTTAACGCGTATCTGGGTTAAATGAAGTTGTTGGTGAGTCACTTGGTATTTTGCTCGCAAACTAGCAATGGTTTCACCTTGTAATGTATTCGCTAAATGTTGGGCTAAACGTAAATCAATGTCTCGTGGAAACAACCTGATTGCCGTTTCTGTTAGGGCATATGCATTTAACCAGTGTTGTTCTTTTTTCGACAAATTACCTTGGGCAATACGTATCCAGTCACTGTAATCACTTAATCTCAGTTGATTAACCTTGGTGATCTCGTTGTTGTTTAACACCGCAAACTGCATACCTGCACACTGGTACATAAAGTCTAAAGCGGCTTGTTGTTGAGCTGTGTTTTGTGGCCAAGCAATTTGTATGTCTACACCTTGATCACTGAGTTGTTGATAGACCTGTTGTACTTGTTGTTTGGTGGCGGATGATGATTGTTTTGTTTGGTTGATTTCGGGAGTGAGTGACGGATTAACAGGTTTTGAAACTGTTGTGCTTTGTGACGTCAATTTTGGTTGAGGCACAGGTGGTAGCGTTAGCTGTTCGATGACAATATTACTAGCAGCTGGTTTATCCTTAATTTGTTTGTTTTCATGTTCGTTATCGTCATATTGTGACATCACACTTGCCAGCCAGAAGATAAAAATAATGGTCAGCAAAGCGCGTAATATTGTGTTTGCCGACCAATTATTGTTTTGCAAAAGGTACATCTGAGTTAATTAACCAAAGCTTGCAACGAAGACATTTCCATTTTTTGGGCAATGTCCTGCAATTTCGCCTGACGATTACGTCGCATTTGGTTATGTGAGGTGGCTGCCAGTGTTTCTGCTGCTTGTGTATCTAGAGCAAAATCTTGTTCAGGGGGTAGTGTGATAACTTGTTCGTCTTGCTGTTTGTATGGATGCAGAGTGACCACACCACTAGCAACACTCTGTTGTTGCTTTTCAGCGATTCGGCTCATGATGAGTTCATTCTCTAATTCAGCAATACGCGATTCTAGTTGGTCGATTTGTGCCTGTTGTTTTTGATTGTGATGTTGAATTATTTCAGTCACTTTGTTTTCGACAGTTCGTACATCCTCTAAGCTAACTTGTTGTGGAGTATCCAGTGGCAATTCCAACTCAGGCTCGCTTGTTTCTAACCAAGCCTTGCCTGCAGGTGTTTGCATCACTAGAAATACAGCCGCCGCAAGTGCCGCAATAAAAAATAGGGTTTTCATAGGTTATTCCTTGTCGATTTTTGTATAACGCAAGCTTACCCAAGCACGTAAAATAGCTGAGCTAGGTAGGCCCACTACTGTGGTCATAAACGCCATCGAAAATTGTTTAGTTAACTCGCCAATAATGCCGTTTACTGACTCTGGGGTAAGTGGCTGTTCAGACAATGTGCCTATGCCTAAGCTGATACCTAACAAGGTAAACGTTAAGGCCAAGGTGGAAATGCCATTGGCGGCTTGCATGCCAGCGTCGTATAAAAATGCGTTGTTTTTACCTGCTTTAATAGACAGACCAGCTACTACCGCCATTGAGAACAAAGCGCTGAAGACAATTACAAAGCTCCAGCTAAAGACATTTTGTAACCATGTCACTAAGTCTATTACTGGCATTTGGGTGAGATAACTGGCGACCGCTAACAAAATAATGCCAGTGCCAAAAAACACACCAATAGCATTACTGGTTAAGGGCAACGCCTTAAGAGACAACATTATCTGTGACCAGTTTTAGCTGATAAAATGGAGTCTGTTGTTAAATGCACTTCAGACATCCAATGGGACAAAGGTGGCAGGCTTTTTTCGGCACTTGAGTGAACTAAAAAAGTCAGTTCGTATTTATTAAAGGCGTTTTGTGCCAGCGAACTGCTGCTAGAAGTGACTCTGTCATCACGCAATACCATGCGCTCAATATCCACTAAACGGCGATAAATGTTTTGTACTTTCTTCTGGCGCTGATTTAAGTCGAGCGAACTATCCAATTGTGCACTTAACAAAGCAGCTCGTTCTCTTTCTAAATTTTCTAAGCTAAACAGGCTGTTAGCAAAAGATGGCGCGCTAAGTAAGCTGGCGATTGTGGCAATAATTAATGTGATTTTCATGATTGTTTCCTCTTAAAAAAGCGCTTATAAAAACATGTCGGCAACGTCTGCCGGTTTTGTGCGGTTACGCTGAGTTAACTGCGTATCTTCGTCGCCATAGCTGATTTCATATTCAAGTGCTTGGGCATCGAGTGCGACCAATTTGGCCATGTAGCTAAACATCAGGGATTCTTGATCAAGCAGTGATTGCTCGGTTGAAGCTTCCATCAGCAACTGGCGAACATATTCCTCACTGGTGACTTCAACGTCACCCAAAGTGGGTGAAGCATTGGCTTTATGTTGTGATATGGCATTTTTCAGGTCTTCTACTTTAGCCAGGTTTAAAGCAAATTCGTCGGCATAAGGAGAGCGTTGATCTAAGCCTAAATGTATTAAACCATTGTCTACTTGGGCCAATACCTTTTGCATTCTTTGTCTTGCTTCGGCTTGTTTTTGTTTCAGTTGGTACACTTCGCCCTGAGACACTCGGCCATTTTTATTGCGTAGCTTGCCTAGTACGGTTTCATATAAACCTTGTTTTTTGGCTAGGGCGTTTTGGCGTAAACCTTGTGTTTCTTGCATTAAATCCAAGTATTCAGACTTTTGCTGAACCAACTCAAAACGTTGATTAATTAACGCCTCGCCTTCGCTATCCGTCATCAATTCTTGTAAAGACTTAAGCTGCGAAAGCTTGTCTTGCATTTGTTGCTCAAGTCCGACTATATGCAAAGCCATAGGCGAGGCTTCGAAGTCTTGTTGAATACGCTTTTCAATAATATTGGCGGGTAATTTGATTAACTTGTCACTGGCCACGGGATCCCAATTTCGGCCCTCACTGGCCAACACTAGATCTGTGCAACCAAGGCTGATAGTTAAAATAAGTGATGATAAAATTATACGAGTGTTCATTTCATATGCTCCTGTTAGTGGCTTAACCAATATTGATGACGTTCAATTTCAGCCCGTAAATCGGCACTGATATTCAAAGCAGCCAGCTGGTGGCGAGATAACTTTTGTTGTTCGAGTAACGCGGTAGCGGTATCAAAAAATGAGCTGTAATCGGCAAAATATAGATCTTTATTTGGGAATTTTGTTTGGGTTTTTCTCAAGGCTACATGGGCCGCGTCTATATCGCCGCCTTTAACAAGATTGAGCACCGACAACGCCATTAAACGTAAAGCCTTGTCAGAATCTGGATGACCTTTAGGAAATTGAATGCCATTAACACAACGCAGCATTGCATTAGCTGATGCTAAATATTGTGCGGGCTGCCCAGAGCGTTGTGCAAAACTGTCCATTTCCATGGCCTGTTGTTCACAACCAGTATCTATGGATTGATAATAATCAGTGGTGACAAAGTGCTGGTTGTTGCTAACGGGCAAATTCGATGCACTTTTAGTGGTTGACGAACATGCACTGATAAACGCGGCAGCTAGTATCACTGTTAACACTCGTAGCGTATGTTTGGTTGATAAAAAGTAGGTCATAAATAACTCCTGTTACGGTTGTAACTTTGGCTATAAAAACCTTAGAGCTGTTTTTTATTTGCTGGATGGGATTAGTGATAACCTAGTCAAAAAAATTGGCGTTGTAATCTATTGTCAGAATTCGAGACGCAAGCTCATGTAATTAGGCAAAGGCTGAGGGTAATTAAAAAATACCTAAAGAATAACCATGATATTCTCTGCTTGGAATTAAACTATCATCACATTAAATAAATTACGTATTTCAGTATTTGGAATTTAAGGATTGTTTTGAAACGCATTTACATTTTTGTTTTGTTTCTTTTTTCAATGTCTGCAATAGCAGAAGAGAAACTTGTGTTTGCCACTCATTCCAGTGCCCCCTTAAGTCTATATTTAAAAGAAGTCATACAAGAGGCGCTAAAACCTTATTCTATTCAAGCAGAAGTGCTGGAGTTGCCAGGCAGCAGAGTAATTCTGCAAGTGAATAAAGGTCGGATTGATGGCGATCTTTCTCGGGTTGAAAATTTTAAAGACATTTCAGATTATCCCAGTTCAAACTATAGGCGAGTAGATGAAGCTATTGTCTTAACTGAAATTGTGATGATTACCTTAGCGCAAAAAGAGATAGTCCAGCCGCTGACATGGAATACTGTCAATCAAGGCACTGCTGCTTTTCTGCGGGGCTCGAAAACCATTAGAAAACACCTCGATAGTAAAAATCGTGTGTCCCTTTCTTCGAATATTCAGGCCTTGGAGATGGTCGCCAACGAACGTGCTGATTCAGCAATTATGTTCGCCTCTGTTGCAAAGAGTTTATTTCAGCAACATGCGAAATTAAACGAAAAACTAATCATTCAAAAAAACGCCCTTATGTCATACCCACTGTTTATCTATTTGAATAAAAAACATCTCAAGTTAATCCCTAAACTTGAACAGTCACTACGACAGCTTAAAGCCAGTGGTTTTATTGAAAACACTGCAAAAAGATATCAACTAATACCACCAAATATTAATCCAGAATAAATATGAGACTTAAGATAAGTTTGCTCTTAAAATCAATAGGTTCAATTCTGAATTGTTTTTGAAAACTGACCAACTAATGAGCAATATGACCTATACGGTAAGATGTTAGGAAAAATGAGTATTGGTGAAAAAGCTAACTAACCCCAGATCTGCTTAAGCAACGATCATAGCGTTAAGCTCTACGTCAGTTAAATTAAGGGATGGCTTATCTTTCT
>ENA-OSET01002028-OSET01002028.1-sediment-metagenome-genome-assembly--contig:-NODE-2028-length-20105-cov-4.541192_pt1 | contig 20105 bp, 19 predicted proteins | sample MGYA00237882_ERZ534229 | MGnify/ENA primary metagenome ERZ534229 (study PRJEB26408, sample SAMN06266212) | sediment metagenome | isolation source: Hudson Canyon methane seep mesocosm | place... | reverse complement strand
TATGGAAGTAGTCAAATTAAATACATATATAGTTGGAACTCCTCAACCACATATAGGAGGGATGTATTGGATTTTTCTATCAATAGAAACTAAATGTGGAATTACAGGTATTGGTGAAGTCTATTCAGCATCTTTTCATCCAGAAGTAGTAGTCAATGCAACTGAAGATGTTTTTAAACGATATTTAAAAGGACAAGATCCACATCATGTTGAACGACTTTATAGGGAGTGTTATTCGAGTGGTTTTACTCAGCGCCCGGATTTAACGATGATGGGTATTTTAAGTGGCCTTGAGATGGCATGTTGGGATATTGTTGGAAAATCGGCAAATAAGCCCATTTATGAGCTAATTGGAGGTAAGATTCATGAAAAGTTACGTTCATATACTTACTTATACCCGGTAGACAAAAATGGCCAGCATAATTATGAAGACCCAGGTCTAGGTGCAGAGAGCGCCATTAAATACAAAGAAAAAGGTTTTACTGCTATCAAGTTTGACCCGGCAGGGTCATATTCAGCCTATTCAGGACATCAAATATCATTGAATCGTTTAGAACACAGTGAAAACTATTGCAGAAAGATCAGGGAGGCTGTTGGTGATAGTTGCGATATATTAATTGGCACTCACGGTCAGATGACACCATCCTCAGCAATTCGCTTAGCAAAACGATTAGAACAGTTTGACCCATTGTGGTTTGAGGAGCCAGTTCCACCAGGTCAGTCGAGCGCTATGGCAGAAGTTGCAAAAAAAACCAGTATTCCTGTTGCGACTGGAGAAAGGTTGACTTCAAAATATGAATTCTATGATATTCTAAAGAATAATGCAGCATCAATTATCCAAATGAATTTAGGCAGAGTTGGCGGCATTTTAGAGGCTAAAAAAATTGCAAGCTTATCAGAAGTTTTTTATGCTCAGATTGCTCCTCATATATATAACGGCCCAGTTGGTGCTGCAGCAAGTATTCAGCTCGCTACTGCAACCCCGAATTTTTTGATTATGGAAAGTATCAAGACTTGGGATGGTTTTCATTCAGAGGTTTTAACGGAGCCAATTAATTGGAGTAATGGAAATATAATCCCATCAGATAAACCTGGCTTAGGTATCGAGTTGAATTTTGATGTTGTCGAGTCAAATTCTCCTTACAAAGGAAATAAGCTTCATCTTTCTATGGACCAAAAGCCTTATTACGTTGACGATGACTAATTTAGTATGTAGGAGAATTTAATGAAAGTAGGTTTTATTGGTTTAGGAAATGCAGGCGGTAAGCTTGCAGGTAGCCTTTTAAGAAATGGTTTTGATCTTACAGTTATAGATCTCGATGACTCATTAGTGAATGAATTTATAGAGCGAGGTGCATCTAGAAGTAGAACCCCAAAGGAAATGGCTGAACTTTGCGATATTGTAATAACTTGTCTGCCTTCTCCAAAAGCATGTTCAGAGGTTATGGAGTCTGAAGATGGCGTTATAGCTGGCTTAAGTGAGGGAAAAATTTGGTTAGAAATGAGTACAACTGACGAGGCTGAAATTCGAAGAATAGGTTCACTAGTTGAATTAAAAGGCGCTCTTCCAATTGACTGCCCTGTATCTGGGGGTTGTCATAGAGCAGATACTGGCAATATTTCAATTTTTGCTGGCTGTAAAAGAGAGGCATTTGAAAAGGCATTACCTATACTCACAACGATGGGACGAAGAGTTCTACATACGGGAGATTTAGGAACTGCATCAACATTAAAAGTAATGACCAATTACCTCGCTACAGTTAATCTCGTTTCGATATCAGAAGCACTAACCACTATGAAAGTTCTCGGTATGGACATGAATGTAACCTATGAGGCAATTAAGGCCTCCTCAGGCAATTCGTTTGTTCATGAAACAGAGTCTCAGGTAATTTTGAATGGAAGTAGGGATATAAGCTTCACGATGGATTTGGTATCCAAAGATGTAGGTATATTTAAGGAGCTAGCTGAGCGTCAAGGGCTTGAATTAGAAATTGCACCTATGATCGTAGATATTTTTAAGAATGGTGAAAAACGTTATGGCTCTCGTGAGCTTTCTCCAAACATTATAAAAAGGCTTGAAGAAAGAGCAGATGTTGAGGTTCTGGGTGTTGGCTTTCCTCCTGAAATGATTGATGAAGAGCCTGAAGAAAAAGGTTACGAAGTTGTTATCCGTAACAGGCAAGATAATTAATTTCATCTAATCTTTTTCTAATCAACTTCTAAACTTCATTTAACCTTTAACCCTATTATTTAAAATTAATTTATTTCATATTTAACAATCATTCAATGAATAAAGAACTTTCACCAAATTTTAAGCCTAAAAACATCGTTAATAGTATTAGTAAAGCTATCGATATTGGTACGACCCAATCAACACTAGCAAGTCAAGGAGTGGACTGGGAGAGTGTTGTAGGTGTTTTGGATGAGGCCGAGCATCTAATTGGAAAAGAGATGAGTGTTAACTCTCATCTAAACTCAGTCATGTTTACGGATGAGTTCAACAAACAGTATGAAAAAACACTCCCTTTAATTTCAAATTTTTATAGTGATCTTGGCGCAAATAAAGATCTTTATAAGGCATTTAAGAGGGTTAATGAGACCACGTTAAATTTACAACAGCAACATATTGTAAATGATTCATTGCGAAGCTTTGAACTCTCTGGTGTTGCTTTAGATGGAACTAAGTCTGAGCGATTTAAAGAAATTCAAGAGCAATTAAGTGTGCTCAGTAATCAGTTTTCTAAAAATGTTTTACAATCAACAAACTCGTGGAAAAAAACTGTTTCAGCTGAAGAGTTAAAAGGATATGGCGCTGATGAGTTTTCTAAAGTCAAAAAAGGCGATCATTATGAGATTAATCTTCAAGTGCCAGTCTACATTGATCTTATGACTTATGCTGATAGTAGTGACCTCAGAGAAGAGGTTTACAAGGCCTATATTTCAAGAGCTTCAGATATTGGGATTACTTCTAAAGAGTTTGATAATCGTCCAGTAATGGATGAAATTTTAAAACTGCGATTAGAAATGTCAGAGTTAGTTGGATTTTCAAATTATGCAGATTATTCAACGCAGTCTAAAATGGTTGATTCTCCAGATGCAGTTGTCGACTTTTTGAGTGCACTTATAGAACTATCAACGCCACAAGCAAAAGCTGAATTAAGTGATTTAGAAAGGTTTGCAGGTCATGCTTTGATGCCTTGGGATTTGATGTATTACTCAGAAAAATTAAAACAAAAAACATTTAGTTTTAAGCGTTCTGACTTGAAGCCCTATTTTCCTGAAAGCAGTGTTTTTAATGGTTTGTTTGAAACTATTCAAAATCTCTATGATATTAAGTTGACTGAAATTCATGAAAAGACTTATCATCAAGATGTTAGGGTGATCAAGCTTGAGGATAAAAACGGTGTAATCGGAAGAATTTATTTGGATGTTTATGCCAGAGAAAATAAACGTGGCGGTGCTTGGATGTCGGATTATCAGGGTCTTTATAAAGACTCGCTGCCGGTCGCTTTTGTTGTCTGCAACTTAAATTCTCCTTCAGATGGGAAACCAGCGCTATTTGATTTTGATGAAATTGTAACTATTTTTCATGAGTTTGGTCATGCACTTCATCACCTGCTAACAAAAGTTCCTTTTCCATGTGCAGCTGGAATTAGCGGTGTCCCTTGGGACGGCGTTGAACTTCCAAGCCAATATATGGAAAATTTCTGTTATGAAAAAGAGGTGGTTGAATTAATTTCAGGCCACTGGGAAACTGGCAATAAACTGCCTGAAGTGCTCTTTAAGAAGGTAATTGAATCCAAAAACTTTCAATCTGGTTTGCAAATGCTTAGGCAATGCGAATTCGCTTTATGGGATATGAGTACCCATATATCAGGAACTGATACTTACGAGATTCTTAGCAAAGTTAGAGAGAAAACTTCTCTAGTGCCTATAGTAGATGAAAACCGTTTTCTTAACTCATTTTCTCATATTTTTAGTGGAGGTTACGCAGCAGGTTATTTTAGCTATAAGTGGGCAGAGGTTTTGGCAGCGGATGCATATGAGTTTGTCCAAGAGAATGGAGGAATCGGATCAAAGTCATCTAATGATTTTAGGAAATGTATTCTTGAAGTCGGAGGAAGTTTAGACTTTATGGGTCAATATATAAAATTTAGAGGAAGCAAGCCTAAAATGGACGGCCTTCTGAAAGCTTCTGGAATTTCGATTTAAAGACTTTAAACTTGGTAAAATATAATTTTTTGCTAGGTATAACTGGAAAAAATAATGATTAAATACTTACTGGGCGCAATTCTTACTTTAGCCATAATAGGCGGCGCTTTCTCTTTTAAATCAAATGACCAGAGTTGGCAAATAATTGTTCATAAAGAAGAGGCTTTTAAAAGCGTGACAAATGGAGCGGTAAGAATTTATAAAATTGGAATGGGTCTTTTTACAGACGTTAATTTAGTTGATAAGGCTTCAATTATATTAGAAGATAGCTAAATTTTAGAAATCAGGATGGATCCGTTTGTTCCACCAAACCCAAAAGAATTTGAAATTGCATGATCTATTTTCATCTCTCTTGCTTCATTAGCTGCATAGTCTAGGTCACAATTTGGATCTTGATTGAAAATATTGATTGTTGGAGGTGCTATTTGATCTCTTATAGCTAGAGTCGTAAATACTGCCTCAATTCCACCTGCAGCTCCAAGAAGATGCCCAGTCATCGATTTTGTTGAGCTCATTACAATTTTCTTTGAATGGTCGCCTAGAGCTAATTTAGCAGCGTCCGTTTCAGCTATATCTCCAGCCGGAGTTGAGGTTCCATGTGCGTTAATATAGTCCAGTTGATCAGCATTAATACTGGCATTCCTCATTGAATTCTTCATGCATCTTGCAGCACCCTCACCACCCTCAGAAGGAAGGGTCATATGGTAAGCATCACTACTCATTCCATATCCAGAAAGTTCGCCATAAATTGTTGCCCCTCTTTTTTTTGCATGCTCGTACTCTTCAAGAACAACAACTCCAGCTCCATCTCCAAGAACAAATCCATCTCTATCAACATCCCAAGGTCTTGAGGCTGTCTCTGGATCATCATTTCTTGTAGAGAGTGCTCGAGCAGCCGCAAAGCCACCTAGACCACAATTGGTAGAAGACATTTCAGCTCCACCAGCAATCATCACGTCAGCATCACCGTACTCAATAATTCTTGAGGCATCACCAATATTATGAGTGCCCGTAGTACAAGCTGTCACAATTGCAAAATTGGGACCCTTAAGACCATACTTTATAGACATATTTCCAGAAATCATGTTGATAATAGAGGAGGGTACAAAGAAAGGAGAGATCCTTTTTGGTCCTTTTTCTCTAAAAAGGTCTGCAGTTTTTTCAATAGTAGTTAGGCCACCAATGCCAGCTCCAATTGCGACACCAATTCTTTCCGCATTAGATTCTGTAACTTCTAGTCCACTATCTTCAAATGCTTGAATTCCCGCAGCCATTCCATAATGGATGAAAACATCCATTTTTTTAGCTTCTTTCGGGCTTAGATAATGAGAAATATCAAGATTTTTAACAGCGCCACCAAACTTGACTACTTGCCCCTCGGTATCAATATTATCAATTGGCGCAATTCCGGAGACGCCATTAATAATATTCTTCCAAGAATCATCTACATTGTTTCCAACGGGGCAGACAACGCCTAATCCTGTAATTACAACTCTTCTTTTGCTCATAATTGAATAAGTGTTAAATTTAACGAAGTAATGTATAAGGTTTTATAAAAAATGCGAGTAAAAAAAAGGCGTTTTACTTTTTAAAGTAAACGCCTTAATAGATTTATTGATGAATATTATGTATTTGCGTTAATGTAGTCTATTGCTTGTTGAATTGTTGTAATGTTTTCTGCCTCTTCGTCTGCAATTTCGCAGTCAAACTCTTCCTCAAGAGACATTACAAGTTCTACAGTATCTAATGAATCCGCCCCTAAATCGTCAATAAATGAAGCATTGTTATCAACATCACCACTCACATCTAACTGCTCACTTACAACTTTTCGCACTCTATCTTCAATACTCATTTTGAGTTAAATCCTTAAATTGTTTTAAAGTTTACATTTTATCTACAAAAAACATTAAATAGCGTTAAATTTTAAATATTTATTGATATCTTGTTGGGTCATTGATTTTGGCTTTGATAAAGCCATTTTTTCTAAGAACGCAAGCATCACACTCACCACACGCCTCTCCATTAGCATTTGCATCATAACAGCTTATTGTTTCAGAGTAGTTGATACCTAAACCAAGTCCTTTTTGAATTATCTGAGCTTTTGTCCAGCTGATCAAAGGGGTTAATATATTAATTTTATCTCCCTCTACTGATTGCTTGGTAGCAAGATTAGCCATATCTTCAAAAGCTTTGATAAACTCTGGTCTACAGTCTGGGTAGCCAGAATAATCAAGGGCATTGACTCCAATAAAAATATTTTGGCAATCAATCACTTCAGCCCAAGCCAGCGCAAATGATAAAAATATAGTATTTCGAGCAGGCACATAAGTAATGGGGATTTCATTACTATCTGAATATTTTGGGATTGATATATTGTTGTCAGTTAAAGCAGAGCCTCCAATGTCATTGAGTGATATTTTCATAATGCGATGCTCAGACACTTCAAATTTGTTTGCAATTTTTTTTGAAGATTCTAGCTCTGATCTCTGCTTTTGACCATAGTCAAAACTAAGAGCATAGCATTCATATCCCTGCTCTTTAGCTATCGCGAGAACAGTTGTTGAGTCTAAACCGCCAGATAGAAGAATAATGGCTTTAGACATTAGCCAAATTGCCCTTGGTTTCAAGCCAAGATTTACGGTCTGAAGCTCTTTTTTTGGAAAGTAGCATATCCATTGTTTCAGTGATCTGAAGAGGATGATTTAGAGTGAGTTGAATCAGTCTCCTTGTGTCAGGCTGCATAGTGGTTTCTCGAAGCTGTTTAGGGTTCATTTCACCAAGCCCTTTAAATCTTTGAACCTGAATTTTTTGACGTTTATTCTCTTTCATCAGTTTTGCTTCAAATGCGTTTTTTTCTTTGTCATCAAGTGCATAAAAGACTTGCTTACCAGCATCGATCCTATAGAGCGGGGGCATTGCAACATAAACATGCCCTAGTCTAACTAATTTGGGAAAGTGTTTTACAAAGAGAGCGCAGATTAATGTAGCAATATGAAGGCCATCTGAGTCTGCATCAGCCAAAATACATATCTTTCCATATCTTAATCCAGATAAATCGCTACTATCGGGCTCGAGGCCAATTGCAACACTAATATCATGGATTTCATTAGAGGCAAGAACTTGAGACGAATCTACCTCCCAAGTATTAAGAATTTTACCTCTCAGCGGAAGTATTGCTTGGTAGTCTTTATCTCTTGCTTGTTTTGCTGAGCCACCCGCAGAATCACCTTCAACTAAAAAAACTTCTGTTTGCTCAAGATCTGAACTCGTGCAATCTGAAAGTTTTCCAGGAAGAGCAGGTCCGCTAACAATTTTCTTTCTAACAACTTTTTTTGCAGTTTTTAATCTTGACTGAGCATTAAGGATTGCTAATTCAGCAATTTTTTCAGCTACATCTGTATGCTGGTTAAGCCATAAACTAAAAGAGTCTTTAACAACTCCTGAAACAAATGAAGCACATTCTCTTGATGAAAGTCTTTCTTTGGTTTGTCCGGAAAATTGAGGATCTAAAATCTTTATTGAGAGTACATATGCAATTTTTTGCCAAACATCATCAGGAGTTAACTTGATATTCTTTGGGATGAGATTTCTAAATTCACAGAATTCTTTAAGGGCATCAGTCAGCCCAGATCTTAGACCATTGACATGGGTTCCACCACCAATAGTTGGAATCAGGTTAACAAAGCTTTCAGCGGTTGTATTGCTGGTGTTTTCAGTCCAAGTTAAAGCGCAATCTAGTTGCTCTTCCTTGGTCTTATAAGAAATGACAAATGGAGTTGATGGGATACATTCAAGACCATCCAAAGAGGCTTGTAGGTAATCTTTAATTCCGTCATTGAAGAGCCATTTGTCTTCAGTATCATCTATTTCATTTTTAAAATTAACTTCAAGGCCAGGACACAAGACAGCTTTAGAACGAAGATTATGCCTCAATTTCTTTATTGAAAATTTTACAGAGTCAAAAAATTGAGCGTCAGGAGTAAATTTAATTAGCGTTCCTGTATTACGCTTTCCAACAGCTCCAATCTCCTCTAAATCATTTGACTTAACACTGGATTCAAATTTCATAAAGTAATGCTTTGAATCTCTTTTTATCCATACTTCAATTGAGCTTGATAGGGCGTTTACGACTGATATACCAACACCATGAAGTCCACCAGAGAACTGGTAAGAGTCATTTGAAAATTTACCTCCAGCATGAAGCTTGGTTAGGATAACTTCGACCGCAGGTGTACCTTCTTTTGGATGAATATCGATTGGTATGCCTCTACCATTATCTTCAACAGACATTGAATTATCATTGTGCAGCGTTACATTAATTTGAGTTGCATAACCTGAAACCGCTTCATCAACACTATTATCAACCACTTCCTGAGCAAGATGATTGGGATTTTCAGTGTCTGTATACATGCCTGGGCGTTTTTTGACTGGTTCCAGGCCAGTTAATACTTCTATTGAGGATGCGTCGTAGTTAGACATATTCTGAAATGATTTTAGTTGACAAGCATAATACCAAAAAAAAGCCCCAAAAAATGGGGCTTTTGACTATAAAACAATTTGTTTTACATCATACCTGGCATACCGCCACCCATGCCGCCCATATCAGGCATTGCAGGCGCAGAGTCTTGAGGCTTATCAGTAATCATTGCTTCAGTTGTTATCATTAAACCAGAGATGCTTGCTGCATGCTGAAGTGCTGCGCGAGAAACTTTAGTTGGATCTAAGATACCCATCTTAAGCATATCACCATAATCTTCAGTTGCAGCGTTATATCCAAAGTTACCTTTACCTTTTAAAACTTCATTTAGTACAACAGATGCTTCACCGCCACCGTTTGAAACAATTTGTCTTAATGGTTCTTCTAAGGCACGTCTACAGATACTAATACCTACGTCTTGGTCGCTGTTATCACCCTTAAGTGAGCTAAGTGAAGAGATGGCTCTAACAAATGCAACACCACCACCTGGAACAACACCTTCTTCAACAGCAGCGCGAGTTGCATGAAGTGCATCATCAACACGGTCTTTTTTCTCTTTCATTTCAACTTCTGTTGCTGCACCAACTTTAATTACTGCAACACCACCAGAGAGTTTAGCTAAACGCTCTTGAAGTTTTTCTCTATCGTAATCAGAGCTAGTAGCTTCTATTTGAGTTTTAATTTGACCAACACGACTTACAATAGCTTTTTTCGCTCCTGATCCATCAATCACTGTTGTGTTATCTTTACCAATTTCAATACGTTTTGCAGTACCAAGATGCTCTTCAGTAACTCCTTCAAGTGATAAACCAACTTCTTCAGAAATAACTGTAGCTCCAGTAAGGACAGCTATATCTTCTAATATAGCTTTACGGCGATCACCAAATCCTGGCGCTTTAACAGCAGCTACTTTGACAATACCACGCATGTTATTAACTACAAGAGTTGCTAAAGCTTCACCTTCAATATCTTCTGCAATTATTAGAAGAGGTTTGCCGGCTTTTTGAACTGCTTCTAATGCAGGTAGTAAGTCACGAATGTTTGCAATTTTAGAATCATGAAGCAAAATATATGGATGCTCTAGATCAGCAGTCATAGACTCTTGATTGTTTATGAAGTATGGAGAAAGATATCCACGGTCAAACTGCATTCCTTCAACAACATCAAGTTCGTTTTCAAGTGTTGAGCCTTCTTCAACTGTAATGACACCTTCTTTTCCAACCTTTTCCATTGCTTTAGCAATAATTTCACCAACAGATGTGTCTGAATTTGCTGAAATAGTTGCAACCTGAGCAATTGCTTCGCTATCTTTACATGGTTGAGATGCTTTTTGTAACGCTGCAACAACAACTTCGGTAGCCTTATCAATACCTCTTTTAAGGTCCATAGGGTTCATTCCTGCTGCGACTGACTTAACACCTTCTGAAATTAAAGACTGAGCTAATACAGTTGCTGTAGTAGTTCCGTCACCAGCAATATCATTTGTTTTTGATGCAACTTCTTTAACCATTTGAGCGCCCATATTTTCAAACTTACCTTCAAGTTCGATTTCTTGAGCAACTGATACACCATCTTTAGTAATTGATGGAGCACCAAATGATTTATCAATAACTACATTTCTTCCTTTTGGTCCAAGCGTTACTTTAACTGCGTTTGCAAGCGTGTTAACACCTGACATCATTAAATCTCTAGCTTCTGAGCCGAATTTTACGTCTTTTGCTGACATTATATTTCTCCTTTATTCTTCAATTACTGCAACAATTTCATCTTCGCTCATCACAAGAAGCTTTTCTTCTGCTACAGTGATTTCCGCACCTGAGTATTGACCGAACATTACTATATCGCCAACCTTCACATCCAAAGGAATTAAATCTCCTTGGGTACTAATTCTGCCATTTCCAGCTGCTACAACTTCGCCTCTTGATGGCTTTTCTGTAGATGAATCAGGGATAATTAAACCACTGGCTGTTGTTTTCTTTTCTTCTACTCTTCGAACGATTACACGATCGTGTAGGGGACGGATTTCCATGTTTTCTCCTGGTATTACACAAAAAATTGTCGTAAAAAAGTTTTTACTCTTCTAGACGTTCTTTAAGCTTTTTGATAGCTTTATTTTCAAGTTGACGAACCCTTTCAGCGGAAACACCATACTTGTCTGCTAAAGTATGTAGGGTCGATTTTTCTTCTTTCAAGTACCTAGCTTGTAAAATATCGATACTTCTCTCATCTAAAGAAGAAAGAGCTTGATAAAGCTTGTTGTGTTGGTCTTCTTGACTTTTATGACTTACCACTAATTGCTCTGGATTTTTCCCAGGATCAGATATGTAATGCTCAGGTGTATAGGTATCTTCATCATCATTAACTTCAAATGCAACATCATTAAGTTGGAGTCTTGACTCCATTTCAATAACATCTTTTTCTCTAACGCCTAAATCTTCAGCGATTATTTTTGCTTGCTCACTTGTTAAAGATTGAAATATATTAGATTTAGCTTGCTTGAGCTTAAAAAAGAGTTTTCTTTGTGCTTTTGTCGTTGCAACTTTGACAATTTTCCAATTCTTGAAAATATATTCATGTATTTCTGCACGAATCCAGTAAACAGCAAAAGAAGACAGTCTTACTTTTTTATGAGGATTAAAGCGTTTTACTGCCTTCATAAGGCCGATCGTTCCTTCTTGAATTAAATCTGCGTGTTCGAGCCCATATCCTTTATAACCATGAGCAATAAAAGCAACAAAGCGCATGTGAGCTAAAACTAACTTTTGAGCCGCAGACAAACTGCCGTCTTCAAAAAGTTCGATGGCTAGGTTATATTCCTCTTCTGGAGTAAGAATAGGAGGGTACTTTTGTACCTCTAGATCTCTAGATGCATTGTTTATCGATAACGCAAAATCACTCATTAACCTTCCTAGTGCGATAAATTAGGCCTAAATTATACCAAAAAAATGCTTTATATCAATTCTTTAAGTAGATATTTATGTCTTATAACTTGTTTTTCAAGTGCTAGTTCAGATTTATTAAAATCTTCATTAGGTTGATCAATAATAGTTTTAAGATTAGATAGTGCCTCATCAAAGTCATCATTAATAACTAAATAATCAAATTCGTTATAGTGCTTCATTTGGTTTTCAGCGTCGGACATTCTACTATTGATTGTATCATCGTCATCCTGAGCACGCCCTTTAAGTCTTTTGAGTAAAGAATCTTTTGAAGGAGGCAAGATAAAAATACCAATTGCCTTAGGCATATTTTTTTTTACTTGGCGAGCTCCTTGCCAATCTATTTCAAGAATTACATCAATATTTTTATTAAGGTTTTCTTCTATTTTCTCTCGAGAGCTTCCGTACAGATTGCCAAATACCTCGGCATGTTCAACAAATTCAGTATTGTTAACCATTTGTTGAAAGTCAGTTTTTGAAATAAAGTGATAATTGACACCATCAATTTCACCCACTCTAGGTTTACGAGTAGTGTGAGTTACTGACAAATATAAATCTTCTGATTTTTTGAGTAATGCATCAACTAGGGTTGTCTTTCCACAACCAGAAGGAGCAGCTATGATGAATAAATTAGCCATTATATCTCAGTGGTTTTCATGATTATTTTGGAGTGTAGCCCTTAATCTGGTCGAGATCATTATCAGAAAAAAAGTATTTTTCCATTTGTTCCTTTAAATAGCTTTGTGACGACTCTTCAAATAAATTTAAGTTGTTTTCATTAATAAGCATTGTTTGATGATCGAGCCACATTTGCCAGGCATCCCTGGAAACTGAATCTAATATTTTATTTCCAAGTTCACCAGGGTAGGGGGCTCTTTCTAAACCCTCTAATTCTTTATTTAATTTAACGCAATAAACTTTGCTCATAAATTTTTTAATCTAACTCCAAGCATAAAAAGTGTCAAAAAATATATAGCTACTGATATAGCTATCGTTTTAATTATGAGTAATGATCTTTCAATCATTGAGGACTCATAATAAACATCAATATTTGAATCAAAATAAGTGATATACAGAGACATTATAATGACTGACAATGTCACTTTAAACAACATTTTATATAGATTAACGTGTAACTTGTAGATAGACTGCTTAATTAAAAAAAAGTATAGTATCAAGGCATTTAATAGTGCTGATATAGATGTTGCTGCTGCTAGACCAACATGCCCATAATATTGCACCAATATCAGATTCAAAATAATATTTGAAACCATTGCAACGACTCCGGCTTTGACGGGCGTTTTAGTGTCTCCTCTGGATAAAAAAATGGGTGCAAAGATCTTTATAGCAATAAACGCCATTAGTCCTGAACCATATGCCTGAAGACTATAAGAGGTTTTGATTGCTGAATTAATATCAAATGCTTCATATTGAAAAAGAGTAACAATCAATTCTTCTGAAAGTAAAACCAATCCAATACAAGCTGGAATACCAAATAAGACTGCTAATATAAGCGCTTTATCAATTGTTTCGACAAAGCTTTTAGTGTCTTTTTTTGCGTGGTAATTACTTAACTTTGCTAAAGCAACGGTTGCAAGGGCTATTCCAATTAATGCTAATGGTAGCTCCAGTAATCTATCTGAATAATAAAGCCAGGAAACACTTCCTGCTATCAGTGTCGATGCGATCATTGTGTCAACCAGAAGGTTTATTTGAGAGACCGAAACACCAAATAATGCAGGCAACATTCTTTTTTTAAGGGTTCTAAGGGCCTTATGATGTCCAAACTGTAATTTTGGTAGTCTTTTAATTTTTCTTAGGAAGGGGATTTGAAAAGCAAGCTGAGCTATTCCACCTATTAATACACCCCATGCTAAAGCCATAATAGGCGTGGATAAATATCTTGATAAGAAAATTGCACTTAAAATTAACGAAATGTTAAGAAGAACAGGTGTAAATGCGGGAACGGTAAAATTATCATAGGTATTAAGAATAGATCCTGATAGTGCTGTTAGTGAAATAAGCAATAAGTATGGAAAAGTTATTCTAAGCATGTTTGATGCAAGCTGAAACTGCATAGCATCAGATTTAAAGTAGAATCCCCATGCAAACAAAAAGATAATAAGAGGCGCAATAATTACAGCAATAAGGGTAATAATCATGAGAACACTTAGCAGCTTAGTCGCAATGTGATTGATTACTAACTTAACTTCTTCTTCAGTATGATTTGCTTTGGTGTCAGCTAAGATTGGCAAAAAGGCTTGAGAAAAAGCACCTTCAGCAAACAAACGTCTAAAAAAGTTTGGGATTCTAAATGCAACTAAAAATGCGTCAGTTAACTCATTGGCACCAAACAGCCTTGCAATAACAAAGTCTCTAATGAGCCCTAATATTCTTGAAACAAAGGTCATTGCAGACACAATGCTGCTTGACCTTAAAAATGAATTGGACATGATTTATGGTAATTAATTACTCATCTGCTGGGCCACGCATAATGCCCACTCTTGAATTCCTGATACATTCGACGAATTTCATGACTTCAGGGCTGTCAGACTCTGAGGCCTCAAGCTCGCTAAGTGCTTGATCCAGAAGTCTTCCTTGAGAGTCTCTATAGACAACCTTAAAGGCTCGTTTAACCGATGAAATAGAGCTTGCACTAAAACCTCTTCGTTTCATTCCTACAGAGTTAATACTTCTAATCTTTGGATGAATTCCTGAAGCAACCATGTAGTCAGGGATATCTTTGTTTATTTGGCACCCCATTCCTGCATAGGTATGCCTACCAATGTTGCAAAACTGTTTTACTAATGCAAAACCACCTAGAATAGCCCAATCAGAAATCCTAACATGACCAGCAAGAGAGGCATTATTAGACATGATAATGTGGTTTCCAAGCTGACAGTCATGGGCAATGTGAACGTAGGACATAAGCATATTATTTGAACCAATTCTTGTTAAAGAATTCTCTTTTTCTGTGCCTCGATTAATTGTGCAGAATTCTCTTATAAGATTGTCATCACCTATTACTAGGTTGCTTTCTTGACCTTCTTGATAGGTTATATCCTGTGGGTCTCCTCCAATGGATGCAAAAGAGTAGATATGATTATTCTTTCCAATTTTAGTGGGGCCTTCAATAACAGCATGGGAATCAATGACTGTTCCAGCGCCAATTTCAACGTTAGCGCCAATAAGAGCATACGCTGATATTACAGCACTCTTGTGAATTTTAGCGCTTTCATCAACAATAGCTGAGGGATCTATAGGCATAATCAGTTATTTGCTTTTTTTTGTGTACATAAAATTTCAGCTGATGTTACAAGTTTATCTTCAACTTTTGCCGTGCAGTTAAATTTCCACATGCCTCTTTTGACTGTAACAACTTCGGCATAGATTTCAAGCTGATCACCCGGCTCAACAATTCTTTTAAAGCGAACTTTATCAACTCCAACTAACATATATATTTGACCAACTTCAGGTCTACCTACTTCTGATTTGAATGCCAGTATCCCAGTTGCTTGTGCCATAGCCTCAATAATTAAAACCCCCGGCATGATTGGCTGATCAGGAAAGTGCCCCGTGAATTGCGGCTCATTAAAAGAGACATTCTTAATAGCAGTTAGATTTTTTCCGGATTCAAAACTAATGACTCGGTCAATGAGTAGAAAAGGGTATCGATGAGGTAGAAAATTTTTAACCTCGTTTATGTTCATTTCCATAGTGTTACCTAATATTTTTCAATTTAATTTTCATAAAGGTGGCAATTTTATCAAGTTTTGTTAGCCATATTCCTACCTTTTTCCATTCTGAGTGCAGCATGATAGGAACAAAGCCAGTATAAGTGCCAGGTATAGTGATATCTCTATTTACCGTACTTGTGGCATTGATAATAACATCATCAGTTATTTTTAAGTGGTCAACTATGCCTACTGCACCACCTATCATGCATCTTTTACCAATAATTGTTGTTCCAGCTATACCAGTTTTTGCGGCAATTGCAGTATCTTCGCCAATAACCACGTTATGTGCTATATGAATAAGGTTATCGATTTTTACACCGTCATGAATTTCTGTATCTGAAATAGAACCTCTGTCAATTGTTGTGTTTGCGCCAATTGAAACGTTGTTGCCAATTATTACATTCCCTAGATGAGCAATAGTATTCCATTTTTTATCTGCATTTCTTGCATTTCCAAAGCCCTCAGACCCAATGACTACACCGGGTGAAATGACACAATTGTTTCCAATCTGACATCCTTTTTGAATAGTAACATTTGGCTCAATTATTGAGTTAGAGCCAATACTGACATCGTCCTCAATTACACAATTTACTCCAATGGCTGAACTTTTACCAATCTTAACATTCTTACCAATTAAACTGCTAGCTGCAACATTCGAGCCAGGATAATCTAATTGATGGCCATAATTAAAATGTTCAATATTTTGTGTAACTTTAAATTTATGAGTCAGGATTGAGTAGGCAAGATAAACGTTATCAACTAAGATGGCATCTCCTTGACAGTAATGTTTAAGACTTTTATTGATAATAAAAGCACCAGCATTAGAATTTTTTAAAGATTCTTTGTATTTTTTATTTATTGCATATGATATTTGGCTTGAATTTGCAGAATCTAAGGTACCAATCCCATGAATAGATTTGGAAGAGTCTCCTTCAATAGAGCCTTCAACTAATTCTGCAATTTCTTTAATTGATAATATCATGGTGAAAGTTTCTCAATTTTTTCAATAATTTGTTGAGTTATGTTAACCTCATTGCTCACAAAGGCAACGTCTTTATAAAGAATGAGATCATAGCCTTCCTCTATGGCAAATTCATTTATTGTTGTATTAACAAGAGTTTCAATTTTATTAAGAAGATTGATTTTTTTACTATTCATTGCCTTCTGCCAAAATTCAGTTTCTCTCTCAAAACTTTCTTCTAAGTCTTTAAGCTTGGATAATTCTATTTCATCAATATCTGAAGTGCTAGTTTTTATATTTGATTCAAAATTCGATCTAAGAAGCTCAATATGTTTGAATAAATCTAATAACTCTTGTTTTTTTGGCTCAAATTCGCGTGATATTGCATCTACACTCTGTTTATATTGAGTCAGGTTAACTACAATTTGTTCAGTATCAATGAAACCAATTTTTAAGTCATCAGCATTTGCGACTAAACACAAAAAACTGAAAAAAGATAATACTAAAACCCTCATAGGGCGTCTAGAATCCAGTTCCTAATGAAAATCCGAAGTCTTCTATAGTGTCACCATCTTTTTTAAGAATAGGGGTTGAAATAAATGCACCAATTGAGCCAATAGGACTTAAATATGCAAATCCGAATCCTGCAGACATTCTTATATCACCAAGCTTAATATTTGAGCTTTTTTCATAAATATTTCCAGCATCGATAAAGGCACTCATTCTCATTTTTTCATTATCATCAATAAAGAGTACAGGTGTAATAAAGTTTGCACTACCTAGAATAGCAATTTCACCACCCTTTGCCTTACCATTTGGGTAAAGTGGACCTAGTGTCTTATTTCCAAAACCTCTGACTGAGCCACTACCACCTCCAAAGTTTCGTTTATAAAATGGCAGCTCTTTACTGTTATAACCCTTAGAAAGATTAAAATTCCCTGTAAGTTTTAACGTTGTTGAATCAGTAATAGGTCGATAGATTGTATGATCAGCATTAAAATCAAAGTATCTATAATCTCCTAATGGAAGAGCGATCCCAGTTGAAACAGTACTATTAACTCCCTCAGTTGGATATAAATAGTCATTCAAAGTGTTTTTATTCCAATCAATATTCAATTTGAATTCATCATTATCCTTTGTTGCACATTGGCTAGATTCATAGCCAGAACTAGAAAAGAGCGAGCTACATTTAATTTCATTTGTAGAGTACTCAAATTCAGTATTCACTCTTGTATTATTACTGAGTGGAACTCCATACCCAAAGCTTGCACCAGTTGAATTAATTTCATAAGAGTTTTTAGCTACATCATCATCATTTATTTCGCTTCGGAATGCTCCAATACTAACACTATGACCTTGGTCGTTATAGTTAGGGTTCATAAAGTAAAAGCTTGCTTTATTGTATGATTCTGAAATAATTAGATCAGCATTCAAGGTATTTCCTGAGCCAAAAATATTCTTTTCTTTTATTCCAGCTCCGAATGAAATACCATAATTATTGCTGTGAGAAACCATGAAGCTTAAAGAACCAGTTTGTGTTTCCTTTACTGAAAAGCTTATGTCAATTTTATCAGGCATGCCTTTAACTTCTGATGTTGAAATTTGAACATCAGAAAAATAGCCAAGTCTCCTTAGTTTTATTAGAGAATTTCTTAGAATACTCCTTGAGTAAAGTCCACCCTCAGAAATACCTATTTCTCTTCTAACAACCTCATCTTGAGTTCTAGTATTGCCTGAAATGGAAATTCTATTTATGTAAACTTTTTTATTGAGTGAGACATTAAAGTTGATATTTACAGAATTTAAAAATTCCGAAGTAACGGGGTTTATATTGACAAAAGCATATCCTTTATCAGCAAACATATCAGTAAGTGTTTGAATATCCAGAATTAAAAGATTACGATTGAATACATCTCCTTTTTTAATGCTTATTGCGTTATTAAGTTTATCTAAACCAATTACACTGTACTCACCATCAAAAGTAATCTCACCAAGCTGATACTGGATTCCCTCAGAAATTTCAATATTGATAGTAATCTTTTCTTTTTTATCGTCAAGTTTTGTATCGACATTTAAAATCTGAAAGTCTAAGTATCCTGAATTAAAATAAGTATTAGTCATCGAATCTATCCCTTGAGAGAATTCAGCTTCAGTAAACAAGTCTTTGTTAGTGAAGTAGTTAACTAAAACCATGTCTGCTTCGCCTATTTTGAATAATTTAATTAACCTTTCTGCAGGAATTTTGCTCGCACCGTTGATACTGAATGATTCGATTTTAGCTCTTTCTCCTTGGCTAATTGTAAGTTGAATTCCAGCCCTGTTTTGGTTATCTATAGAGATACTAGGGCTAATTTTAGAATTGTAGTAACCAGAGCCAGAATATTTAGATTCAAGGAGTAGTATAAAATTGTCAAGTTTTTGTTGAGTATATGGGTTGCCTGCAGAAAGACCATTAGCATCAAGATCTTCCTTAAGCAGTTCAGTGCTCATTAGCATTTTTTCACTTTTAAGCCAATTTGAAAAACCTGAGCCAGAATCAAGGCTAAAGTCAAAAAACTTTATAGTGGGATTCTCTACCAAGGTAACATTCACTTTTCCTTCACTATTAGTAACACTAATATCTGAAAAAAGTCCAGTTTGAAAAAGTGATTGAATAATTGTATTACTGACAGAATCTGAATATTCATCACCAATCTTTATAGGTATTTCTTTTAATAACGAATTTTCTGAAGTGTTATTAAGACCAATAAAATTGATTTCATTTATTGGATTTGAGTAAGCGTTTGTTGTAAAAAATAAGAAAACAATAACTAAGACATGGTTTAATTTATTTTTCATTTTTTTACCTTTAGTAATTAAATTTAATTTTTACAAAAAAAGCTTGATACATAAAATAAACTTTTAATAGCGTAATTTTAACAAATTAACTTCGTATATTGTCAATCTAACGATTAATTTAAAAAATTGAAGCTTTCAGCTTATATTGAAACTTTATGATAATTTTTGTTGTTACTATTATTTTCCTTTACACGATTGCAGTAATCTGACCACAATTCTTCTTTATCAGTACCCAAATGAAGTAAATAACTCCATGAGTAGATCCCAGTAGTGTGCCCATCACTAAAATGAATAGCAATGGCATAGTTACCCATTGGAACAAGAGATGATATAGTAATCTCTTGTTTGTTTAATTGAAGTGTTTCCTGTCCTGGACCATGCCCTCTAACTTCAGCAGAAGGTGAGTACACTCTCAAGTATTCACTACTCAAAGCATAATCGTCATCTTTAAAACTAACTGTGAGTAGTTTTTTATCTTTACTAAGTGTTATGTTATTTGGAGGAGTCATTGACATTTAATGGTAATTCTAGATAGCTAAATTTTAGCATAGCAGTAATTGAAAAAATCGCTATACAAGAGGTTAAAATACAATCATGATAAATTTTACAAAAATGCATGGTTTAGGAAATGATTTTGTTGTCATGAACAATCTTGATGGCGATGTTTGCCTTTCTGTTGAAGAAATACGACAGCTTTCTGATCGTCGTTTTGGAATTGGCTTTGATCAGCTCCTGATGATTGAAACTGCAACTTCTAAAGATGCTGATTTTAGATATGTAATATTTAATGCAGATGGTGCTGAAGTCAGTCAGTGTGGAAACGGCGCAAGGTGCTTTGCACTTTACATTCAGAAAAAAAACCTTTCATACAAGAATCCCATTACTGTTGAAACTAATGCCGGTCTTTTAGTTCTCAATATATACAGTGACGACACTGTTCA
>ENA-OSET01002027-OSET01002027.1-sediment-metagenome-genome-assembly--contig:-NODE-2027-length-20105-cov-6.848961_pt1 | contig 20105 bp, 15 predicted proteins | sample MGYA00237882_ERZ534229 | MGnify/ENA primary metagenome ERZ534229 (study PRJEB26408, sample SAMN06266212) | sediment metagenome | isolation source: Hudson Canyon methane seep mesocosm | place... | reverse complement strand
TTCAGCCTCTTGTAAAATCTGTTGATTAAGGCGTTGCACCTCAAATAAATCTTCTTGTTCTTGTGCTGTAAAACTAGTCGACTGATCAGCAAACAACCCTTTTATCATCTCATCCTGAGTCAACTGCATATCCAACAAAACATCCCACTGCTGCTCAAGCACAACCATCATCATATCTTGCGTATAAGATAAAACAGAAGAAACCGTATTCATTTAAGCTGAATAAGCTTTTAAAGCTTTATTAGCTCGAGGATTGATAGGACGTGCAATTTTATTAACCGGCATTGGTTCAATCATCTCATCAGTTTTGGCTACCTCCGGTTGAGGTATGTTGTTTTCAGCTTCAGGTTTGTTAATCGCATCCCAAGCCAATTTAACATCAATTAATAAACCTGCAACTTCATCAAGAATTTCCACACTATTATTGATATTAGCAGTAAGTAAACGACGACTGATATATTCATACAGAGACTCAAGGTTAGCAGCAATATCACCTCCCTTTTCAACATCTAAACTTGCTCTTAAACCAGCAATTATTTCAATTGTTTGGCTAATAAACTTACCTTTCTCGGCTATTTGCTCCCGCTGCATAGCACCTTTAGCAAAAGAGATACGTTTTAAAGCACCTTCAAATAGCATCTGAATTAAACGATGCGGGTCAGCATACTCAATCTCAGAGTTATATCCATAATCACTGTAGCTATTCAACGCTGAATTCATTTTTGCACTCATTGCAACACCTGCTTTTATCTAAAAAACTTAGTATGAATAATATATCGGCCAGCAAGCCTGATTCTTTAACATTAATGTATTTAAGAATATGTCATAATACCAACAAAATTGCACTGTAAACTTTATTTTAAAATCCTTGGTCCCGGTAAATTTTCAAGCTGTTGGGCTAAAAAGCTACTTGTCGAATTTAAATTTGCCACCAAAGAATCCATTGCGCCAAACTGCTTACGAAGCCTTGCTTCAATAGACGTTAATCGCCTTTCCAGGTTACCCCTATCATCAGCCAAAGCTTTTATTCTACCCTCAAGGGCTGTAGTACGAGAACCTAACATTCCATCTGTCTTTAAGAAACCACTTAAGATCGTATCTAATGTTGTTGCCAAGCCATTATCAGAAGCAAATAAATTTGCTATTGCATCTGCATCTGCAGATATAACTTCATCTAACTTGGTCAAATCATTCTCTAAGACGCCAGCCTCACTTGTTTTTATACCTATAGACGCCAAACTAGTATAAGTCAGTCCTGATTCACCTATCGGACTAGACATCACCTGTCTAATTTGATTTTTTATTGCCCTTAAGCCTGGGTCTCCCTGAAGCTGCCCTGCAACTTTTGTATTTGGGTCATATGAACCAAGCCCATCCATAACTTTAGATAAGTCATTAAAAGCAGCTACAAATTCAAAAACCTTACTCTTAACACTTCCGTCATTTAATTCCACCTTAAAATTAGAAGCTTCCCCATCGGTTGAAACTTTCTTTAAATCAAAGGTAATACCCGTAATGACATCAGAAAATCGGTTTCTATTTCTGGTAACCATCTGCCCATCAACTTTCATTTGTGCATCTTGTGCCGCTTGAATAGTTGTCAAATTAGCTGTAGACAACTGTGTTAAGTCAAAACCATCAGACCCGTCATTATCAGTCGCTACAATATCAATTGTATTTTCAGCACCCTCTTGATTTGAAGACAACACCAACTGATGCCCACCATCAACATTTATAATTGAAGCAGTAATACCCGGATTAGACTCATCCTTATTAATAGCATCCCTAATACCAGCCAATGATTTATTGGTATCATCAATTGTTATACTAAAAGAAGAGGCGCCTAATGAAATATCTAATGTTCCCGTCCCTATTGTATCTGTTTCAGCAGTAAAACCAGCAGATCGTACCTTAGCAGCCTTAGCAAGTGCAACCACCTCAATATCATAACTTCCAGAAACAGCCGTTGTACCCGCTGTTATTTCAAAAGGGCTGTCAGTTTCCGTTGTTGCCGTTCTTTCTTGAAAGGCTGTCTTATCTGCCAATCCCTTTACTGCTGTTTGAAATTCGCTTAGTGCCGCTTTTAGCAGCCCAACAGCTGATAGATCCGCTTGAAAAACAGCTTCTTGTTTATTTAAACGGAGTGTTGCTGGCTGGCCTTCCGCTGCAACCAATTGGGATACCAAACTTTCAATATCAATACCTGAGCCAATTCCAGATGATGAAATAGCCATAATAATCTCCCGACAAGCTAATTTTGTTTACACCTTTTATGCAATAGAACTAAACAGATTTGCAACCCTATCATTTTCTCTACCTACTTCATCTTCCACAACTCGACGAGACAACTCCAAAGCTTCTTCCGAAGGAATCTGTCTTATTACGTCATTCGTGTCAGAGTCACTTACCACAACAACCTGCTTACCTGTTGTTTCATCCACTGAAAATTGAAGGTTTCGTCGTACAACTTGTACATGATCATTTAATTTTTGTACGGCATTTTCAACGTCTTCAACACTACTAACAGACTTTTCTTTCTCTTTACCCTCAACTAGTTCATTAAGGCCCTTAACACTCTTAACATCTTTAACATCTTTAACATCTTTAACATCTTTAACATCTTTAACATCTTTAACATCAGACAACTGCTCATTGCTTTCTTTTCTCGATTTGTCCAACGCAAAAAGCCTCGGTGATTGATTGTCACCAAGGTTAGCATTGATTCTTGGTGTACTCTGGTTAATATCCATCACACCCCCCTTATCTGTTTGTTATGAAATAAGTAAGCCCAGTATAAACTAGGCTTACCCATTTATAAAATAACCTTATCCTAATAGACTCAATACACCTTGAGGTAAACTATTTGCTTGTGACAACATCGCTGTACCTGCTTGTTGTAGAATTTGAGACTTAGTCAAATTAGCAGTTTCTTGAGCAAAATCAGCATCTCTAATTCGGCTACGTGCTGCACTTAAGTTTTCTGATGTAGTTTGTAAATTAGTAACTGTAGACTCAAACCGGTTTTGTATTGCACCTAAATTAGATCGACTACTACTAATTGCTGCTAATGCAGAATCCACCCGTTTAATTGCAGTCTCAGCACCATCCCTCGTTGTTATATTTACTGTATTAACCCCATTAGAGTCTCTTGCAATGGTATCTGAAGCATAACCAAGCACCGCCTCAGTACCACCAATCGTAATTGTATCTGCAGCACTTAGTTTAATTTTTCCCAAAACAGCTGTGCTGTCAGTAATATCTGCATCCGCTGCCAACCCATTTCCTCCTGCTGTAGTATAAGTCCCTGTACCACTCTCTACAGTCGTTATATTTCGCCCATCTGAAGCAGTTAATTTCATCACAGTGCCTGAAGTCAATGACGCAACAATTCCTGTTTCAGATGATTTTGAATTAATCTGATCTCTAACTTCAACAGCTGATAGCTCAGTACTCCCACCTGCTGACTGACTACTGAAAATAGCAGTACCATTTAATGACAATGAATATGTATCAGTTGTAGTCCCACCATTACCACCACCAAAGTCACCAAACGTAGACTCAACCTCTGTCTTAGCTGTAGCCGTCAAACCTGAAATCCCTGCATCATTTATCGCTTCTGCTTTTGCATAAGCTGATTGAGCATCTTGCCCACTTGTTGTTGTTGTAAAACTTGCACTAGAAGTAATCGATTGAGCGGAACCAGAACCAATTGCTATAGTAATATCTGATGCTGTAGCACTAGTAACTACCGCCCCTTCCAGTTCTGCAATACCACCGATTGAGGCAGCCTTAGCACTTGATATTGTAAAATCAATCGTTTGCCCTGCATTTGCCCCCACTTGAAAAGAAGCACCAGAAAATGAACCATCAATTACTCGCTGGCCATTAAATTCTGTTGTTTTTGCAATCCGGTCAATTTCAGCACTAATCTGTGTCACCTCATCCTGTAATGCTTGTCTATCACTCGATGTATTTGTATCATTAGCAGATTGAACCGAAAGCTCACGCATCCTTTGTAAAAGATCTGTAGTTTGACTTAATGCCCCTTCAGCTGTTTGAGCCAATGAAATACCATCATTAGCATTTCTTGCCGCTTGATTTAAGCCTCGAACCTGAGATGTCATTCGTTCTGAAATAGCTAACCCTGCAGCATCATCTTTTGCACTATTAATTCGTAACCCTGTTGATAAACGTTGCAAAGAGGTTGATAAACCTTTTTGAGAAGCCCCTAAATTTCTTTGTGCATTAAGGGATGAGACGTTTGTATTAATTACTGAAGCCATGATAGTTCTCCTAAAATAAACACCCGGAATATCCCGGTTAATGTTCTTTAAAATCTACAAAAACTTATTCTATTTTTGTTTCTTGCTTAAGTTAGCGACAGTAATTTTTAATCCTTTAGTTTTTTTATCACTTAAATCAAAAAAAATGACCCAGCCTTATCTTATTAACTAATTTATTGCTCTTTCACCACCTCAATGGCTAAAAAATTATTAAAACTAAGCTTGAGCAGTTCATTCATTTTTTTATCACTAAGTAACACCTCATTTGTTTCTAATACTTCTTCTGCTCTCGACTGCAATTTTTCCAATAGATTTGTTGACTCACAAGAAATTGGTGGTGATAAACTTAGCATTTGCAGAAGCCCACTCATTTCAGTCGTATTATCAAGAGCAATACTTGGTACTTTTAAACAAAATGCAGAAAGTACAAAATTTAAATCATCAGACAATACCAACTTTGCATTTGCGATAACCTGCAACCTATCAATATTCGTCTTAACTTTAACCGGTTGCCAATGGGTAAATGTTTCCACCTCCATTGCTTTGACAAGAGTTTGTTCTTCAGAGGCTTCGCTTAAAAGTATTTGGACTCTATAGCCTTTATTACTCATTATCTGCATAAACTTGTTCAATAGAGACATTTTTAATATATCCCAATCCTCAAACCCCGCAACAAGAATATTTTTAATTTCAACTTTTTCTGCCTTGATGCCCTGCTGCCAAATATATAAAGGCAGGCAATCAAGACTTTGTATCACATTGATTCCTAATTGCTGCATAAGACCAGCACTCTCTGGCTCACGAATAGCAACACTATCCATATATTGATAGACCTTTTTATACAAACCATTCTTCAAAGCATCCGTTATTTTTGCCTGACCTTCTGGATAACAAGAATGATTAATGATATGCACGGGTTTGTTTAATCCCAGCTTAGAAAGGTAGGCTATATATAATAGTGTCATAGCGACTGCCGTTAAACCTTCTAACACCGCACCACCATTTACCACAACAATATCAGCTTCAGTGATTTTCTGGATAATTAAACTATTACTATTAACAAATGTTTGACAAAATATATCGGAATCAAAATCACTTATATCTTGAGGACTATTTATACAGTGCTGTATTTCATCAGTAGAAATTGTTGATACTTCAAAACCATCATTTTGAAGATGTTCAATAATTGCTCTATTTGAACATACACTACCCCAATGAGAGCCATTTGAGGCACTATTAACCAAGATAACCTTAGAAGCACCATTTTTTATGGTTGCGCCCGCCTCACTTCCACTTTTAAGTATTAATTGTAATTTCTCACCGACCTCATTAAAAACGCCGCCCCAATCATCTGCAGTTTTTTGTCGGAATAAGATCAATGACGGATACCAAGGTGAATCCACTCGCCCTCTTTGCCAACGCCAATCAGGCACACAGGGTAACATCACCCAAGTAGGAATTCCTAGCGCACCAGCCATGTGGACAGTGGCATTATCAATTGAAATCACAAGATCTAACGCTGCAACTTGGGCAGCAAAATTATCTTGATCTATTACCGGGTTGGCATCATCCCAGTCATAAATAATAATATTTAATTGCTGCTCCAACATTTTCAATTCTTCTTTACAATCACCATATTGTAAATTAATAAACTTTACGCCTTTTGTTTTAAGTAACGGCAACCAACATTCAAGCAATAAAGTAGATCTTTTTCTTCGAACCTCTTTATCCTTCCCCCCCTTCCAGGAAATACCAATTTTTAGCTCCTCACCTAACTGTTTAAAGCGCTCTTCCCAAACCTGTTTTTTCTGACTATCTACTACTAAATATCCAGCTTGCTCAGGAAAGTCAGATTCATTATTTCGGTAAAAACGGGGCAAACTCCCCATGGCAAGTTGATAATCAATATTCATTCCCTCTAATGTGTTAACACTACCCTTGGACTTTAAATAAATACCTACCGATGGAAAACTTCTTTTGAATAAAGAAGCAAGACGCTGATCACACTCAATAGTTATTTTTTTAGCCTGGCTAATAACATCTTTAAAACAAGATGAAAACATAATTTCATCACCCACCCCTTGCTCTGCAATTAATAATAAATGCTTATTACTTAGTTCAGTTCCATCCCAAACCGGGAGTGGATAATTAAGATTAGTTCGCAATTCATCACCCATTAACCCCCATTCATGTTCAACCCAACCTTTCGAAAATTGCCCTAGCATTAAGAGTAAAAGTGAATAATTCCAATGAATTTCAACTTTCTCAGCTTCACTTACATTCTGCACACTTAACGCTAAAGAAAATATCTCAAGTGCCTTGTCAATTTGACCAACCTCTTTATAAACATTACCAAGATTAATCAAACCACCCGCATAATAAGGCTCTATCGCTAAAGCCTTTCGGTAACAATCAATCGCCTGAGTAAATAACAGTTGTTTGCGAAATGATTCACCTAAATTGCTCCAGATACTTGCTTGAGCCGGCTTTAACTCAATAGCCTTTTGATGCATGTCTACAGCCAACAGGTATCGCTCTAGGTGTTGTAACGCACTACCTAAGTTATCCCAAGCTTCCGCATTTTTTGGCTGAAGTTTTAGAGCATTTTCGTAGGCATCGACAGCATCTTCAAACCCACCCATTTCTTGTAAAACAACCCCAAGATTGAAATAATACCCCGCTTCAGATGGGTTGATTTTTATTGCCTTACGAATCGACTCAACAGCTAGCTGCCCCCTACCTTTCCTATTAAATACAATCCCTTGTAGGTGTAGAGCTTCAGCATGTTTTGGGTGCTTTTTTAAGATTACTTTATATTGCTTTTCAGCTTTATCCAACTGCCCTTGCTGTAAATGAGCTAGGGCTTTTTGTAACATTTTTTCTAGTTTGTAGCCTGTCACACCTTGCTTATTCAAAGATCTATCTCTCATTTACATTAATAATAATTCTTCCCATATTAGCATGATGTTTTGAAACAATACGGAGGCTATTGAAAGGTCTTTATATACACAACAACTAAATTTAATACACATTTATGATATTCTCTCATTATATCCATTAGCCTGACTTTAGATCCTTTATTAACTACTTATGTCAAAAAAAACTCAGCTACTATTAAAGCAAGCATTTGAACTCCATCAAAAAAATGATATAAAAGCAGCTACAAGTTTATACCAGAAAATACTATCAATAAACCCTGAGGAACCTGATGCTTTAAATCTTCTAGGCATAATTCACTTCTGCAATGATGAATTTGACCAAGCATTCAAGCTCCATTCTATGGCTATTGAAAGTAAACCTGGTGTCGCTGATTTCCACAACAACCTGGGTAATGTATATCTAAGACTAGAACAATTCGATTTAGCAATGGAACAATTCCTTGCAGCTAACCAACTTGATCCCTCTTATTCTACTGCTATAGCTAATATAGGCACGGTTTATCAAGAAACAAACAAGTTAGAACAAGCACTTGAGCAATATAACAAAGCACTCTCTATTGACCCGAAACTAACAATGGCATCAAGAAATATTGCCAATATTTTATGGATGTTAAATCGCCCCCAAGAAGCTGAGCTTATATACAAAACAGCTATGCAAGACCAAGTAGAGGATGCTACTTATTTCCATAATATGGGTAATATTTATCGATCCCAAAATAAGCACTTTGAGGCAGAGCAAGCCTTTCAAAAAGGACTAGTCTTAGCACCAAATTATGCTGAATTGAATTTTGACCTTGGCTTATTACAATTATCACAAGAAAACTTTGAATCCGGTTGGGAAAACTATAGCTGGGGGGATAAAACAAAAGATAGACCTCGTACCTTTCTGTCTTTGCCTACTCCTATATGGGATGGTTCTCCGCTTTCTGACAAAACCATTCTTATCTATGGTGAGCAAGGAATAGGTGACGAAGTGATGTTTGCTCAATTTATTCCAGAAATAGCCAATAAAGCCAAGGGTTGCATTATTGCTTGTGAGAGGCGATTATCTGAACTTTATTCGCGTTCATTTACAAAAATTGAAGTTATTTCTGGTTACAATGCAAGTTCACTAACAAAAATAATTGAACAACAGTCTATTGATTTTGCCTCTCCTATTGGAGAGCTAGCAAAATTTTTAAGACCAACAACAGAAAGCTTTCCCATACCTAAACCCTATTTAATCCCTAATACAAAAAACATTAAAAAATGGAAGCAGCATTACCAATCATTAGGAAACGGTTTAAAAATAGGTATCTCCTGGAAAGGTGGTTTACAGACTTTAACTAATACAACTCGATCTATTGATATAGAGAAATGGATAACTCTTTTAAAGCAAGCAAACTGTCATTTTATCAATTTGCAATACAATGACCCAACAGAAGAAATTAAACTTTTAAAACAACACAACATTACTTTAAATGACTCGGACGACTCATTACCTCTGATAGATATAGATGATTTTTCTGCTCAAATAGCCGCGCTGGACCTAGTTATTTCTGTTGATAACTCCACAGTCCATATAGCTGGAGCAGTTGGCACACCAACCTGGTTGCTAACACCTTACACAGCAGACTGGCGCTGGGGGATAGATAGGCAAAGCTCACTTTGGTATTCATGTATTACTTTATTTCACCAAAGAATATCTGATAATTGGTCTCCAGTGTTTGTTGAAATTATTGATCGTTTAACAACTATCCAGGCAAACAAATCCTGCTTGCCTTACTTATCCTATGATCAATTACCCAGCGCACTGTTTTTAAATAATCGTTCAGATTCAAACCATTGGGGAGAAACCTGCATTAATGATGCTATTTCTCAAACGCTCAATAGACTTATATTAAAAGTGGATAGTATTTTTAGTCAACAATTTATCGAGTATAAAAAACCAGCAACTACTCTTGAGCAGTTTAACAACTCGACTGAACTCAACTGTTTTTGTCAATCCAACCCAAAACTCAGCAAAAAAATACAAAATTCTGATTATATTGTCATTAACGGACAAAATCTATTAGGCAGTTCTGATCATAACGCTTACACCCTTTTATCGGTTATTCATATTGCTAAAACCATTTATAACAAGCCAGTTTATTTAATTAATCTATCAATAAATACGCATTTAAAGTTTCAACAACCTGTCAATTATTCAATCTACCAGCTTGTTCTATCACAACTGGATTGTATTTCTACTCAAGATTCACTGAGCAGTACTTTGTTAAATCAACTAGAACTTGAACACTCCCAAGACTTTAACCTGCTTCCACTTTATATTAGAAACAACTATTCAATCACAACAATTAATAAAGGTAATGTCATTGTACTTGCGGGTATTGAATATATTGCTGCTGAGTTATTCGATGAACTGGCTAACTATATTAGTTTAATCAGTCAAAATGGATTTACCATACAGCTATTAATTGAAGCTAAAACAGAGCTAGTTCCTGACAACCCATGCATTCAACAATTACAAACTCTGTTAAAAGGGACTACAAATAACTGGCACTTTATTAATTGCCATGATGTTAATACCTGGCTTAAAACACTTGCGGAAGCAAAGTTGGTTATTTCCAGCCAACCGTTTTATCTGATCGCAGCAAATTTTGTGCAAACACCGTGCATCACACTGGATGACAACTTAGAAAATACAGCTTTGACGGAAACCCTAAATATCCATTTACCTATAGAATTAAAATCCGCTAATTTATGTAATCGCTTAATTCAAAACACCTTACCCATACTGGAATCAGCTGAAATATTTTTATCACCGAACACACAATTAAATACTTTAGATATTCAAGCAGAGCAAAACTTTGCTTTGCTCAATAGGCAAATAATTCAAAATAGAACACTTAAAGACATTCACACGATGGATATTGAATCCATCATAAACATAGCCATAAGAACACTTGAAAACCAACAATATGCTTATGCCATAGAAATACTAAGCATTGCGTCTAACAAACATAAAAAAAATGCCACTTTATTCTACTTACAAGGACTTTCACATTACTATGATAATAAATTAGAAAAAGCTCTCGTCTTTCTTTTTAAATCACTAAAAATAGATAATAGCCAAGAAATAGCATTTGAAGAAATAACTTCAATATTAGGCTCAAAAAATTGCCCATCTATCGATAGATGGTTAAGAAAACTCTATACTCAACTCAATAAAAACATCCAAATTTTCTACACAATCCCTAACCTTTTACCAACCTTAGTAAAAAACCTTCACTTTAATGATGCAGGTATTGATGATGACAAAACGCAAATTTATACTCATTTTATATTACCTCTACTAATAAGTTCTACGAAAAAAAACTTACCCGAACTAGCTTTATATTTAGAAAATATAATTTACAATAATTATCTTTATCAAAAAGATAGCCAAGATTTTTTTGCTAAAAATGTGTGCTTATGGGCAAAAGACCTTGAAAGAATGGGCAAAACCATTGCCTCTTCATTGCCAGCAGTACCAGAAGCTACAATGCCAGAAACAGAAAAAAAAAACATTGCATTCTTTTTCCATAATGAAAGTATGCTAGCACATATTTTTCATATCACAGCCTTGGTATCTAACTACAATCAATCAGATAACAATGACTTTAAATTTAAAGCTTATTTTTTAGCAGGGCATGATGATGCGATGCGGGAGTATTTTAGGAAATTAAATATTGAAATATTTAATTTAACTGAACATTTCCCTCAAGCTAACCATTACCATCATTTTCTAAAACTTAGAGATCAAATAGCAATAGACAATACTCAACTGCTGATTTGGGGTTGCCTAGGTCTTTTTATGCCATTTGCTTTCGGTATGCGTATTGCTCCACACCAAGCATGGATATCAGTCAAATATAAAGGAATTACGCTTGATTCTATTGACCACTATCTAGGGTTTCATCTTTCAGGTTCAACTCAAACCGTAAACGGAACTAAATGGCTAAGTTTTAGTAGCACCATTAACTTCTTATCCTCAGTACAAGAGCATGCTCAAGGAAAATTAGTACGAGAACAATATGCCAAGCATCCTATTTTATTAGGTACATTTGCAAGAGAAAGTATTATTCGGGATGAACTACTTCTGAAAGCAGTTGTAGAAATTTTAAAAAAGAACCCTACCTGTGGTTATTTATGGACTGGTAAAAACCAAGATAAATTCATTCAAAATTATTTTGAAAAAAATGGTGTTTCACATCAGACCTACTTTATTGGATGGGTGAATATCAATATCTACGCAACAGTTATTGATATTTTCTTAGATGCTTTTACTTTCATGTGCGGGCATACTTTATTACGGACTATGGCCGCAGAAAAAGCATCAATAACCTTTCAACAAACACACGATATACTATGTTCAAAAAAACCACACCAGATACTAATCAACATGTCAAATGGCCTATATAATGACAAGCATACAAGTTTTGCAAGAAATATTTTAAAACTACATTCATCACCATTCATTGCTTATAGTTTTGATGAATATGTTGAAAAAGCAAATATGCTAATTATCAATAAAACAACAAGAAACGAATGTGCTTTAGCAAACAAAAAAATTATAAATCATTTCTACCAAAACCCTAAAAATACAGCTGAGTCCACTATCAAGAACCTAACCATCGCACTAAAACCCATTAAAAAACAATAAAATTCAATTAGTTAAGATACATCAACACCAAATATAAAACCAATTAAACTCTATTTTATCAATTACAACAAAGTTTCGATGTTCACTTTAGCCTTAAATAAAGCTTACAGACATTGTTTTATAAAGTCTCAAGCCGAAGCACCTGAAGTAGATTCAATAACCACGCCCACAGGACGTGGTTATCTAAGCTTTAATATACTAAATACATTTACTATGAATAACTTAGTTTTTCAATGGCAGGGAGTTTTTAATGGATGAAAAAAAAACGGAGGGTATTATACTTACAGGAATGATGCGTTCAGGCACAACTTTTTTACAAAAGATTATCAATACTCATGCAAAGTTTAATATTGGAGAACAAACAGAAACAATGACTTTTTTGGATGAAAAGTCAGCCTTTTTAAAACAATTAGGTATTGAAAGGTATCATTTGTTATCTCACTATAACTCTCTAGGACACTATCCTTTGATGTCTTTTTTGGAATGGTTATTTACTAGTAGTGAAAAAGATTTTTCAGTTCGATTAAAAAGTCAATTGAATAATGGAACTAGTGCTAACTTTAATGGCGTTAAAGAAGTAATGATTGAAGAGTTTCTTCCTTATTTGGTTAAAAGGGGATTCAAATGCATTATTATTGTTCGAGATCCTAGGGATGTACTTACGTCATTGAGCTTTGGGAGGCAGGGACAAGAATTTACAGGAAAACGAAGACCTGTATTATTTGATTTGAGAAATTGGCGCAAGAGCATTCAAATATCAAAAATGATAGAGAATGAGAAAAATTTTAAGTTGGTTAAATTTGAAGATTTGATTTCTAAGAAGCATGAAATAATAAATGAAATTTTTACTTTTTTAGGAGAAGAATCTTTATGTATATCTGATTTTAAAATAGAATTAGAAAACTCTCTAAAAACTTGGGAAGGAAACTCATCCTTTTATAAGCGAGAGATATTTGATAAGAAAGCTATAGGTATGTATGAAACTGTTATGCCTAATAATGTAATTGAATATATTGAATCAACTTGTTTAGATGAAATGCAGTATGCTGGATATAGCTGTAGAGAAGTAAGTGATAAAAAACGTGTGAGTATTATAAGTAAATATATGGATTCATTTGAAATTGATAGACCTGAATTTGATAATGATTATTCTTCTAGCGTTGAGAATGTTCAATACGAAAGTAATAGAGTTTATAGCCGTATAGTTAAATTATAATATTTTTGGTTAAATAATTTTTATGAAAAAAATAGCAATTCTTCAGTCTAATTATATTCCTTGGAAAGGGTATTTTGACCTTATCAATATGGTTGATGAATTTATTTTATATGATGATGCTCAATATACTAAAAATGACTGGAGAAATAGGAATTTAATAAAGACAATAGATAGTGTTAAATGGTTAACAGTTCCTGTTAGGCGTAAAAAATTAAATCAACAAATAAAGCATACAAAAATAATAGATAAAAAATGGGGAAGGAGGCATTGGAGTGCAATAGTACAAAATTATTCGAAAGCTAAATACTTTAACGAGTATAAAGGAGATTTTGAAAGCTTATATACAAGCTCTAGTGAAGAATATTTAAGCCAGATAAATTACCAGTTTATTATATTAATCAATAGTATTCTAGGAATAACTACCAACATTAGATGGTCAAGTGAGTTTGATTTATATGGAGGTCAGACTGAAAAACTATTAGGCATTTGTACGAATAGCAACGCGGATATTTATCTAAGTGGGGCAGCAGCTAAAGCATATTTTGATGTGGTTTTAGCTGAAAGAGTAGGAATTAAGGTAGAGTGGATGGATTACAATAATTATCCAGAATATAGTCAGCTTCATTTACCCTTTGAGCATGGGGTAACTATTTTAGACCTTATTTTCAATGAGGGTCCCAATGCAACTTGCTTTATGAAGAGTTTTTAAATGCGTATTAGCTTCAACACCCCCCCATTAACGGGCAACGAACAGCAATATGTTTTGCAAGCTATGCAAAGCTCTAAAATATCAGGCGATGGTTTTTTTAGCCAAAAGTGTCAAGTATGGTTTGAAGAAAAATTAGGCTGTAAAAAAACCTTACTAACCCCATCCTGTACACAGGCTTTAGAGATGGCTGCAATACTAATTGATATTCAGGCTGATGATGAAGTGATTATGCCTAGTTATACCTTTGTAAGTACTTCTAATGCTTTTGTATTGCGAGGAGCTACCATAGTTTTTGTCGATATTCGTCCAGATACAATGAATATAGATGAGACATTAATAGAAGCTGCGGTTACGTCTAAAACGAAAGCCATTGTTCCTGTTCATTATGCGGGCGTAAGTTGTGAAATGGATGAAATTATGGCAATAGCAGATAAGTATGGCTTATTTGTTATTGAAGATGCCGCGCAAGGTATGATGAGCACTTATAAAGGTAGACCTTTAGGGGCTATTGGTCATTTAGGAACTTATAGTTTTCATGAAACTAAAAATTATACAAGTGGTGGAGAAGGTGGATTACTTATTATTAATGATAATAAATTTATAGAACGCGCTGAAATTGTTAGAGAAAAGGGAACCAATCGTAGTCAGTTTTTTAGAGGTTCGGTAGATAAATATTCATGGGTAGATATAGGCAGTAGCTATCTTCCTAGTGAGCTGCAAGCTGCATACCTTTGGGGGCAGTTGGAAAAAGCAGAGGAGATTAATACTAATCACTTAGCTTCATGGCAAAATTATTATGATGAACTGACAGGGTTAGTGGATAAAGGAGCCATTGAATTTGCATATATTCCAGATTATTGTCAACATAATGGGCATATGTTTTATTTTAAAGCAAAGAACTTGAAACAACGTACAGAATTGTTAGCTTATCTAAAGAAGCAAGGGATTTTTGCGGTATTTCACTATGTGCCTTTACATAGTGCTGAAGCAGGTAAAAAATTTTCAAGGTTTCATGGTAATGATAAATATACTACAGTTGAGAGTGAGCGGTTAATACGGTTACCTATGTGGTATGGCTTAAGTGCTGAGGCAGTTTCAATGGTCGTTAAGTCGTTGTATATTTATTTTAATAACGCCATGGACAACATCAACTGAAAATACTTTTTTCCCAAAAATTTCAAGCAAACGTTTATGTTCACCTTGGCCAAAACCAATATCCAAAACAGACTCGAACTGATAGTCCGCTAACATTTATAGCATTCCATGCACTCCCCAATCTATATTGAATGTTAAAGGAGAATTTACGTTATTGTTAAATTTTTCAAATGAAATACCTGTAATAATTTTATTATTCCTATCGGGACGCTGAAAAAAATGCCAAATAGATGAATGCCAACTCCACGGATTTCTAACAAAAGAAAATTTAAAATGTCCCTTAAATTTATCCAGTTGTTTTTTAGAAATATGCGGCCGATAACCATTGATATCTGTTACCTTTTCACCATCAAAAAGAAATTTGATCTGGATTATAGTAATTATGTAATACTTTTTTATACTTGTACCACCTGTCTTTGGTATATGTACAAATACAAAATTAAATTTATCAGAAATAATCATTTTATTAAAAAAACTAATACCTTAAACAAACCAAAGACATATAAAGTGTGGATAGCTAAAATAAACATAAAAATATCAAATCATATTATACCCAAGTTCAGCATAGACTCCCTTTAAATGGCTATTTACCGCAAAAAGCCCTTGTATCATCCTTTTTTGGTTATCTGTCAATTCAGAAAAAACTTCTGCAATATCTTTATTTGCATTACCTGAGTGTGAATTAGTGGGGCCATTAGAAAAAATACTATCAACTTCATTTTCATTAAGTGTTATTTGATTTTTTGTTACTTCTTGTATCATTGCAACAAAATATTCTGGTTCCGTTGTATAACGTTCCATTTGAAATATAGCATCAAATTGGTCTTTATTAGAATATGTCCACACATCATAAGATACAACATGGAAGATTGCGTATGAAAAAAGAATATCATCCCAAGTTAATGGTGAAGAACAATATTGATAGGCTAACGCTAAACTCTCTTTATCAATAGTAAAAAACTCTTTTTTTTCAAATTTATTTTTTGCCCAAGATGCACAAGAAACTATTCTTGATACTGGATTCCTTATAGCAATACTATAATGCCCTCCAAATTCTTTTATTACACTATTAATTTCAATGGGGAATTTTGCATGTATTGCCCCCACGCATACTCCATCCCCATCATGCTCAATAGATGAAAGTTTAGCAATAAAGTCTCGTTCATTAAGGTCTAGTTCCGAACCAAGGGGCAACCCTTCAGGTATTGCTCTACTCCCATGAAAACATTTTAACGCTGAAAGAGAGGATATTGATCTTGCCAACCAAGAGGTCGCGGCATAACCATTTGATTCAATGTAGAACATAATAACCGTCCTTTTAAAATTTTACTAATTATCTAAGCTTTCAGCCATTTTATAGTAAATGGCAGCTTTCTGCCGACTAAACATCAAGTTCAACAAAACATAAAAAAATTAATATAAACACATAATATATAAGGGGGATAAGTTTCCTGGCACTCAATATGCTGCAATTCAAGTAAAGAAAAATAACTATTGAGGAGTCAATAAAATGCCACAAGTAATTAATACCAATATTGCCTCGCTAAATGCGCAGCGTAATTTAAACACATCTCAACGGGATCTAAATACTGCTCTTGAGCGCTTATCTTCTGGGTTAAGAATTAACAGCGCTAAAGATGATGCGGCTGGGCTTGCCATTTCTGACAGAATGACAGCTCAAATTAGGGGGTATGACCAAGCATCTCGTAATGCTAATGATGGCATATCGTTAGCCCAAACAGCGGAGGGAGCTTTAGGTGCAACCACCACCTTATTGCAGCGTATTCGTGAGCTTGCTATTCAGTCTGCTAACTCAACTAATTCTGCATCGGACAGAGCTTCGTTACAGGCTGAGGTTAATCAACTAAAACAAGAGTTAGACCGCGTTTCCAGTCAAACAGAGTTTAACGGCTTAAAATTGTTGGATGGTACGTTTACATCTCAAGCTTTTCAGGTGGGTGCCAATGCTAATCAAATTATCAATGTATCGCTTGAAGGGTCATCCACTAGCTTGTTACAAGATAATCAATTAACAGCTACAAATGGAATTGCAGCCTCAGGTACCGGCTCTCTTATAGCCCCTCAATCGGCAGCACCATCAGCAAGCACCATTGGCGGACAAACGCTTACTATAAATGGCCCTTTAGGTAAAGTGGATGATTTAGTGATTGCAGCCGGTGTTTCCGCTTTTGAAGTGGCTGCAGCAATTTCTAAACGTGAAGGTGAAACTTCTGTTACTGCTGATGCAACGAATGTAGTTACTATAAGTGGTGTTGTTGCAGCGGGAACTGTTTCTTTTGACTTATCTACCAGCGATGGAGGGGGTAAAAAGACCATATCTGCCCCTGTAACAACAACTGATTTAAGTTCTTTAGTTACTGAAATCAACAGACAAGCAGGAACTACCGGAGTCAGCGCAGAATTAAGCACTGATAAAGCCAGCATTACACTGACCCAACTTGATGGTAAAGATATTATTATCGCTGATTATAGCCACAGCGCTACTACTGGAAGACTTGATGTAAAAGGAATGGATGGTATAGCTGCTGTTACATTAAATCCTGCAACAGGTACTGACAGCACTCGAATCACGGGTTCAATCGACTTTCATTCATCTGGCACTTATACTGTTTCTTCCGATGAAGACAGAGCCCTAACAACCGCACCAGCAGGCGGAAGCATTTTAAATGTTGATGCTGGTGTATTAGTAGGCTCCAACCCTAAACTTCTAAGTACCGTGGATATTAGCTCTTCTGCTGGTTCGCAAGATGCTATTGCTATTATTGATGCCTCCCTTAACCAAGTTAATGCGATGCGAGCTTCATTGGGTGCTGTTCAAAACCGTATGGAATCCACTATTTCCAATCTGAATATACAGAGTGAGAATATTAGTGCGGCTCGGTCACGTATTATGGATGCCGATTTTGCAAAAGAAACTGCGGCCTTAACTCGTAGTCAAATTCTGCAACAAGCAGGTACTGCAATGCTGGCTCAAGCCAATCAAGTACCACAAGGTGTATTGGCTTTATTACAAGGTTAGAAAAAACTTAAGCTTCTACAGGGGACGACTCCTCTCCTGTGGAAGTTTTTGTCTTGTGTTTTGATTCAAGACAAATATATTCAGCTAATTTTTTTCGCAATAGCTTCCAAACCTTCCGCCCTCTCTTTTTTCCCTCAAGCCATCTTAATAGCCAAACTTAAGCGCACCTTATTGCATCTCTGAAAAATCAACAAACACAGACACCAACACAGCTAAAACCCACCTTAATTCTACCAAGTGGCAATTCTATGCCAAGTTGATTCCTCCGATAAAAAAACACTACCAAAGACTCTTAACATATTGTTTTAATAAATTTAAATAACAATGGCACCTAATATGCTTTAACTAACTTGTAAAGATAAAAAACTATTGAGGAGTCAATAAAATGCCACAGGTTATTAATACAAACATTGCCTCGCTAAATGCGCAACGCAATTTAAATACATCCCAAAGGGATCTGAATACCGCTCTTGAACGCTTGTCTTCTGGACTAAGAATTAATAGCGCCAAAGATGATGCTGCTGGGCTTGCCATTTCTGACAGAATGACAGCTCAAATCAGAGGCTACGACCAAGCATCTCGAAATGCTAATGATGGGATTTCTTTAGCCCAAACAGCTGAAGGTGCATTAGGTGCAACAACTACATTATTACAACGTATTCGTGAACTTGCCATTCAGTCTGCCAACTCAACTAACTCTGCATCTGATAGAGCCTCCCTACAAGCTGAGGTTAATCAATTAAAGCAAGAGTTAGATCGTGTTTCTAGTCAAACAGAATTTAACGGCTTAAAATTGTTGGATGGAACATTTACATCTCAAGCTTTTCAGGTTGGTGCTAATGCCAATCAAATCATTAACGTGTCTTTAGAAGGCTCTTCAACAAGCCTATTACAAGATAACCAGCTATCTAAATTAAGTGCTACTGACAATATGGGAACAGGAGCCGTTGTCGCCCCAAATGCAACACCACCAACCAAAAGCACAATAGGTGACCAAACCCTAACAATTAACGGACCTCTTGGTGAAATAGATAATTTAGTCATTACTGATGGAGCCTCCGCTTTTGAAGTTGCTTCAGCTATATCTAAACGTGAAGGTGAAACATCTGTCACTGCTGATGCAACTAATACGCTAACAATTGGCAATGTTGGCCAAGATGGGACTGTTTCCTTTGATTTATCAACTAGTGATGGCGGAGGCAAAAAAACTATATCAGCCCCAGTAACAACGACAGATTTAGGTTCATTAGTTACTGAAATTAATAGGCAGTCAGGAACCACGGGAGTAAGTGCGCAGCTAAGCACAGACAAAGCAAGCATACAACTTACTCAAATTGACGGTAAAGATGTCATTATAGGCGATTTCAACCATAGCCATGCATCAGGAAAACTTGATGTGGATGGAATGGGTTCTGGTTCTACAGAAACTTTAAGTGGCTCTACTGACAGTACTCGGGTTACAGGTGCTATTAATTTCCATTCATCGGGTACATTTACTGTTTCATCCAGTATGGCAACCGCTGTTAATGGAGGAATTTTAAATGTAGGGGCAAGTATTCTTGTAGGGTCCGAACCTAAACTTTTAAGTACGGTTGACATCAGTTCTTCAGCAGGATCACAAGATGCCATTGCTATTATTGATGCATCTCTTAATCAGGTGAATGCGATGCGTGCTTCATTGGGTGCTATACAAAACCGGATGGAATCCACTATCTCCAACCTGAATATTCAGAGTGAAAATATTAGTGCGGCTCGATCACGGATTATGGATGCAGATTTTGCCAAAGAAACGGCTGCCTTAACTCGTAGTCAGATTCTGCAACAAGCAGGCACAGCTATGCTAGCTCAAGCTAACCAAGTACCCCAGGGCGTTTTGGCTTTATTACAGGGTTAGTAGTAAGCGTAAGTTTCTACAGGCGACCGACTCCCCTCCTGTGGAAGCTTTTTGTCTTGTGGTTAACAAGATAAATACTATTGTTAACATGGTTAAGCAGAAGATGACTTATTAAGGTATCCATACTTTAATCTCTGGATATAAAGCTTGAAACTTACTAAGCAATACCTGTTTAGCCTGCTCAT
>ENA-OSET01002025-OSET01002025.1-sediment-metagenome-genome-assembly--contig:-NODE-2025-length-20131-cov-11.183305_pt1 | contig 20131 bp, 21 predicted proteins | sample MGYA00237882_ERZ534229 | MGnify/ENA primary metagenome ERZ534229 (study PRJEB26408, sample SAMN06266212) | sediment metagenome | isolation source: Hudson Canyon methane seep mesocosm | place... | reverse complement strand
TATTAGTCAACGGATGATCAGGCTGATCAAGTATCTGAAAAATAGCCTGCCAATCATTGAGCATTTCTTTTGCTAATGCCGATGCTTTTTTATGATCACAGCTTTTCATTTGCTCACAAAGTGCTTGATATAACTGCAATCTATCATAAAACTGCTCAGAAAGTGGCTTATCAGGCGGTTTATCACGTGCAAGACGTATGGCTTTAATTAAAGCCGTCAATAAATCTAATGTTTGCTCACCAAAAAGCTGAGCGTCTTTATTCATGGACTGCTGAAGACCTTCTGCCTTCCTTAATAAATGTGCCCAGCATCGTAATCGTTTTGAATAACGACGATAAACACAGTAACCATCACTCATTAACCAGCCTGATAAGCCGCTTTCTAATAGATTATCCATTAATTCAGCACTACGAGTGGCTATCCAATAGGCCACTACACGATCGGTGCTAAAAACCCAAAGCCAAAGTAAGGTGCTATGTTCTTTCCATGAGGTTTCATCAACATGTAAGAGTGCACCGTTAACAATTTCTTGAATCAATTCTTTTTCTACCGGCATTACCGCTGCACCACTTTCATGGAGCGTATTATCAATCGTGCCTACCGCTATTTCAATGCCTAGCCAATCGCCTAAAAATTCACAGATACGTACACGTGATAAACGCATTCGATAAGCTAAACAAATAATCAGTGCGGCTAAACCCGGTCCGACTAATCGCCATTTGCTTATTTTAATATTAGGCAGCTCTTCATGTTGGTAACGACTGACAGTAGCAGATACCTCCACAGAACAGGCACAGGTAATCTTATATAAAGTGTGTTTTGTATTCGTTAAATGAATACCTGGATTTTGGCTATCAGCCCACTGAATATCAATTGTATTATAGCCTGTGTAGGCAACGCTTGTTTCTATATCAAGCGTTTGTTTACATTCAGGACACTGCTTGTCAGGATAATGATGTTCATAATGTGTCGCATCAATTTTTTGGGTACGCCCATAACGTATCTACTTTAAATATTAGGGTAGAGACAAAATTTCTAAAATATATTTGACAACACATCATAAAAGAACGATTCTTTACATACTTTGAATATTCAAGACCTACAGGCTGAAACAAACGCCATTTATCAAGAAATCGCTCAAATGGAAAGTAGCGAGGCGCAGGATATTGTCAAAAAAATATTCAATCTTATTGAACGTTTAGCCTGCGATAAATCCTCTTTAGAAGCTGAACTACAGCAGCTTCGTGACGAGGTTAATCGCTTAAAAGGTGAGCAGGGAAAGCCTGACATCAAGCCCAATAAAAATAATAATAAGGATGATATTTCATCCGAAGACGAACGTAAAAAAGCAGAAACTGACGCGCAAAAAGAAACTGATAACGACACTGAAAATACCGACTCGAATAAGAAAAAACGCCGCCGCAAACCTAAGCTTTCAAAGATTAAAATTGACCAAGTGCAGAGCTGTTCATTTGACAAAACAGGACTGCCTGACGACTTGATTTTTAAAGGTTACGATGAGTTGGTGATTCAAGATATTGTCATCAAAACTAATAATATTAAATATCGACTCCCCGTTTATTATTCGCCTTCTGAAAATAAACGTTATCGCGCCGAACTGCCAGAAGGCGTTCAAGGTCAGGGCGAATTTGGTATCGGAATTCGTAGCTTGATTCCCATGCTTAAGTCTATGGCTGTCACCGAAAAACCTATTGTTAATTTTTTTGAGAACTTTGGCATTGTAATATCGCCGACTTATATTTCCCAGCAATGGACGGGCGGTTATGACTGGGCACATCAGGAAAAAAGCGAGCTTTATCGCAGCGGCATTCTCAACAGTGATTATGGGCAGATTGATGATACCAGTGCACGAGTCAACGGTGATAATCACTATTGTCAGGTGGTCTGCAATGACTTGTTTACCGCTTATTTCACCACTAAAAACAAAGACCGTTTATCGGTGCTGGACGTGCTAACCGACTATGCGCCACGCCATTATATCTACAATCAACAAGCTCAATCCTTGCTTGACGAGTTCAAGTTAGCTGATAAAGCGCGGGTAAAAGTTGATGCTCAAATACCTGTCAATACAGTGATGAATGAAGCGCAATTTAAGTTGCACTTAGCGATCTTAAATACCTTGGGCGTAAGACAGATAACGCATGTCACCGAAGCTTGCGCCATTGCCTATTATCAGCAACAAACGGATTTTCCTGTTATTGAAACCTTGCTTGCAGACGATGCGCCGCAATTCAAATTACTGACGGAACATTTGGGGTTATGCTGGGTTCATGATGCTCGCCACTACAAAAAACTCCGTCCAATTTTGGAAATACACCAGCAAACATTAGCCGATTTTCGAGGGCTATACTGGGAGTATTACAAGGAGTTGCTTAAATATCAAAAAAATCCCTGTCCTGATAAAAAGGCATGGTTGTTAACGCGATTTGATGAATTGTTTGCAACCACAAGCGATTATGAAGACCTCAATGACCGCATAGCCAAAACATTGGCGAAAAAGACCGAATTATTGCGAGTTTTGGAACTTCCGAAATTACCATTACATAACAATGCAGCCGAACTCGGTGCAAGAAGACAAGCGCGTGCGCGAGACATAAGCTTCCAGACTCGAAATGAGAAAGGCACGAAAATCAAAGACAGTTTTATGAGTCTTGCTGAAACGGCTAAAAAACTGGGCGTGAGCCTTTATGATTATATTTATGACCGAGTCAGTGGTGAATTCAAAATGCTTTCTATGGCAGATGTCATTGCTCAAAAAGCGCAAAGCTTGCAGGCTTGATATTTTTTTTACCCTGAAATTTAAAGTAGATACCAAAATTGTTTATTCTGCTACTCCTCCTATGGATAAAAATACGGTTAACCTCACATTCTGGATCAAGGTATCTCCTTCGTTAATTTAAGTGATAAAGCGAAACTGAACGCGTGTTGATTCAATCTTTTTTAACCGCTCCATTTTTATATTTACCCATTTCATGGCGGCGATCAAATCATCCCATAGGCTTTGCAGTGTAGGGTGATTTTTAACCTGCATAAATTTTTCTTGGAACTTGACACTTTTTACCATGAGCTGATTAATGAGATAGCCCATCTGCATCAGTTGGAAGTAATTTTGATATTTCAAATGTATTCATTAAATATCTCCATTTATATAATTTTATTTCAAGAGTTCTTCTACTCTCCTATTAAGGGTCAAGCTCCTGTTCATCAATAGTCATCCACACCATAAACAAACTGAGAGGTAAACAACTAACGCTAAGAAACTGTAAAAAAACAATACTTCCACTTGGGAAGGGAATAAAAAGTGAAGACAAGCCAGCAACAACTCCAATCGATAAACACAACAGAGTTGCAATTAATAAAAGATGCCATAATTTCATATTAATACCCTCTTTTAGCCTTGCCCACGGCACTAAAAAGAAAGACTAAAATAAACATGAAGGCGATAACTTGACCAAAATATTTTGATTTTAAAAGCTTAAATCCCACCCATGTAACTTTTTCATTTACTTTCACTTCGCCCCACGACAACGATAACAACCGACTTTTATTTTCCTCAGCGTTTTTAATTGCTACTTCTTCAGCTATTTTTTTTGTATAAAGATGGTACGATGAAAACACAAGGGTTATAACAACTAAAGCCAGGCCCGTCATTTCCAATAATGTTTCATTGTTTTGAATAGCACCCACAATTTCATCTGGCCCGTAACGATCAAAATCAATAACCAATACACCAACTATTAATCCCATTAAAAAAATTCGCATGTTATTTCTCCGCTAATTTGATTCAAAATGTAAAGATCGATAGCGATCCCCTGCCTACCATTTTTCTTCTTTGATTAAGATAGTTAATGCGTTTAACATTAAGATATTGCTTTACAAAAAGGCTAAATATATAACTTATCGTTGCCAAAACAAATACAATCAACATTGTATAAAAAAGCCATTTCTCAATTGTTGAAGTTAGTACAACAAAAGAAATAAACATAAAAATTTTCCCTAACGAATTAATATTATTAATTATTTTAGGCAAGGGATAAAGTCCAGTGTTCATTGGATAAATTTCAACTTTTTCATTACATACATTAAGACTTAAAAACCGATCTATAAAATTATTCATCATCCTTATATCTCCGTTAGTTTGTTTCACGTCTTTCAGAATCCAAGTGCCATTTAATAGCTGGAATTAACATTGATGCAAGCCAAGGAAACATCAACTCCTTATTCAGCGCAGATAATATTTCAATAGACTCATTAGGGTTTGCAAGTTTCCAAAGTATTGAGATTGGGATAAGCCCTAGAACTGTAATGACTGTGAAGATAATAAGAGTTGTTAAATACCAAATTAAAAAACGATTTTTTTTTGAGTAACTATAAATGTTTTTTGGTATGTTTTCTTCTAGCACTGCATATCTCCTGTCCGTTAGTTTGTGTTTCAACACTTAAAGCAATCTTTACTCCAATCAAAACTATACCCATCACATTCCTCAGCCATAGACCAACCTAGCCACCATTCATTATGTTGCCATTTATCTTCATTATATGGGTTTGAGTTATGATGCAATCTATTTTGATACGCTTTCTTGCCTTCATCAGCAGGAAGGTCATTATCAATTTCTTGATCAACACTTGCTTCTTCTTTATTAAAATTCATTGTTACCTGGATCTGCTAGTTTGATTCAACGTAATTCAAAACGTCTGTCAACGCTCGATGACGTGCCACAAGATCAACTTGAATAAGTGCTAAAGGTGCATTTATTTGAATATCAGCTTTTTTGTAATGAAACCTATCATCTTTTTCAATTATAGAAATTTGATTATTCAGGTATTCTTCAAGTTCAAGAATCATAATTCCTTTATCGCTAAGAGGGTCAAGAACCACAACGCTAGGCTTACTTAAATCTATTTCAGGAACCTTTAGCCTCCTGCTGTCTGAATTATTTACCATCTTTAAATACTACGCTATTTTGATTCAATTTTTTTAGTTAATTTGCTATTTTGTTTTTCTATTGCCCATTTTTGCGCATTATTAGGAAGATCAATAAATTCAAGGGTTTTTTTAAGCGATCTGAATTTGCACGTAAAAGACTAGCCCATTCGCTATGCGTAAAATTTTCTATCGTGAAACTACCGGCTTTAAAGTAAAGACAACACCTTACTATAAAGCCTTGTTTTATTGTAGATGCAGTTTGTTAAATGATCTATTGATCTCCCCAATACATTCAATGAGAATAGGGCTGTCAATAATTTCTTGATGTATCATTTGTTAGCTCCATTATTGCGTTTCAAGCTCTAAACTTTCTAGCTTCTCAACTCGGCTTATTTCATCTTCCTAATGAAACAGCAGTAATTCGAGCATCCTTAAAAAGTGTATCGTCTTTAAATGCTGTCATGATTTCTTTTCTCAAATCAGAATCTTTAGGGCATTTAAAAACTACTGTTATAAAATCTTCCATCCTTATGTCTCCGTTATGTTGCATTAATTAACGATTTTTATATCATAAATACTAGAATTGAAGTAAATAGAACTGCATATTTCTTTTAAATTACGACTTCTACGTTCCACTTGATATGTGTCGTTTTTATGTTTAAAAATATGCACAATTTCCATAACTTCGATAGTGCTATCATCTTCTATGCTTTCGATACCACTATCGTTATCACCAATATCTAAGAATATTTTTAAAGATTCTAACTGGTTGTTTATTGATGGTATTTGAAACATAATTTTAATTCCTTGCTGTTTTTTTAAGATGGCTTATTATCTAATAACGTGACTAGTCACGCAAGTTTTTATTATATTCTTTTAACAAAAAATTAATAAATTCCCAGTCATATTTAAACCCTTCTTTTTCACGTCCAGCTACTAAAATACTTAATCCTTTCTTGGTAAGCTTAATCTCTTTAAATACCCCCTCATCTTTTCGCCAGTTATCGCGTTCAAGCTTTTTTCTTTGCGCTGCTGTCTGTGCTTTTTTTTCTGCCATTATTAAGTAGTAACGTGTTTAATCAAGGTTTCATTCTTGAATATTGAAGTCTTTTAGTCAATATTTGATAATTAAATCCAACAAGCGATAGTGCGTTAGGATCTAAGATCATAAAACCTCCCTGTTGTTGAATAATTAATAATCTGGACTAGCAAAGACGTGGTTAAACATTATTAGAATCAGAGCTAATCTACTTTGCGCCACTCCCAAGGTGGAATAGCTTGATACTCTGATGTTTTCCATAGCCCTAATTTATTAGATTTAGCAATGAACTCAATGTCTAAATAATCAGTCCCTTTATAGTATTGTCGATAAACCCATGCACCGCCTCTAGCGACCATTTCACGGTTAATATCAACACCGTTAAGCGTAATGGTACATATTTGGAACATGTCGATTATCTGTTAATGGCCATCATAAGTCAGCTAGCACATCCGCGACCCTAGCTGGATTATCATCAATATAGATTTGCGTGGTCGCGATGGATGCATGCCCCGCGACTTGGCGAATGATATTAATATCAATACTTTTACTGGCGAGTTTCGTGATCAGTGATCGTCTTCCGCTATGACTGGAGGCATCAGGGTAGCCCGCATCCACATAGATATTTTTGAGCAGCTGCACCATGCTATTAGGTGAGAAGGGTGTTCTCTTTTGACTGATAAACAAAGGCGCATTAATCTCGAATCGAGGGCATGATTGCCCTTTACGAAATTCGATGTATTCGGTTAAAGCCTCCATCAATTTCGGATTGGATAACTGCGCATCCCGATGCTTGGCATTTTTGGTATAAGCGCCATATAAACGGATGACCGGTTTCAGTTGTTCATCCTCATAGACATCGGCTATTTTTAACGCGGCCATTTCCTTCGCACGTAAGCCTAAAAAGTGGCTGACCATCATCAGGGCTTTATTTCTTTCGGGGTGTTTTCCCGTGGAGATAAAACGCAGTATTTTTTTTAATTCCGTCTCGGTAATCACGGTAGCTTTCCCCGCGGTGCTATTTTCTGATGAAGGACGTCCGGCCATTTTATTGCCTCATTAATATAATAAAATACTTTAATTCGTAGTATTTTATTATATTAACTTTTTAAGTGCAAGGGAGGGCTTCCCATTAGGTCAATAAACTAGTGGCCTACAGCAATAATATAATAGTCTGATTAAACTATTATATTTTGTATTTATTATCCTATAGTGAGTCTGACATCTAATGGAACGAAAACGTACGTTAGCGTCTATATTGATTACTTATCTTTTTATAATGGTAAGCGAACACACTCTAAATCGCTTTAGAGCTTGAGCTCCATAAGAATGTGTCCTGTTTTACTTGACCATTACAAGCCACACAAAAAGTGTTCATGATCAGCTGCGGTTAGATGTTCACGTTCGATAAGAATCCGTGTTCACGATGCTTGCGAATGGGTGTTCATGATGGGTGCGAATATGCAGCAGGGAATACGACATTGACACTGAAAGGTGAAATGTTTGATGGAACGCCATTTGAGGGTGCTGACTCCGTTAACATTGTTCCTTAGCAGATTTATTCAACCATTACCTTCGATAATTTATCTATATAAATTAGCACCTGCGGATGTTTTATTGTCCGCTGGTGTTCAGTGTATAAGCCAAATCGTATACTTTTTAGAGCATTTTAGCTTAATATTTTTATAAGTTCTTTTGCCTTAAGCATATCCACTATTTCTATTTCTTCTTTAAAAGAGCTGTAAATTTCCATTAATAGATGCTTTGCGGCTTTTCTTTTATGCCTTTTATTCCAGAATGTGCACAAACTTGTCACGGCCCTAAGTTCCAATACTTTGGCTTTTTGGTGATGGGCGATTTGTATTGATTTATTAAAAAGTGCTTCGACTTCTGTATCTTGATCGGGTGAAATAGCATGCAATAGTTCTCCCATCATACGATAAACCTCGGATGCGTAAAAACGTTCTTCTCCCTCATTAATCACCACAACAGCTTCTTCAAGAACTGACTTAGCGTCTCCTAATAGTCCTCCTTTTAGATAAGCATCTGCCATTAAGACACGGAAATAAAGTTGAAACAATCCCGCACCAGTTGCTCGAAAGGAAATAAACCCTTGTTTCATCAGAGTAATACCTTCCTTAAAACGACCTTGCTCAGCATGAGCCCAGCCCAATAAGATAGTTCCATGAGTCTGATATTGAGCTAACCCTTGTTGTTCTGCAATAATGAGTGCCGTTTCTGCTAATTTTTGAGTTGACTGAGGCTCCCGTCGAAGTTGATGGTAGATAGCCGAAAAAATACAGTTATGAGCATTTGTTGGAGGGTGCGATAGGGATTTCGTTAATTCCAGTGCTTCTCTATTTCTTAGGTGTCCTTGGTCAGAGTTTCCTAACAAAAATGTTGTCCAATTAGCTAAATGTAAACAGCAGACACAGGGGTCATGGCCGCCAAACTTAAAGGCATGAGATCGATGTTGTTCGACATCATATAAGGCAATCGCTTTTTCAAGATGTTCCTGTGCAGTTTCAAATTCTCCCAGCATTACCAGACTTGGGCCGAGCGCATGATGAGCCTGTAACAAACAAGCGGTATCTTGTAATTGCTCGGCCAAAGTCAAAAGTTGTTGTCCAATTCGTCGCGCTTTATACCATTTTGCCTGTCCATTATGACAAAGCCATAATCCCCACAATACTGGAAAAAGAAGTACAGATTCACCAATTTCTTCGCATAAGTTACGTGCTGTTATGTAGTTTTCTATGACTCCTGGGTCAGCCCAACCTTTAGTAACTATGAGTGGAGCACCCAACGAAGTCATTAACTTTATTTTTTCCTTTGTTTGTTCTAAAGAATTTGGCAGGTCAATGGTTAGCTGCAAACCCTGATTAAAATGTGCAATTGCTTCTTGATTAGCTGAGCGTGCTAGAGCGTTTTCTCCCGCTTGTGTCCAAAAAACAATTGCTTGATCAATGATTCCTGCTTGAGTGTAATGATGTGCTAATAATTCCGGTTGAGTTTTTGCTGTCTGTGGAAACCGTTTCTCTAAAATTTCAGCGGTTTTTTGATGAAGTTGTTGGCGTTTACTTTTTAATAATGATTGATAAGCTGACTCTTGAATTAAAGCATGTTTAAAAATATATCGCTGTTGCAATGCAGAACTCACAGGGTAAATTAAGTTGGCATTGACTAATTTCTCTAGTCCATGCTGCAACGTTTTTTCGGGTAGTATTGAAATTTCCTGGAGCAAATCGTAGGAAAACTCTCGTCCTAATATTGCTCCCAATTGAGCCACTTCTTTTGCAGTTGACAGGTTATCCAGTCTAGCCATTAGAGAATCTTTCAGGGTTGATGGAATGGAAAGTGGAAGTACTGGTTCAGTTAAAACATAATGGTCTTCTACTTTACTTAGCATTTCGGATTCTAAGACCATTTTGGTTAATTCTTCCACGAATAAGGGTATCCCATCAGTATGATTAATGACCTCATGCAATAAATCAGTAGGTAGCTTTTTACCTTGTGCCACTTTATGAATCATTTTTTTTGTTTCTTCTAAGCTGAGCTGATTGAGTGTAATAATGGATACTTTTGGCGCCAGGTTTGAGGGAAGAATAAATTCAGGACGTGCTGTGAGTATAAAGAAAATATTTTTGCTGAGCCCTTGTTCAATAAGCAATGAAAATAATTCCATTGTAGAAGGGTCCACCCAGTGTAAATCTTCAATTACTAGAATTGTAGGCTGTTCAGCCGCTATTTTATTCAACAGCTTGCCGATGTATTCCAATGTTAATTGTTTACGCCTTTGAGGTGTCAATACAAGTGAAGAATAGCTTTCAGGAATAGTAATTGAGAGTAGTTCAGCCAAGAGAGGGACAGTTTCAGAAAAAGAAAATGCATAGCTTGAAAGAAAAACTTCCAACTTATCAATTTTTTGTTCAGAGCTGTCAGCAAGAGAAAAACCTAATAAATGCTGAAGAAGGTTAATTAACGGATACAGTGCGCTATTTTGATAAAAAGGTGAACAATGGCATTCTAGAAAAGAAAAGGTTTCTGTGGAAATCCGAGATTTAATCTCTTCAATTAACCTTGATTTGCCAAGTCCGGCTTCTCCACTGATTATTACGGCACACCCTTCACTACTTTTAACGCTTTTCCAGTGTTTCAATAAAAAGTTTATTTGGTGTTTGCGTCCAACGAAAGGCGTCATTCCATCTACACGAGCAATATCTAGTCGAGCAGTCAGTCCGCTTTCCCGTTGTACTAGGAAAACATTGATTGGATCATCAAAGCCTTTGAGACTTTTTTGTCCTAAGTTTTCTACTATGAACCGTCCTTTTACCAAGCGTAAGGTTGAATCACTGATCACGATATTATTGGGTTCGGCAACACTCTGTAAACGTGCAGCAAGGTTAGGAGCACTACCAATGGCTTCAATACGTTCGGCATTAACGTTGTAATTCATTTTCCCAGCAACAACTATCCCTGTGTGGATACCAATCCGAACCTGTAAAGCTTCTATCTTTCTTTCATTAATAACTTTTTTACTGAGGGGCTCCATTTCGTTGACAATGTTGAGTGCGGCAAGAATAGCCCGCTCGGCATCATTTTCATGAGCCTGTGGAAAACCAAAATAAACAAGAAGTCCATCTCCAACGTAACGGGCGATATAACCGTCATAATTTTCTATAATCTGGTAGCAGCTATGTTGATAAGCGCTGATCAAATTTCGAAGATCTTCTGGGTCAAGCTGATGAGAAAGGGGGGTTGATCCTACCAAGTCACAAAACATCACAGTCAATTGCCTGCGTTCAGCTTCAGGAAGATCATTGACACTCGTATGAGACAGTTCTTCAGCCGTTTTCCGGCTGATTGATCCCTCTACTATTTTAATGCCACATTGGTGACAAAATTTCGCCGTTGGCGAGTTCTCAGTATGACATGAGAGACAAAACACCCCTAAAAGCGTGCCACATTCAATGCAGAATGAAGATTCACTGCGGTTTATTACATGACATTTTTGACATTGATTGGACATAAATTAACTGAGTATGATTGAATTTATGTTTTACCATAATTTTAAGACTAATGTTTTATAAAATAACGGAAGAAACACGTTATTTCATTAGTAGTCTTGATGCGACTAATCCAAAATATTTAGGTCACGCTGTTCGGGCGCATTGGGGTATCGAAAATAATCTTCACTGGGTCTTGGACTATGCTTTTGATGAAGATCGCAGCGTACAAGAATGGGAAATAGCGCCTCTAATATGTTCATTATTCGGCATATCTCGTTAAACTTACTTAAATCAGAAAGTACTGCGAAAGTTAGTATTAAAAGAAAGCGCCTAAAAGCGGGTAGGGATAACGAGTATTTGTTGAAAGTGCTTTTTTCAATGAATAAAAAATAACTGGGAATTATAAATTATTGATATTTATATTTTTTTAATGCGATTGCCCTGGTGACATAGCCTTTTGTTTTTCACTCAGTACTGCTTCACCTATTTTTCTTATAGGTGAAGTGTGGTATATAAGCTAGAAAATAAATTAATTTTTTTAGCTATTAATGAAATAAAGGAGTTATAAATAATGCTACATAAAGGAATTAATGATAATAAAATTTTCACACAAAGTTTGATTTTAAAAGCATTATCAGCCACTGATAAACAAGCTATTTATGAAAAGACAGAGCTTGTTGTATTTTCAAAACAGTTAGATGAGCAGCGCCATATTATTTTCGATAAAGGTGATGTAGGTAACTGTTTGTATATCCTGATTAATGGTGCTGTTGACATAACAACGATTGATTTTGATGGACAGGAAAATGTAGTAACAAGATTTAGGGCTCCAGGTGATTATTTTGGCGAACAATCATTATTTGATAGCTTAAAAAACCGAACTGCTAGAGCTGTCGTTGCTTCAGACTCATGTGCTTTAAGAAAAATTAATAAGCAAGAGTTTGAAGCAATAATTTTGGCTAAACAGCAAGGGTTATATGATGAGCTGAATGAAAAAGGTAATCTGTTATTACAGAAAGACTCTATAGTTTTTTCAAAGTTTTTATCTGATCATGTTAGCCACCAAATTAAAGAAAAAAAAATAACCTCAGGAGCAACGGTCCTTAAAGAAGGAGATGAAGGAAAATGTTTTTATTTAATTCTGGATGGTAGCGCCAAAGTCAGTAGAAATGGCACTCACATCGCAACACTGATTGAAGGCAATTACTTTGGTGATGCGGCGATAATTAAAAGGCAACCACACCAAGTCACTATTGAAGCGGAAAATAATTTAACTCTTGTCAGTATCGATGCTATCGATTTTCGACGGCTTTATGATGATAAGGAATCTACGGCTGTTAAAGAATATATAGACAGAATGAATGGTTTTAACCGTAATGGACATGGTGTAATTTACTCTCATTACCAAAGTCATTACAAAAATAAAAATAGTTTAACGACTATATTGACTTATCCAAACGGTCAAGCTTGTTCCATTGTTAAGGTAGGCGGTAAATCTCAAATAGCTAAGTATGCTAAACAAGTTGATGTTGTTGATGAAAAGGGCAATAGCTTAGGAAAGAAAGATATTGAACTACGCCAACAAGATTTATTGGAAACTTCAGCTAAAAACAGTCAATTCCCACTTTTTTATGTGCAAAATAATCGCTTAGTGGGTGCAGAGATTAAGGCTGATTACGCCTATCTTGATCAAATTATTCCTTCTATCATAAAAAGAAAAATCATCTGGCCATGGCAACTAGCATTATTCAAATCTAAAGGAGACTTGTGGATTCGCAATGCACATGTTGATCCAACAGATGATGCTATTATTTGTTCATGTATGGGAACGACTCGGGGAGAATTGAAACAGAAAGTTGCATTTGGCTGTGTCACTGCAGAGCAATTAGCAAATGAAACTGGAGCTTCGTTGGCTTGTGGGTTTTGTAAAAATAGCATCACTGATATTGCAACATCATCAGATAAAATGAGGGCTTCAAAAGTCGTTAGTACTTTGGGTGAAGAAAGTTATTGTAATAAAAACAAGGATATCAAATACTTTCGATTTAGACCCGAAAATGAAGTAATAGAAAACTATTTTCCCGGGCAACATATTAGATTGGAAGCTAAGATAAAGGGGCGGTGGATTCAGAGGACCTACACATTGACTTCCGATTCCAGTCAAAAAGACTATTATGAGATTGCAGTCAAGAGAGAATCTCGCGGCGTATTTTCGAGATGGCTTCATGATCAGTTGACTGAAGACTCAAAAGTTTTAATTTCAAAACCACAGGGCCATTATCATCTGACATCATCCCCACAAAACTCTATTGTTTGTTTTGTGGGTGGCGTTGGTGTAACGCCTGCTATTGCATTTCTACGTTACCTAGCAAAAATTGATCATAAATCTCCCTTGTATATTGATTATAGTGTTTCAACTAAGGATGAAATTGCCTTTGAACAAGAGTTTAGGCAAATTACGAATGATAATTTTAAGGTTAATTTGAGAGTGACGGAGCGTCGCTCACAGAAGAGCCATTATGATAAAGAAAATGATCAGCGAGAAGTGATAGGAAAAAATCGAATATCAGGGCAAGATGTAGAGCATATTGTTAATCAGCACCCAGGTGCTGACTTTTATATTTGTGGCTCCAAGCCTTACGATGAAGCTATAAAGCATTACTTAAATCATTCAGGTGTTGAAAAAGAAAAAATACATTCTGAACAATTTGATAACAGTCAAAAAAGGCCACAAGCATTGATGGTGGGTTCAGTTATAACGCTTATTTTGACGTTACTATTTTTTGTTATGCCCCCTCATCTAGGCCCTAGTAGTGTGTATTCGATAGATCTAATGGCGCTAATGCCTAGCGACTATACCGGCTACAGTATTTTAGCTTTTGGGGTTATAGGGCTCTTAATCGCTTTACCTAGAAGATATGATTGGGTTAGGACGTTAGACTCAAGTACTTGGCGGTTAATACACATCTGGTTAGGTGTTTTTTCTTTAGTTGCTTTGTTTTTTCACACAGGATTTTCAATGGGGGGAGTGCATAGTACAATCTTGACCATTAATTTTCTTGCATTGTTTGTTTTGGGTTCAGCCGCAGGGATTACCATTGCGTTACAAGATAAATTTTCACCCGCACAAACCTATATTTATAAAAAGAATTTTAAGTGGTTACATATCTTGTTAAGTTGGCCGCTGCCTGTTCTATTGCTGACACATATCTTATCAACCTATACTGATATCTGGATTTAAAAGGACTTTATGATGCAAGATAAACTTATGATTTGGGTATGGAAGAATGCAAAAAAAATCACTCTGTATTCGCTTTGGCTTATATTATTTATTGGTTCAGCTTTCTATTTCTATAACAAGCTAAGCTCTGATGACAAAACAGTTTTGATTCAAGGAAAGACATCTAATGGCCATTATCAGATTGAAGAGCAGTGTGATAGCTGTCATGAAGCTGAAGATAAAAATGAGCTAGGTGATATTAAACAAGAGAAGTGCTTAGCCTGTCATAAAGAAAAAAAACGATCTAATACAAAAGCTAATTCACATCGAGCTAAATTATTTGAGGCGGATGATAAAACAGATCTGCGTAAATTACTCAGAGCAGATCAATGTGTCACTTGTCATGAAGAGCATCAATTAGGCCATGCCGGAACAACCCAGCCGGCTGATTTTTGTATTCTCTGCCATAAAGATATTGCGGAAGATAGAGTCAGCCATAAAGATTTAGCTTTTGATGAATGTGGCGATTGCCATAATTATCATGATAACTCAGCAAATTATAGTGAAAGCTTTATTGGCGAACATCTGGGGGAAGAAGCTAAAACCTTTGAGCACTCAAAAATACCCCCAACCCAATATACCGCAAGATTCCTTAAGAAACATATTTCTGAGCCATTGTCTTGGCAGCAAAAAGAATTACCAGCAACTGTTGATGCTAATCAAGCAAAAGACTGGGATGGAAGTAGTCATGCGTTAGCGGGTACCAACTGCCAAACTTGTCATAATGATAAAAATAATGAATGGGTTGAAAAACCAGACCATCAGTCTTGTAAGTCTTGTCATAAAACACAGCTTAAAGGATTTTTATCAGGCAAACATGGTATGCGTTTAAAGCAAAAGTTACCTGGAATGACAACGAATAATGCTCGCTTGGCAATGAAAGGAGAGCACAAAGAATTAAACTGTATTTCTTGTCATAAAGATCATCAATTTGATGCAAAAGAAGCCGCTGTTGCAAGTTGTCTAAATTGCCATAATGATCAACATAGCTTGGCTTATAAAGAAACCAAGCACTATCAATTATGGAAAAACAAGGATAGTCGTGGTGCTTCCTGTGCAACTTGTCATATGCCAAAAATTGAAAAAGGAAGGAAAAAAAATAAATCAGTTTTAACGCAGCATAATCAGAATCACAATTTAAGACCGAGCCAAAAGATGGTGAAAACGGTTTGTATTAATTGTCATGGACTTGGTTTTTCAATCGATGCCTTACAAGACAAACAACTGATTAATAATAATTTCGCAGTACCTCCAACCCAACATATTCCACTGATTGAAATGTGGAATTCATATAATAACGATAAAAAATAAAGGATATATCAATGATGAAAGTAAGACACTCCGCGCTCCTTGGTAGCTTGTTAGCAGCGACTTTACCGGTTAATGTTTGGGCTGAAATAACAGCCCAAACAATGGCTGATGCAATCCACGCTGTGATTGAAGCAGACCGAGCGGTTTATGCTGATTTAGTAGTTAATCGATTAGCCATTGAAGAAGAGGTTATCGAAGCTAGTGAGGAATACCATGAAAATAGTGCTTTGCCATTACCCGCGCAAATGTTAAGAGCTAGTGCTGAAAAAGTACGTGATAAAAAAAGTGGTTTTAGTTTTTCTTTAGTTTCACCTTGGCCAATTAATAGTCAAAACAAAGTTAAAACAGAAGCAGAAATAAAAGGGATGGATTCTATTTTAAAGAACCCGACTACAAATGTTTATAGCGAAGAAACATTATCTGGTAAGAAGTATTTTACAGCTTTATATCCAGATATAGCAGTTTCAAATTCTTGTGTTAGTTGTCATAACAATCATAAAGACAGCCCTAAAAAGGATTTTAAAATAAATGATGTGATGGGGGCTATTATGATTCGGATTCCATTGGTGAAATAAGTGTAATTTTTCATATAGATGAATTTATCAATTTTTTATGAGCAAGCGAGGTTGGTCTGTTTAAATTTAAATATTTTAAGTGGCATTTATTTTTCACCCGACTTAGGCAAGGTATTTCAGTTAATAGCTTATCAAAGTGGTTTGTTGCTATATCTCTGTTTATTATTTTTGTTTTTTTTGATGCGTTTGGTCTCGAATCTGAGGCAAGACGTATCAGCCAAAATATTGGATCAAGTTTTTTAGCCCCTTTTTACGAAGATAATGAATCTAAAAATGAAGTCTTAGTGGTTTTGTTTACCGATGATTATCTTAAGAAAGGACGCGGCTGGCCAGCACGTTTTGCAGATCATTCCTTGGTCTTAAATAGAATTGCAAGACATCAGCCTGCTGCAGTGTTTTACGATATCTTATTTGCAAAAAGGTATGATGAAACGGGTGTTGACGGCTTTGTTAGAACAATTGATCGGGTGAAAAAAAAGGGGATTAACATAATTACACCTTATGATAAATTTCAGGTAGGAATAGATTCGATTACTGAATCAGTGTCGGCAAATGCATTAACTGGTTGGAATGGCCATGGAGTATTTTATCCACCCCAAGTTAATGGTCAGAAAACTGTCGCATTCGATATGTATAACCGGTGGTTATTAAGCAACAACAAGGATGCTGAATTACCACAGTTTAAATCAGATATGTTCATAATGTGGGGTGTTAGAGGCCTTAAGAGTAGTCGGTTTTTTGAGAAATTTTTAAAAGGCATTGAATACACAAGGCCCATGAAAAATACTGACCAGAAGGGATATATAGATACTGCCTATATAAATTCCATTAAAGTGTCTGAATTAAATAAAGTTGATTCAGGTGATCTTAAAAAAATGATTAAAAATAAAATTGTTTTAATAGGAACGAACCTTAATGGTGTCTCTGATTTTTATACCACCTCCTTGTATGGGTTGGTTCCAGGGGTTTTTGTTCATGCCATGGCATTTGATAATCTAGTCAATTATCAGGCAGATTATTATAAAGATGGTGATTCATTTGCTTTTTTAGGTATTGATTTACCTTCATTATTAGAAATATTTGTTTTAGGTATTTTATTATTTATTGGTAAATTCACATCAGACAAAGAATCTTACTTCCATGAAAAAGGAGTGTTTGAGAAGTTAATTGAAACAAATAAAGAAAATATAATAATTATTGATAAGCCTGAAAATTTGAATAATAAATATTTACATATAAAGGGTGATTATTGTTATAAAGATAGGGTTTTATTGATTGGTAAACCTAGTGATATAAAGGATAAAATAATGTTTAAAAACAAAAGTATTTTAAATAGATCTGGAGAGCACTTAATATCATCATTGTCTTGTTTTTTATTTAAATTTAAGTGGTTTATTCTTAGTGTAATAATTATAGTTTCTGCGATGATGTATATTACTCTTGGCCTTCGGTCTGATCCTGGAAATTTTATAGGACTAATTACAGCTGACTTAGTTGGATATACTTTAATAGAAAGTATGATAGAAATAATAATTCTTTTTTGTCTGTGGATTTTTTATAAATTAATTGGTGGTAAATTTAATGAAAGTAAATAGTGGTTTTGTTTTTGTGTTTTTTATTTCTTTTTTTAGTACTTGTTTTGCAGATAATTATGGGCGACCTATTTTAGCCTTTGAAGAGAAATCTATACCTGTATACGATGCTAATGGAAATTATATTAAAGATATTGAAGCAACGGTATTGGGTGAGCCAAGTAAAGTGATAGTTAAGGGGCGTCTAGATAATGGATTACTCATTGTGCAGAAAGATGGGGCTGATATTTTTATTGACTCATCATTTGTTAAATTAATCGATGGATTTGAGCCGGTTAAAATTAGTGTGACATGTTTGGATAAAATAAGAAATAAACCCAGTGATACAAAGTATCTTACTTCGCTAGGTATAGGCAATTGTTAAAAGAACTATTAATGCTTAAAAAAATCAGCCTATTCATTGTTATTTTATTAGGAACTGGTTGTGCATCGGTACTTAATAAAAGTACTGCTGAAATACCCAGTGAAATAATTATTGCCCAAGTTGCTGAAATTTCTAAAAGAGATGAGCCGGAGGGAAATAATAATCTTGCCAGGCGGAATTTATCAAATATTGAATTAACTAATCAATATTTAATAGACAGTCCTAGGATGGATAAATACTTAAATAAAATAGTTAATAATATATTGAGTACTTGGCCTGGAGTTAAACCAAGGTTAAATATACAATTAGTTTATGGCAATAATTTAGATGCACATGCTACGCTAGGCAATAATATTTTTATTGCAAGCGGTTGGATAATAGAGACTACTAGTGAAGATGTGTTAGCCGCTATTTTAGCGCATGAAATATCACATATTTTATTGAAGCATAATTATAATTTGGATGACTCTAGGCAATGGGAAGAGAATATTCAAACCTTAAATCACCTGACTGCTATGGGAATGGCAGCTTCTAATTTAGGGTTAGTAAAAAAAGGAGGCAGATTTTCTGTCTCTTCATTTGTTAGTAAAGGCAGGTTATGAATAAACTCGAAGCTTATCAACCCTCAGTGAAAGATAAAATCATTGAAAGTGAGGAAAAACTAGAATAAGAAGTCGGTTCATAAATATTCATGAAGAACACCAAAATGCAGAAATGCCTTGGATTGTATTGGCTAAACTTAGGAAGGAAGGAGAGCTGATGCTATTGAAATTTTACAGATAGCATCAAGACCTAATAAAACGACTCCTGATATTTATTCTTTAATGGCTGATTACTATACTGAATTTAACCGTTTGTCTGCGGCACAAAAAACAATACAAAAAAAGGAATTACCAAGCATGGAGAGAATGGTTTGTTTTATTACCAGAAAACATCGACCGATTTGAAAAAAGGTGATATTAGCAGTTATAAAGCTCACATCAAGCAGTGTAAAAGACATCCTCGTAAGATTCAAAAAGGAAAGTGCTTACAACTTGAATCAGCAAATAAAGATAAAGTGAAGAAAAAAGATAAACATAACAACCCTAATTTTAATATAACTGATTTAGTTAGTTGATTTTTACGGTGAAATAAAAAAATTAAGGTGATCAACTAATCAAAACCCATACAGTACTGTGATTTTCTCTATCTTTATATTATGACTATTTTTTCAACCCTTAAGTAAGGCTAGTTTCTTTATTAATTTTTTAGGTATGTTCTATGAATTTGATGCATAAAATCTTTTTTATTTTTTTTATAAGCACTACGTTATTGTCCTGTTCGACATTACAGTCTCATCTAGACGATATAAGTCGAAGGAGGCAGTTAGACCCATGGAGATATCCTGAAAATGCTAATAATACCGTTTCTACAGGTAAAAATATCTATCAAGATGAGCGTGATAATCAGTTGTATTGGCGTAAAAAAATTCAATTAACAGGTGATATTGAATTAATAGGAAAAACATACAGAGCCTCTAAAAGTGTTAATTTAAGAGCCGGCCCCAATACTAATACTAATATTGTTGGCGGGTTAAAAAAAGGTGAGCAGTTTAATGCAATGGGTCGTATAAAAGGTGTTAAATGGATTGTAGTTTCAAAAGATAACAATATTGTAGGTTATGTTTATGAACCTCTCGTTCATAAGATAGAAAGCCATCCTAATCCTAGCTTAAAAAGCTCTATAAATCTTGATGAGTCGCATGACGTACAATATACCAATTCAAAAGATCTGGATGTAATTGAAACACCAAATAGTATTGATTTAGATGTAGAGAAAGAGCCAATGGGTATTGATTTAGATTTGTAGGCATCATCGTTATAAAGACTCGGTACGGGTCTATAGACTATGCGTTAAACAATAGTGATAGTTTGTTAGAAAATAAGAATTTTACAACATGTAAAGGGAGTAAAGGGTCGTGGAAAATTATTTAATTAAGAGAAATAATTTAATGTTTTTAAATATAAAAGTAAT
>ENA-OSET01002023-OSET01002023.1-sediment-metagenome-genome-assembly--contig:-NODE-2023-length-20162-cov-4.269007_pt1 | contig 20162 bp, 18 predicted proteins | sample MGYA00237882_ERZ534229 | MGnify/ENA primary metagenome ERZ534229 (study PRJEB26408, sample SAMN06266212) | sediment metagenome | isolation source: Hudson Canyon methane seep mesocosm | place... | reverse complement strand
CGTAGCGTCGGAATACTTCTTTGAACGCCCGAAGATGATGCAAAACAAACATCCAAAATTATACACCGCTCTGACAGATTTCTACCAACAAGACGTGATGAGAATTTCCGAAGATATTACACTTCGAAAGAAGTCACCTTGCTACTGTGGGAGTGGCAAACGCTATAAGCATTGTTGTATGCCTGAATCTTAATGTACTTAATTCGAAATTTATAAAGGAAGATTAAATGGATTGTCCTCAATGTAAAGGTTATCAATTAGAACCCAAAGAGCTCGAACCAGGATTAGTCGCTGGGAGCTGCACGAAGTGCCAAGGTGCATTAGTTTCCTTAATGAACTATCGCTTTTGGGCAGATCAACAGGAGCCTGCTGAAACTAAAGTTGAAGGGGCGGTGATCGAATCAGAAGACAATAATAAAGCTCAAGTTTGCCCGAAGTGCACTAAGTTAATGACCAAATTCCAAATAGGTACAGGCTCTTCAAATCGCCTCGATCTTTGTACCGGTTGTGATGAAGCATGGTTGGATAAAGGTGAATGGAAGTTATTAAAGCAACTTGACCTAGCAGATAAGCTTCCCAAAATATTCACAGATGCATGGCAACGAAATATTCGCCTGGAACGACAAGAAAAGCTCCATAAGCAACGCTATGAAAAACTATTGGGTGTTGAGGGTTTTTCTAGGTTGGATGAGTTTAAGCAATGGTTAGATCTGCATCCAGAAGAAGGCCAAATCAAACAATACTTAATCACTAATTTGGATTCGAAGTAACGCAAGGAGAAAGGAAATGAGTGAAAGCAGAGATTATTTGGAAATGACATTCCATTCGATTAATTGTTTCGCCAATGACGGAACGCTTGATGTGGAAGAGCTAACACAGATAGTTGACATCGCTTTGAAAGATGGTGTGGTTGATCTTTGATGTAGATATACCGTTGGTATTTATTGCAAAGGCTGCTTTATGCAGCCTTTTTTATTGAGATGATTCATTTTTTTGACGAATGAGTCAATTTTTGCTTAAAAGAACTGAATTAAAGCTTAAAATAAGCAGAAGTATTTGAACCAAGGTAGTGTAAGTACACATGAGCATTAGTAAAGACCTTATCGTTTTTATTGGCCCCATGGGGGCAGGTAAAACAACAATTGGCAGTATTCTATCGAAGGAAATTTCTTATCAGTTCTATGATTCTGATAAAGAAATTGAGCGCCGTACGGGTGCGAATATCCCATGGATATTTGATGTAGAAGGCGAGTCTGGTTTTAGGGCAAGAGAGGCGCAGGTGATTTCTGAGTTGTCGGGCTTAAAACAAGTTATCCTGGCGACAGGAGGCGGCGCGATGATGCGGGAAGAAAATAGGGATGCGGTTTCCCGGGCTGGATTCGTGATTTATTTAAATACCTCTGTTGATCAGCAATATAATCGGACCCATAAGGATAAAAATAGGCCTCTTCTGCAGGGAGATAAAGACGCATATAAAGTATTAAGCGATCTATTTGAACTCAGAGATCCTATCTATAGAAGTGTGGCAGATTTGGTTTTAGATACGGATAAAAAATCCTTAAAAATGATAGTGAAAGATATTATTAATGCGATAGAAAAGAGCGACCCTCTAAATGATTGAGTTAAAAGTAGACTTGGGTGATCGGAATTACCCTATTTTTATTGGTGAAGGTCTGTTAAGTGACCCTGCATTATTTGAACCCTTTATAGCAGGCAAAAAAGTCATGCTGGTGACAAATGATACCGTCGGTCCTTTGTATGAGCAGCAGGTAAGAATGGCGCTCTCTGCTTTTGATGTTAATACTGTGACTTTACCTGATGGTGAACAATATAAAAACTGGCAGACCTTAAACCTGATATTCGATGCTTTATTAGATGGACGACACTCTCGTCAAACGACTATTGTTGCACTTGGTGGTGGCGTTGTTGGTGATATGTCAGGTTTTGCAGCCGCGTCCTACCAACGAGGCATTGACTTTATTCAAGTTCCTACTACTTTACTCTCTCAAGTGGACTCGTCGGTAGGGGGGAAAACAGGTATAAATCATCCCTTGGGTAAGAATATGATAGGGGCTTTTTACCAACCTAAAGCAGTCGTCATAGATACGTTAACTTTACAAACTTTGCCAGCAAATGAGGTGTCTGCTGGGCTCGCCGAAGTGATTAAATATGGTTTGATCAGAGATGAGTCCTTTTTTGTATGGTTAGAAGAAAATATAGAAAAATTGACGTCACTGGATTTAGCGTCCCTCGTTTATGCAATTGAGAAATCGTGTCGATGTAAAGCTGAAATAGTAGAAGCAGACGAAAAGGAAGGAGGGGTGAGAGCTTTGCTCAACTTGGGTCACACATTTGGGCATGCTATTGAGGCACATGAAGGGTACGGCACTTGGTTGCATGGTGAGGCTGTCGGAGCGGGTATGATGATGGCGGCGAGTCTCTCTCGGAAAGAGTCCTGGATTAATGATGACGCTATAAATAGAGTGAAAGGTTTATTAGAAAAAGCAGGGCTGCCTACTTCGGGCCCAGAAGGCATGCTATCTGAGGACTATGAACGTTTGATGTCTGTAGATAAAAAAGTAATGGATGGCACACTACGTTTGGTACTTTTGAAGTCTATTGGAGATGCAATTGTTACGGCGGAATTCTCGAAAGTACATTTGAATTCCGTTTTGCAGAACCAATAAATTGTTGTTTTCTAAATAAAGATAGAAGGCTTGATACATGGCTACGGCAAATAATAACAAGGTCTTGATAGAACAGTTAAAGAGTCATTTTGGTCTAAGTGGTGACCCTTTTGCTAGTCTTACAAATGTATTCTATGAAGGTGCTCAGCGTAAGCACTGTCTTGAAACGCTCAGGCACTTGGCTACTTTTGGCGATATGGTATTGCTTTTAACAGGCGACCCGGGTTCTGGAAAATCAACATTGATTCGGGAGTTTCAGAGAGCGCAAATAGATGCGTTACGGGTTTTTGTTGTCGATGCGGAAAAAGATCTATCTGTAGGTTCAAGTACGATTCATGCAGTGAGTAAATTTGCGGATGTAGTTCAACTTACTAAGGTGACGGATGAGCCACTACAGCAAATCTTGACAAGACTTGTCCAAAGTTTAGATAAGCATTTTGAGTCTGAGGGAGAGCGAACCCTTCTTCTTATTGATAATGCAGACAAACTGCCTAAAAAAGAACTTCAAGTTTATATGTCTTTTTTTAGAGGCTTACCTGCAGAAACTGGAGCGGTGATCTTATTTTCCGGCCTCAATTCGTTACTTCAATTTGCTAAACAAGGGACAAATATAGGTCAGGATGAATGGGCGCATCAAATTCAAGTGAAGGCATTGTTACAAGAGGAGCAGATTGAATACCTACAGCTCAGGATGGATAAGGTTGGTTTTACTGAGAAATTGAAATTATCTGATAGCCAGCTTAAGCATTTAGTTGAGGTTAGCAAAGGTTTACCAGGACGTATTAATAAAATATTTAGTAGTGTTGTCTTAGAGCCGGGCTTATTAAAAATAGAGCGATCAAATTCCCACAAAATACCCAAAAAGATAATCGTAGGTGTTTTCTCTTTATTATTCTTGTCATTTGTTTTTGTTTCATACCAGCATGATTTATTCGGTTTATCAGAGAAAAATGTAACATTGGCAAACTCGGAAGAGGCTAAAGCTGAAAGTGATCAGAATAAAACGGTTTCTCCTGAGGAATCTCGTTTTTTACAAGGAGAAAGACTTAAACGTCTAAAAATGCTTGAACGTGCTTTGGATGAAAGTGGCACTTCTGTGGCAGAAAATAAGCAGGAGCAAGTATCGTCAAAAGGCTCCGATTCTTTAAATGAAAAGGTTTCTTTAAATGATGAGGTCTCTTTAAGTGAGAAGGCGGCTTCAAAAGATCAAATTACGAAAGCTAAAGGAACAACCCCCCAGGTTGTCGCTTTGACAGTCAATAGTGCCCAAATTAACGAACCTGGTATATCAAAGCCAATAAAAGACATTCAACACAGCGCTAAGCAAGATGAAATTATAGGTAAAGTTCCTAATAACGCTGAAAATTTTTCCAGTGCTTCTCAGTCAATAAAATCAGATGTTTCAGTGAAAAAAGAGCTTGTTAGTAAAGCTGCTCAACCTGCTGGGTTTAAATCGCAAGCCTGGGCTCAGGCGCAGTCAAAAAATGCTTATTCGGCACAAATCTTAGGTAGTTATAGTGAAGATACGGCGCTTAAGTACATGAAAAAATTAGGAACGATGGACCAAGAGATATTTTATTTGCGAACTCGGCATAAGGGTCAGCCCTGGTACGTTGTTTTTTATGGGGTTTACCCCGACAAACTTGCTGCTAAAAACGCAATTACTAAATCGCCTAAACCCATCAAAGCTCAACAGCCTTGGTTAAGGCGTTTCGATGGCATCTTAAAGTCTTACCCTTCCTCGTAAAGCTAGAGAGCTTTGATTCTAAACCACTTGTAAAATGAGTTTTTCCAATTTGTAGGGTATGATTCACTGATATTTTTTGTGAAGCCAGATAATGTCGAGAGTAGCTACATGCCTGAATTAAAGAATGATCGTTTTTTACGTGCTCTAGCGCGTCAACCTGTTGATGTCACACCTGTGTGGATGATGAGGCAGGCTGGTCGTTACTTGCCGGAATACCGTGCCATACGGAGTAAGGCAGGCGATTTTTTAAACCTGTGTAAAAATAAAGAGTTAGCATGTGAGGTCACAATTCAGCCTCTGGAACGATATAATCTTGACGCTGCTATTTTGTTTTCTGACATTTTAACGATACCGGATGCGATGGGCTTAGGTTTATATTTTGAAGAAGGGGAAGGACCTAGGTTTCGAAAAATTGTTAGAACCAAGGCCGATGTAGATGCCCTTCCTATTGTGAATACTTTGAAGGACCTAACTTACGTTACTGACGCTGTGTCAACGATTCGTGCCGAACTAAATGGGCGAGTGCCTTTAATTGGCTTTTCTGGCAGTCCTTGGACACTTGCAACTTACATGGTTGAAGGTGGAAGCTCAAAAGACTTCCGCCATATCAAAGCAATGATGTATTCCCAGCCAGAGGTAATGCATAGTTTGTTGGATAAACTCGCTTTGTCCGTCATCGACTACCTAAATGAGCAGATTAAAGCCGGCGCTCAAGCGGTGCAGATATTTGATACTTGGGGTGGCAATCTGAGTGATGTTGCTTACCTTGAGTTTTCCCTTAAATATATGCAGAAAATTGTGAAAGGTTTACTTCGAGAGCATGATGGGCGAAAGGTTCCTGTGATTATATTCACTAAAGGTGGGGGGCTATGGTTGCCTCAAATGGCAGACATAGGCGCGGACGCATTAGGGCTGGATTGGACCATGGATATTGGGAAGGCGCGTAGTTTAGTGGGTTCTAAAGTTGCACTTCAAGGGAATATGGATCCTTCGGTTCTGTATTCATCTCCTCAAAGTATACGAAATGAAGTTGCGCGCATATTGAAGTCATATGGCCCTGGAGAGGGGCATGTTTTTAACCTAGGTCATGGTATTCATCAATTTGTTGACCCTGAAAGTGCAGGGGTGTTCGTTGAAGCCGTTCATGAACTGAGTGCGAAATACCACCAATAAAAGCTAGATAAGTGTCTTTGTGTACAAAAAAGCAGTGTCTTATCGCGTACATGTCACATTTGCAGCACACGAGTATTTCACCTCAGTAATACTTTTTATACAATCAGCCAGTTGAACTCAAAAGATTCAAGGGATATAAGAATGAGACAATTGATCAGCTCACTGGCTGTGATTTCACAAGTTTTGATTTGCGCACTTTTATTAGTGGCCTGTGAGTCAGATCAAGATTTTGATACGGATAACCAATCGACTAATATCAAACTTGAGAATGCTGAGCAAATTGCTCTTGGGGTTATTCACTCCAGTCTTCTTTCTCAAGTGGATACAGCGTTGTTTGATTTTCTCACTCTCGAAATTTCAAATGATGAGGTTGTTGAAGACACTAAAGGTTTAGGCTATTTGGTAAGCAAAACCTGTGATGGTGGAGGGAAAATGGACTATCAAACTTCGCGACACCCTATTAAGGGTGATGGATTCCCTGCCAGGTATCAGAAGGGCGATGCACTAACTGTGACATATGATGAGTGTGATGATGCTCTAGGTTCGGTATTCAATGGCGAAGTGGAAGCACGATACACGTCGATAAAAGGCTTGAATAATACTTTTTTGGAAGTGGATAGTCCACATTGTGTTGCTAACTTAATGGATGATTGGGAGGATATTTCAAACAATGACCATTCTGACATTATTGCTGATGCCGACGCTATAATATCTTCTCTAACTGAAACTGATGCTCTGTTAGATAATAAGAATACATTCGAAAGCTTTTCGTATAAAAAATATGAGGTTGTTATCGTCTTAGGTGATGAGCTGGTGTTTAAAAAAGACGCAAATGGAACTTACGCTGAAAGCGCATTTTTTACAGACACAGACCTTGAGCCAGACGATGAGTTTTCAGGTCTTGAAAGGGAAAAGGATGTTTGGACCTATTCTATAGACCCTGATGATGACTATATTTTTGTTAATTTACAGCTAGGCCGTTCAGATGATGGGCAGGTGTTGCTCAATGGCGATAAAAGGGTTGGTGAAGATGAGAATGGTCTAGTTTACCTGAGTAAAGGCAATAGGGTTTGGAGTTTTGTCGATGGGGAGGATGAAGTAATAAACTGTCAACGCTATAAGAGAAGTTTAATTGCAGATGTGAAGAACTTATCGACTACAAAGGGCGAACTGAAAACAACGCTGGATGGTTTACTTGATATTTCTCAGTCATCTACCAATTTTAAGCGATTGGATAATTCTATTTTAGACAGTAGTTTTGATATTAAGGTGAAGCAGAATAATGCCAATGCCTCATATAGAATGCGCTCGTTTACTGTTTTAAATATGATTGATTCTGAAACGGGGGTTTATAAGCTAGATGTTTCCGGAAGAATTAAATCAGATGATTTATTTGGTACCGTCGAGTTGACGGGTTCCTTTGTAACGGGGCATATGGCAGAAGAGCATCCTGATGCCGGTTTTGTAATGATACTAGGTAAAGGCTTAGAGCAAATTTTAGTCACAATCCAAGCTTTTCAGATTGGTCTGGATATTGATTTTAATGGCGACACCACGGGTGATGCTGCTCCTGATTTTGATGCCGGTATTTTAACTACCTGGGACGCATTGTTAGAGCGGGACTTTAAAGAAGCTGAGTAGGGTTAACAAAACTCTATTCAAGGTCTAATTCTAATAAGCAGAAATTATGGCGAAGCTTAAAATTGCATTTGTTTGCACAGAGTGTGGCTCTGACTTGTCTAAATGGCAAGGACAGTGTCCCGACTGTGGACAATGGAATACCATTCAAGAAATGAAATTGGCCAAAAAAAGTTCTTCACGCAAAGCGAGTACTGCTGGCTTTGCTGGCACTACTTCCGAAATTCAAACTTTAGGTTCTATAAATTTAGCTGACCAACCTAGGTTTAGCTCAGGTATAAGTGAGTTTGATCGAGTCCTTGGTGGTGGACTGGTACCTGGCTCCGCTATTTTGGTAGGCGGGCATCCTGGCGCGGGTAAAAGTACACTGCTACTGCAAACAATGTGTTATTTAGCGAATGAAATGGATAGCTTATATGTGACCGGTGAAGAATCTCTTCAGCAGGTTGCCTTAAGAGCGAAACGTTTGGGCTTATGCGCTGATACTTTAAAGATGTATTCTGAAACACGCCTTGAGGATATCGAACGCACAATTGCCCAGTTAAAGCCTAAAGTGCTTGTCGTTGATAGCATCCAAGTTGTTTTTACTGACCTTATCGAATCTGCACCGGGTAGTGTCTCTCAGGTTAGAGAGTGTGCAGCTAGGTTGACCCGAATTGCTAAACAGACTGGAATGGTGTTGTTTTTAGTAGGGCACGTGACCAAAGAAGGTTCCATTGCTGGACCTAAGGTTTTGGAGCATATGATAGATTGTTCCATTATGCTAGAAGGCTCTAGTGATACAAGGTACCGGACTTTAAGGGGTATTAAGAACCGCTTTGGCGCAGTGAATGAGCTCGGTATTTTTGCCATGTTAGAAAAAGGATTGATGGAGGTCAAAAATCCAAGTGCGATTTTCCTCAGCCGAGGAGATGAAATCCTTCCCGGCAGTGCCGTTACGATTCTATGGGAGGGGACGCGTCCTTTGTTGGTGGAACTCCAGGCTTTGGTTGATGAAAGCCAGGGGAATTACCCAAAACGTGTTTCACTTGGATTGGATCAAAACCGTTTGTCTATGTTGTTAGCCGTGCTACACCGACATGCTGGTGTGCACTGTGGTGATCAAGATGTATTTGTAAATTTAGTGGGGGGTGTTAAAACGGTTGAAACAAGTACCGATTTAGCAACCTTAGCGGTAATCATGTCAAGTTTAAGAGGCCTAGCATTACCACCCGATTTGGTTTTGTATGGTGAAGTGGGTTTGTCTGGCGAAATTAGACCTGTTCCGAGCGGGCAGGAACGAATTCAAGAAGCCTTAAAACATGGTTTTAAGAGCTGTATTATCCCATATGGGAATAAACCCAGAACAGATATTGTCGGCATGGATATACAGCTGATTAAGACCCTTCCTGAACTATTATCAATCCTGTTTTAAGTATCCTTGCTTGAGTCTAATGGTTTTAATTGTTAGATGTCTCGTTCTGTTCAAGTTACCTGCTTTGAACTGATAAAGTTCAAGGTATTGTTCTGATGGGAATATAATTTTATTTCATTTTTACACTGCATTGAAATACAGACAGCCTTGTCTCGTATTGTTTGTTGTTTTAATTTTATTAAGTCAGTTAATAAAATTTGAAATGAATCAAAATATTCATCTGTAATGGAGATGATACTCGCGTCAATATTGATAAAATCAAAAAATTTATCCTCTCCAATTCGATCGGTGCTTTGCATTCCACCCTTTATTTGATCTTCTGCGGAATAAAAGCAAATAACCTTGTTATTAAACTCAGTCAGAAGAGCCGAAATGCATTCTTGCCAATTTTGGTGCTGAATAACCGCAATGAAATCATCTCCTCCAATATGCCCGGTAAAGTCTTTTTCTTGATTAAAGTGCTTTAGTAATAATTCAGAAAATATGACTAAAATCTCATCCCCTTTTGGGTGCCCATAGTGATTGTTGAAGGGTTTGAAGTTGTTTAAATCAAAAAGTGCGATTGTAAACGGCACATCATTTTCGAGTAATTGATTCACGCAGTCACCAATAGGGATATTGCCAGGCATCATACTAATTTGATTTAACTGTTGTTGTTTTGGGTCCAGGCGTAGTTGGGTTATTTTACGCAATAGGTCTATCGTGTTTCCGATCCCGAGATATTTGTTTTGATTTGAGATCACAAAATCATGTTCACAATGTATTCTAGCTCTTGATGTGACTAAGTGACTGACTTGCTCGAGTCGTAAATGAGAGTCTATGTTCAAAAAATCTCGATTCATTTCGCTAGTAATTGGTTTTTGTTCCACGACGTCCCTGCGTTGACGAGAGCTGAATTTGTTCATGAACTCAGAACGATAGACCATGCCAATAGCATGGCCTGTATCGCTTTCTATAACCGGCAGTGAGCTTATGAATACTTTCTCCTCAAATAATGCGTGCACTTCCTTTACTAAAGTGTTGGGTGAGATGCATTCTTTTGATGTGACAAGGTCGCAGGCGAGATTCGTATTACTGATTTGGGCGCTTGAGCTAAATTCACTTAAGTCAGGAAGTAAGGGTGATAGTTCAGGTCTATGGATCAGATATCCTTGTATTAAATGCAAGCCCAACGTTCTCAGCGTTTTCAATTCTTCTTTTGTTTCAACACCTTCAGCAATTACACGGGCATTCACCGACCTCGCGATGGCAACTACATCTCGGACGAATGTTTGTTTCGATATATCTAGGTTGATACTCTCAATAAAACGGCGATCAATTTTGACAAAGTCAGGTTTCAGTTCTGCCCACAGTGACTGTGAATCTTCGGTGGAATCCACTAGATCGTCGATCGCAACTTGGAAGCCTTGAGCATGAAAAAAGTGCACAGCTTCGATCAACTCTTTTGTATTTTTACGGGCACTAGTTTCATCAATTTCAAGAATCATTTTTGTGGGAGGAACTTGGCTTTCTGCTATTAGGTCTCCCACCTGTTCTTTGAGCCGACTAATCGCTAGAAGCATTTCATTCGAAAAATTAACAAATAATAAACTCTCAAGCTGCAAGCGCTCAAAGTATTTTGCTGCATTATGAATACACATTAGATCAAATGGCTTCATAATGCCTGCATCAGCAACGGAATCAAACAAAGAGGGGGTGTCGCCACAAGGGCCTATGGGGCCTTTGGAAAAAGCTTCCCAGCCTATTAGTTCACTTGTTTCAATATCGACTATTGCTTGAAACCAGCTAGTGATATCTTGCTGTTTAAGAATGTCTTTAACTACTTGCTTCTTTTTCATTCTATGTCCCCGGGTAATATTTACGCTTTGCTTTTCATTCAAATGGTAAAGCATGTACCCGTACACAGAGCATCGCTTTCAAAAAACTATATTAATAAGATTAGCGCTTATTTGAAATATAGTTCAGATTTTGTGGATTTCATCTGGGGTTAATGGGCGGTGTTCGCCAGGTTGAAGGCTGGTATCTAAGGGAATATTTCCAATAGCAAAACGGTGAAGTTTGGTGACCGGGTTTCTAAAGCGACCAAACATGCGTTTAATTTGGTGATATTTACCCTCAGTGAGTGCCAGTTCTGCGACATGGCTGTTGATTATTCTAAGTGTAACCGGTTGGGTGGTTATATTTTCAAAAGGGAAATATATGCCGTCTGCAAATGCGCTTATATACGCTTCGGAGATTGGGTGTTCTAAAGTGACTCTATATAGTTTGGATATACTCGCTTCAGGTAAGCATAATTTTGTAGACCACCGGCTATCATTGGTTAATAACAGCAACCCTGATGAGTTCAAGTCTAGGCGGCCTGCAATATGTAATTCGGATTTAAAGGGGTATGGCAGGAGGTCGATGACGGTTTTATGCTGCAGGTCTTTTGTTGCGCTGACAACGCCTATTGGCTTGTTTAGCATAATGTAGTGCGGGGTATTGTTTTGGATGGTTTTTCCATCCATTAAAATGCAGGAAAAATGATGTACTATTTGACTAATATCTACGGCGATTACGCCATCAACAATGACCCTTTTTTGTGCTAACAATAAGCGTACAGATTTTTTTGGGATTCCCAGTTTTTTGTGAATAAACCGGTCCAGGCGTGTGTTAGATATTTGCATTTAGTTTTCTATAGTGTAGATGACTCACTTTTCGCACAGGCATTTATATCAAGGTTGAATTAATAAGAGGGCTTGCTTCTTAATGACTTGGTTCGGCTTTGGGCTGTTTTGCTATCCATACGCCTTTTTTGAGAATTTCGGCTGGGTTTAGTCGGTCTACGTGCTTTTGGCACAATGGTCACTACTTTGATCAATGCTTGTAGTCTTTCGAGTGCATCGTTTTTGTTTTTTTCTTGAGTGCGGTATTGTTGAGCTTTAATGACGATGACGCCGTCTTTGTTAATCCTGGAGTCTTTTAACTGAAGTAAGCGTTCTTTATACACGTCAGGCAACGAAGATGATTTGATGTCAAACCGTAGGTGAATGGCTGAGGATACTTTATTGACATTCTGACCACCTGCGCCTTGAGAGCGAATTGCTGTTAGTTCTATTTCTTCATCAGAAAGCGTAACGGTTTGGGTGATTATTAACACGGCTAAGTTTACGCTGAGGTTAAATATTCGAGCTCACGAAGTAACATTTCTTCGCTGCCCAAATTTAATTCAACCAACCTTTTCAGGTGGGTCATGCTATCAATGTCAATAAATTTACACCGGAAGCCAAGGGTTGTTTTGTCTTCATGCGAGAAATTTAATGACATTACGATATGAGTGTCACTACCTGAGAGTTGTATTGTCGCTTCGCAGGGTTCTTTGATATCAAGAGAAAAATGATCAGGTTTATGGACCAATACCCCTCTCATTGAAATGTCGAGAAGCTGGGTGCTCCATTCAAGATCATTTTGATGCAAAGTGCATTCTGCATTAAAGAGGATACGGCTGAAAAGGCGGCGTTCGTCTTGAGAATTACTGTCGCTCATATTCATCTCCTTATTATATTTAGCGAATTCAAAAAAGCGTATTCAAAATATATGTTGAATACGCCTACACTGCAAGCTAGTAGGCAATTTTTGTCCTACTACGCCAGTTTTTTATAGTTCATTCTAGTGGGAGCTTTCGCCAATTCGCCTTTTCTAGATTTGAAATCCTCTTCGTACTCACTGTAATTTCCTTCAAACCAGATGACATTGCTGTCGCCTTCGTAGGCTAAAATATGAGTGGCAATTCGGTCCAAAAACCATCTGTCGTGCGAAATAACAACGGCACAACCAGGGAACGCTAAAATAGCTTCTTCAAGGGCACGAAGTGTTTCAACATCTAGATCATTGGTCGGTTCATCGAGTAACAGCAGGTTTGCACCTTGCTTTAGTAGTTTTGCCAAATGTAAGCGATTACGTTCACCTCCAGATAGCTCATTGACTCTTTTCTGTTGGTCGTTACCTCGAAAATTAAATCGGCTGGCATACGCGCGTGAAGGCGTTTGAAAGGTGCCAATTTGTATCATGTCATTGCCTTCACTGATTTCTTCCCAAACAGTGTTGGTATTATCTAAGTCTCTATCTTGTTCAACGTAGGCTATTTTGACCGTTGAGCCTTGCTTAATTTCACCTTTATCGGGTGCTTCAGTTCCAGAGATAAGCTTGAATAGCGTTGATTTACCCGCACCATTACCTCCTACAACACCAACAATGCTTCCTTGTGGTATTGAAAAGCTTAAGTCATCAAAAAGGAGTTTGTCATTGTACATTTTACTGACGTTTTCAAGGTCTATTACTTGCTCACCTAAACGAGGCCCTGGTGGAATATAAATTTCCATTGTCTCATTGCGCTTTTGAGTTTCCTGGGAATTGAGTTCTTCAAAGCGTTGAAGGCGTGCTTTGCTTTTTGCATGACGTCCTTTCGGGTTGCTTTTGACCCATTCTAATTCTGACTTAATGCTTCTGTTTCGAGCATCCTCTTGTTTCTTCTCGTGATCGAGGCGCTGGCCCTTTGCCGCTAGCCATTGTGAGTAGTTACCTTCAAATGGAATGCCGTAACCTCTATCTAGCTCAAGAATCCATCCAGCAACATTATCTAGGAAGTACCTATCATGGGTAATGGCAACAACGGTGCCTGGGTAGTCATGTAAAAAACGTTCCAGCCAAGCAACACTTTCAGCATCTAAATGGTTGGTGGGTTCATCCAGAAGTAACATGTCGGGTTTTGATAGCAATAAACGGCACAATGCAACGCGCCTTTTTTCACCACCTGACAAATGTTTTACGTCAGCGTCCCAAGGCGGCAGTCTCAGAGCATCGGCTGCTACTTCAAGAGTTCTGTCGAGATTATGGCCATCGCTTACATCAATGATGGCTTCTAGTTTCGCTTGTTCATTTGCCAGAGCATCGAAGTCAGCGCCTTCCAATGCATATTCTTCATAAACCTTTTCAAGACGGACAAGCGCATCCTTGACTACCCTTAGTCCGTCTTCAACATTGCCCCGAACGTCTTTGTTTTCATCTAGCTCAGGCTCTTGGGCTAAATAACCAACATTAATGTCGGGTTGAGCTCTGGCTTCCCCAGTGAAATCTGTATCAACACCCGCCATAATTTTTAATAGCGTCGATTTACCCGAACCATTTAAACCCAGTACCCCTATTTTCGCGCCAGGGAAAAATGAAAGCGAAATATCTTTCAGTATTTCTTTTTTAGGTGGGACAACTTTCCCAACTCTGTTCATGGTGAAAACGTACTGAGCCATATAGTATGCCTTAAGTTTATTGAGCGCGTTGAAGGTGGTTAGAAACTAAAACGGAGAGAAGTGAGTGTATATAGTGTCTGAACGGAAAGCCATGCCTACTCGCGATGAACCATTCTTAGACCCGGCGCCTTGTTGAGGAGAAAGCTATCCAATATGGTGGAAGAAGGCAATGTAATATCTATTTAGTCTTGAGGTAAGCGTTTGACTGCCTGCCTCGATAGAAAGGGCATTGTTAGAAGGAGGGGGCAGCGTGCAATTATTTTAGTGTCGATCGGGCTTTCTTAGACGCGACGCTTCTTGCGCCTAATAAGCAAATTATACCTAAGCCAAATAATGCCATTGATCCGGGTTCGGGGACCGCATGGGTGATTATTCTCGCATCATCAATCCAATATCTTCCGACCCACAAACGGTCAACTAGTATTGTTCGAGTGCTTTCAAAGGTTAGGAAGTCATGACGCTCTAGACCACGAGATCGATTTTTTTCATATAAGGTACCTAAGCCACCAAAGGTATTGTCAGACAAGTTAAGGTGTTTTGTGCCCAGCATAATGCCAATGATGTCTTCTTTAAATGTGATACTAAGGTTTGACTCCGTGCCACGGGATCTTCCAAGTGTATCGAAATGAAGTAGATGCGAATTATAACTACCTTCCTTTAGATATATATTCTGTTGATTGCTCTTTCCTCTAAGAGTGTCGCCCTCGAAAAGATTCGTTCCCAATAGGTAATCAACATGAACTTGATTGTCAGAAATCTGAACGTTTTGAGCTTCATCATATAGTTGCAAATGCTTTGCTTCAGTTTGCCCCCAATGTAAGTCTAAGCCGTTAATATTCCCAGTAGGGTTAACTAGGGCAGCTTTTGCTGATAGCGAAAAAATGATACATAAAAGTGTAAAGAAGGATTGCAGTCGCATAAAGTAGAAAATCCAAATTAGTGTTGATAATTTCAGTGTATTAATAAATGGCTAACTTGCGTACTCTTAAACAGCAGGTTTGACAATATATAACGATTAAGAATCAATAAGATGCTCGCTGTTACATACATTTACTAAACGCACAAGAAATGTGTGTGGATGCTCATGAAATGTTACTAATATGCGTTTATCAAAAAGGAGATAGCAAGTTTGGACAAGAGTAGAGACGGACAGTTACCGGTTTTAAAATTAAGTCTGCTTTTTTCTTTGTATTTTGCTCAAGGTCTTCCATCCGGCTTTTTAGCGCATACGCTTCCGGCTTTAATGCGGGTGCAGGGGGTGTCTCTTGAATATATAGGATTAATAAAGCTCCTGGCACTTCCTTGGGTTTTAAAGTTTCTCTGGGCGCCTTATGTTGACCGTATTGGTTTACGTTCTTTAGGGCCAAATAAAACTTGGATTATCAGTATGCAATTATTGCTGGGAATGCTGATGTTTGTGGTGTCGTTTTCTTCAGAGCATCAGATGTTTGGCACATTTTTATTAATTTTTCTATTTGGTGTGGTGCTGGTCAATCTTGCCTCAGCGACACAAGATATTGCAACTGATGGACTGGCAGTGAATTTGTTGCCAATCAAGATGAGAGGTTTGGTTAATAGTATTCAAGTAAGTGGCTTTAAGGTGGGTATGATTTTAACGAGTAGTCTGATGTTGCTGGGTTTTGAATATCTAGGTTGGTCGACCTCTTTTAGATTGTTAGCTTTAATGATGATGCTACTAATGATTCCAGCGATGCTATATAAACCCCTTTTAGCTGCTGTATCGGTAACTGAGAAAACAGAATATTCAATTTATAAAACCTATTTAGGCTTCTTTCGACAAGCGAAAATTTGGCAATGGATTTTAGTCTTATGTACCTATAAATTCTCAGATGCGCTTGGCTCAGCAATGATTAAGCCTATGTTGGTTGATCAAGGGTTCAGTTTGTCAGATCTAGCTGAGATAACGTTCTATTCATCGATCGTTGGTCTGCTTGGTGCTGTAGCAGCGGGTGGTCTTTTTTACCGTTATGGCGCAAAAAAATTGCTGCTCGGGGCAGGTGCTCTGCAGGCGGTGGGTATCGCATCATACGCCCTTATTGTTGAACATACGAAGTTTGATGGGCTGATTTATAGTATTTCGATGTTTGAGCAATTTGTGGATGGGCTTTCTACAGTGGCATTATTTTCAGTGATGATGTCTCAGTGTCGTCTTTCCCATGAAGGAGCCGACTATACTGTCCAAGCAAGTTTACTGGTATTGTTGTCGGGTCTAGTAGGTGTTTTTAGTGGTCTACTTGCGTCTTCAATTGGTTTTCAGTCATTATTTCTGTTCTCGGGAATGGCGGGGCTGTTAGCTTTGTTGCCTGTGATGTTTTATTACAAGAATAATTGTTGATGAAGTTCACACAATAATCATATAAAATGGCGCGTTTTTTGACCGATCAATTTGTTATGTATGCTCAGTGGCTACAGTAAACAAGTTGTTCTAATGTACTGAACCGATACGAATAGAGGCGATCAATGTTTACTCGAGATATGAAAATAGCTGGTTTTGATGATGAAGTAGGGCAAGCGATTGATGCTGAGTCAAAGCGTCAGGAAGAACATATTGAATTAATTGCATCTGAAAACTACACCAGTCCTCGTGTAATGGAAGCTCAGGGTTCAGCGCTGACAAATAAATATGCAGAAGGTTACCCAGGCAAACGATATTACGGTGGTTGTGAGCATGTTGATGTGATTGAACAGTTAGCAATTGATAGGGCTAAAGAATTGTTTGGTGCCGACTATGCAAACGTGCAGCCGCACTCAGGCTCACAGGCCAATGCTGCAGTCTATATGGCTTTATGTAAGCCTGGAGACACTATACTGGGCATGAGCTTGGCTCATGGCGGTCATTTAACCCATGGTGCGACGGTAAGCTTCTCTGGCCGTATATACAACGCAATTCAGTATGGTCTAAATGAAGCGACAGGTGAAATTGATTACGAGCAGGTAGCATCGCTCGCACGTGAGCATGAGCCGAGAATGATCGTTGCAGGGTTTTCTGCATATTCACGTGTCGTCGATTGGCAGAAATTTAGAGATATTGCTGACGAAGTAGGTGCTTATTTATTTGTAGATATGGCACATGTTGCAGGTTTAATTGCCGCTGGTGTTTATCCAAGCCCTGTAAATATTGCTGATGTCACCACAACGACAACTCATAAAACCTTAGGTGGACCCCGTGGCGGTTTGATCCTAGCAAAAGCAGATGAAGCGCTAGAAAAGAAATTAAATTTTGCAGTTTTCCCTGAAAGTCAGGGTGGGCCTTTAATGCACATTATTGCTGCAAAAGCAGTCTGCTTTAAAGAGGCAATGTTAGATGATTTTGCTGCTTACCAACAACAAGTGGTTGATAATGCACGTGCAATGGTCTCAGTTTTTCTAGAACGAGATTATGACATAGTCTCAAACGGCACAGATAACCACTTATTCCTATTAGATTTAATTAGCAAAGATATTACTGGTAAAGATGCCGATGCGGCACTCGGTAAAGCAAATATCACTGTTAACAAAAACGCAGTGCCGAACGATCCGCGCTCACCTTTTGTAACAAGTGGGCTGCGTATAGGTACCCCAGCAGCAACACGGAGAGGCTTTAAAGTTGCTGAGTGTCAACAACTTGCTCATTGGATATGTGATGTCATCGATGCGCTGATTGCTGATAATGAAAGCACTGAAGTGATCGATACTGTTCGCGAAAAAGTGCTTGAATTGTGTGCTCGTTTTCCTGTGTATGCTTAAAATTTCTCAGACGCTTTTGTGTGCTAAGTAAGTTACTTAGATATTTTATACGGCTTCTTTTATTAAGTGGCCGTAGATAATTATCTGCAAGTAGACCTGTTTCATATTGATAAGGTCTATTTCTCTTATTCTCAAAAAAGGCTTTGTAATGCATTGTCCATTTTGTAGTGCAACGGATACTAAAGTTATCGACTCTAGGCTTGTTGCTGATGGTGGTCAGGTGCGACGTCGTCGAGAGTGTTTATCGTGTAAAGAACGGTTTACCACATTCGAAACAGCAGAGCTGGTGATGCCCGGTGTTGTTAAGCAAGATGGAACACGACAACCTTTTGATGAGGAAAAACTCACGCGTGGTTTTAACAAGGCTTTAGAGAAAAGGCCTGTTAGTATTGAAGCTATTGAGCGGGCAATCAATAATATCAAAGCGCGCTTAAGGTCAACTGGAGAGCGCGAATTGCAAGCAATTACTATTGGTGAACAGGTAATGGATGAGTTGCGGCAGCTGGACGAAGTTGCGTATGTGCGTTTTGCCTCCGTCTACCGAAGTTTTCAAGATATTAATGAGTTCAAAGAAGAAGTAGAGCGATTATCTCGACCAGAAAGTACAGCAAAAGAGTAAGCTAGTTTTCCCAGTAGGTCTACTTCCAGGGTTGATTTTTACGCGATATGACAAAAAATGCTTGGACACAAGATGACCATATTTATATGGCCGAAGCGCTTCGTTTGGCTAAACGAGGATTATATACAACTGACCCAAACCCGAGAGTTGGTTGTGTTTTAGTGCACGATGGTGAAATTGTCGGAAGAGGTTGGCATCAAAAGGCTGGGAGCCCTCATGCAGAAGTTAATGCGATCAAGGATGCTGGTAGCAAAGTAAAAGGTTCGACTGCCTATGTCACACTTGAGCCTTGTAGTCATTTTGGGCGAACGGCGCCCTGTGCCAATGCATTAATTGATTCCGGTGTACTGAAAGTGGTGGTGGCGGCAAAGGACCCAAACCCACAAGTATCGGGCGCTGGTTTGATATTACTCTCAAATGCTGGAATCTCAGTATCTTGCGGTTTGATGTTTGATGAAGCGCGTGATTTGAATATTGGTTTCTTTAAGCGCATGGAAAAACAACGTCCATGGGTTCGAATTAAAATGGCGATCAGCGTTGATGGCCGAACAGCCATGCAGTCTGGTGAAAGTCAGTGGATTACTGGGCCTCATGCGCGTTCAGATGTACAGCGTTTGCGGGCTAGAAGTTCAGCAATTTTGACGGGGATTGGCACAGTGTTGCATGATGATGCCGCTCTGACAGTTAGGGCAGAGCAGTTAGGTTTTGATGCTGATGAATTATATAGCTCAGAAGAGGTAGTAAAAATACAACCACTTAAAGTGGTATTAGACTCTAAAGGGAAAATGCCACTCAGTGCTAAAATATTGACGTCTCAAACGGGTATTTTATGGGTGGTGGATGAAGGTGCTGAGTTAAATGACGAAATTTCTTCTTTAACATTTGTTGATGTTTTCCGGCTTCCATCAAGTGATCGCCCAGATGCCATATTGTTAGTGATGCAAAAACTGGCAGAAATGGAATGTAATGAAATACTTGTTGAAGCAGGTGCAACATTAGCCGGCGCAATTCTTGAGGCTGGGTATTGGGATGAGTTAGTACTCTATATGGCGCCAAAGTTACTTGGAAGCGATGCCAGAGCATTGGTAAATTTGCCGCTTTCAAATATGTTAGAAGCTAAAGAGCTAATATTGAAAGACCAGCGTATGGTAGGTGATGATATAAAGATGACGTATTTACCGAAGAGCACTAAATAGGCAAGGGTATGTTTACAGGTATTATAGAGGCACTTGGGAGTATCCAGGCAGTAGATCAAAAGGGTCAGGACCTGAGCTTAACCATTTTGACAGGAACCTTGGACCTAAAAGATGTGCATTTGGGTGACAGTATTGCTGTTAACGGTGTATGTCTGACGGTAGTGGCGTTATTTGATAAAGGTTTCAGGGCTGATGTGTCTTCAGAATCTCTGGTGCATACTCGAATTTCAGATTTTAAAAGTGGCACAAAAGTTAACTTGGAAAAAGCGCTGACATTATCAACACGATTAGGTGGTCACTTAGTGAGTGGGCATGTTGATGGTATTGGTTCTGTTGTAAAGCGATATAAGGAGGGGCGGTCGATACGTTTTGAAATTACTTGTAATAGCGCTATTCACAAGTATATCGCAGATAAAGGTTCAATAACTATAGACGGTGTGAGCCTAACAGTAACAGGTTTAAATGAGGATGGTTTTACATTAAATGTAGTGCCACACACGGTTGCACAGACCACGATACAAACCTATCAAGTTGGTCAAGAAGTACATGTTGAGGTGGATTTAATGGCCCGGTATGCAGAACGATTATTAAATCCACCTCAACATGTACTTCTTGACCAACTTGATAGGTTTGTATCGTGGTCAAGAAGTACATGT
>ENA-OSET01002022-OSET01002022.1-sediment-metagenome-genome-assembly--contig:-NODE-2022-length-20165-cov-4.768270_pt1 | contig 20165 bp, 18 predicted proteins | sample MGYA00237882_ERZ534229 | MGnify/ENA primary metagenome ERZ534229 (study PRJEB26408, sample SAMN06266212) | sediment metagenome | isolation source: Hudson Canyon methane seep mesocosm | place... | reverse complement strand
ATTCGATATGAGAACGAATATCTAGTCTTCTTTCGATAACCAATCGTGATATGTAGTGAATATGAATTAAACATTCTTACTAAACTGATGATCACGTAACGAAGACATCTCCTTTCGACTGGAAATGAGAGGGATGGAGGGATTGTCTGATGAAAGATGAGTGATACGGCCCCCTATGGTCCTCTACACTCCTGGGCGTACCAGCACCTATCCTGATGAACCCGTCAAGGCTGGTTTGCGAGCTTTCTTTCTTGGTGGAGGAGATGAAGTTGGGAATGTTGGTTGTATCTTAGAAGACTCTACTGGGACGCGTCTTCTGATTGATTATGGATTAGCTCCAACACGTCCCCCCAAATATCCTGCAGAATGTCCACCAGTGGATCATGCAATTATTACTCACAGTCATATCGATCATATGGGAATGGCTCCTTGGTTAGTAGGGCACCTTGGCACTAGATTACATGCAAGCCCTCTCACTGCTTCTCTCTCAGAAGTAATGTGGAGGGATACATACAAAGTATCGAAAATTGAAGGGTATCCTTTAGCATGGGATAGACGAGATTTAGAGGAAGCATTGCAGGCTTGGACAACGCATAAGATAGGTGAGTGGTTCGAGATTGGAGCATGGAAATGTAGGTTTCATCGAGCCGGGCATATTCCTGGTGCGGTGATGATTGAGATAGAGACACCAGAATTGCGTGTACTTTGGTCTGGGGATATGGACACGAGAGCCAGTCCGAACGTTCTGGGAGCTTTACCTGTTGAGTGTGATATATTGTTTCTCGAGGGAACTTATGGGAATCGAATACATCCTCCCCGTATAGAAGAGGAGGAACGTTTTGTTAGGAAGGTACTCGAGGTAGTGGATCGAGGAGGTACCGCCCTTGTTCCCGCATTCGCTTCTGGTCGTGGCCAGGATATCCTCAGGATTCTTCGAAGAGAAGCCCCAAACCTAGAGGTACATTATCATGGAATGGGAACAAGAGTTACACAACTTTGGATGGAACATCCTGAATCGATACGGGAGCCAAAGGGACTCAGTAAGACGTGGCGTTGGTGTCGACGCGTCTCAGGAAAATCTGACCGCCGAAAGGCCTTGGATGCAAATGTGATTGTGACTACGAGTGGAATGCTCGATGGGGGCCCCTCAATTTGGTATGCCAATAGACTCAGGCACCAAAGGGCCAATGCCATTCTTCTGACAGGATATCAAGCAGAGGGTTCTGGGGGGCGCTTACTCTTAGATGAAGGGAAATTGCGAATATTTGGAAACATCACCCCAATTGATCTAGAGGTTGAGCAATTCTCCCTCTCAAATCACGCGGGACAAAAAGAACTAGCTTCCTTCGCTCGCGCATGTGCGCCCCGCCATGTTGTTATTTTTCATGCAGATCAGGATGGTAGAGAGGCCCTTTCTACAGTATTTGCAGAGGAAATGAAGGTCCACCTTCCTAGCAACCGAGTCGAGATACTCCTAGAATGAGCCCTTTTTTCTTCCGAACCATTCATAGGCCGTTCGGGGCATCCCTCGGTCTACCTAGGCGTGAGCTGTGGTATAGTAGAAAATAAGGTGAAAAAATGGAAGCATTAGACAAACAATTTGGAGTGACAGAAGCGGGAACTACTGTCAATGCAGAGATGAGGGCGGGTTTAACGACATTCTTGACAATGGCGTACATCCTTTTGGTTAACCCAGCCATGCTCTCGGTTGCAGGAATCCCCTTCGATGACGCACTGTTCGCGACGGCAATTGCCGCCTTCGTGGGCTGTACGATAATGGGGCTATACGCGAACTTACCGTTTGCACTAGCCCCTGGAATGGGACTGAATGCGTACTTTACGTTCGCAGTGGTTCTCGGTATGGGCATATCTTGGCAGGTTGCCCTAGCCGCTGTGTTGGTTGAGGGAATTCTGTTCCTCTTGATGTCGATACCCGCTATTCCGGTAATCGGCGGATGGAGAACATTGATGATCAACTCAATCCCGACAGATCTGAAGATTGCCACGGGCGCCGGTATCGGTATGTTCCTAGCAATCATCGGCCTACGGGAGATGGGTTGGATACAAGATGACGGAGCCACACTGGTGAATCTCGGTGCAACAGAGACGTTCCAGTATGACCACGGCGCATTCATCTCGATGGTATGCCTCATCGCAATAGCCGTGATGATGGCCCGAAATATCCCGGGCGCGATCATCATCGGTATTGGAGTAGCCTCAGTTTGGGGCTGGGCGGTCGGTGCATACGACCCCTACAACGACTTCATGGCCGGCGGTGCTGGTTGGGGCTCTGCATATGCAGAGTGGCCATCTGCAGCATTCGGATTCGTAGGCTTACCTGACGAATCCCTCATGGCGGCTACGAGCGCTCTGGGCGACATATCTGGCGGTGCCGGATGGGGTGACTTCCTACTAGTGATGATCACCTTCTTGTTCGTCGATATCTTCGACACCGCTGGAACCCTCTACTCTGTGGGTCGCCAGGCGGGTTACGTCGATGAGAACGACGAGCTGATGAACTCTGACGAGGCATTCGTGTCCGACGCTGCAGCAAGCATAGTCGGCGCAATGTGCGGAACCAGCACGACTACGACATACATCGAGTCGGCTGCTGGTGTCGAAGAAGGTGGAAAGACAGGTCTTGTAGCAGTGACTGTGGGCGTTCTAATGCTCTCAGGACTCTTCTTCTCGGACCTGTTCCAAGCTGTCCCGACATTCGCAGCCGCTTGCGCTCTGGTCATCATCGGCGCTTTGATGATGCGCCAAGCAGCAGACATCAACTGGGCCGACAAGGAGATGGCACTACCTGCCTTCCTGACGATCTGTTTGATGCCCTTCACATATTCCATCGCGGATGGAATTGCTTGGGGTATCATCAGCTATGTGGCCATCAAGCTCGGAATGGGCAAGATGGACGAACTAAACCCAGTCATGTGGACTCTGTTCGCATTGATGGCAATGTTCTACCTGGGACCAGGCGACGAGTCGACGTTCCAGTATCTATTCGGAATGATATTCTGAACGGGAATTACGTAACGGGAAACCCGGGCCTGACGGCATAGCCTGAAGGCCCGGGCCCCTCCCTCAATGAAGCGGGTAGCATGTCTGATGAGTTACTCCAAAGCCTGAGAGGCGCCATTCGCACGGTGCCGGACTTCCCCCAAGAGGGGATTATGTTCCGGGACATCACCCCTGTGTTAAGCAATCCAGGCCTCATGTCAGGCATTACCGATCTGTTCGCTCATGATATGGAGGATTTGGGCTGGCGGCCTGAAGCGGTCGTCGGCCCAGAGGCTCGTGGTTTTATCTTCGGCCCTCTTTTGGCCAATCACTTAGGAATTGCATTCATCCCTGTTCGTAAACCAGGCAAGTTACCAGCTGATACAATTCATGCGGAGTACAATCTTGAGTACGGCTCTAACACACTTGAGATGCATGCTGACGCCCTTCGCCCAGGCCAGAAGGTCGTGATAGTAGACGATCTCTTGGCCACTGGTGGGACTGTGGGTGCCTGCATCGAACTTTGCACTGCGCAGGGTGCTGAAGTGCTAGGCTCACTGTTTGTAATCGAACTCTCCGGACTCGGCGCTAGGAAAGCACTCTCCCCAGTCCCTATTCACGCCTTGATCGAGTTCCCGGCCTGATTATCCTAGCATCCCCCCGATTTCTTCAAAGGGACTCCGTGTTTGCATGAGGCGTTAGCCATGGCGAAGACCCCACCTCCACCACCTCCACCACCTCCGCCTCCAAAGGCCAAGAAAGCACCACCTCCGCCTCCAAAGGCCAAGAAAGCACCACCTCCACCTCCAAAGGCCAAGAAAGCACCACCCCCAAGGAAGAAGCAACCACCATCTTCCAAACCCACGAAAGGACGCCGTAAAGGTGGCAAGAAACCTAGTTCCGCCCCGAAGAAGAGGGGTCGCAGAATCAAAATCAAACTCGGACTCAAACAAGGCCGACTATCAAAGGAGGAGGACACCTATCACGATCAAGTTGGGTGGACAGTCTCTCAGGAGGTCTTGGAGCCACTGGATTCTATTGAGGAAGATCAGAAGCCAGAAGTAGTCAATCACCAATGTACAATGTGTGGTTCCATCATGCAGATTCCACAACCCAAGCGCGAACGCTACAAGGTCATATGCGCTTACTCTGAGTGCGGTCATGAAGACATGATCGGGATATGATTGCGCTCATACCCCCATCACACCGAACAATCTACGTGCTGCTGCTGCGCATAACACTAGGACGAGCAGGCCCCGGATACCATTCTGTGAGGAAACCGCCGAACCGTATCTCGAACCAAGCACCCCACCCAACATGACAGCAACTCCGAAAGACCCAAGCAAATCTATGTCCAGGTTGATTTGACCTGATAGACCAACCCCAACCAATCCAGCTAGGGAATTCAACCAGATGAAAAGCGCCGCAGTTGCGGCAGTTTGTTTGGCTGTGGCCCAGTTGTTCAACATCATCACCGGCGAGAGAAAAATACCACCTCCGATACCTACCACTCCACTAGCAAGGCCAATACTTCCCCCAACAGCGACAGCCTTGGTCCGCTCAGGCAATTCTACCGGCTCGGCTTCCCATTTTCCAACAAATAACCTCCATGCTGCCACCACTAAAGCTACTGAGAGTAGAAGGTCGTAGACATTCCCCCCCACACTCATGTATCCCCCTAAAGCAGCTAGAGGAATACTTGCTACTATGAATGGCAAAGCCCGACTCCAATCATGGTGCCCTGCTCTGTAGTAATGCCAGAAGGCCAATCCAGCAACAATTAGATTCAGCGACCACGCGTATTGCTTCAACCAGACAGCCTCAGCAGAACCGTAACTGGTGAGTGAGAGGATTGCAAGGTAGCCCGAACCTCCTCCATGACCGACCGAGGAGTACAGCGCTGCCACGATGAAGAGACCGGCTAGAATTAGCCACATCTCACTTGAAACCACAGACCAGCGACATAGGAAGAACACTTCAACTCAACCTCCACTCAACCGCCATGGAGACCAGCGTCACCCTGCAGCGGGCCATCGAGCTCGCATGCCTCGAGACCATAGGCAGGAAAACCGAGACGGTGCAGTTGGATGACGCCGCTGGACGCGTCCTGGCTACGAACCTCGCATCGAAGGTGGACGACCCAAGATTCGACAACTCTGCCATGGATGGGTGGGCCGTACGGGTCGTTGATTGCAAGGCCGAAGGCACAACACTCTCCATCGTTGGAACCAGCAAGGCCGGGGGCGATGCACCTCCTGAGGTCGGCACCGGCGAGGCTTGCCGAATCATGACAGGAGCACCAGTCCCAGAGGGTGCTGACGCCATTGTGATGGTCGAGGATTCGGAGGAGGTCGGCAACACAGTCCGAATCCTCGGACCCGCCCGACCCGGATACATACGAAAGAGAGCTGAGAATCTAAGAGTCGGACAGGAAGCTCTGGAGAAGGGCACCCACCTAGATCCAGCGGAAATATCCCTAGCTGCGACCATGGGTCATGGTGAGATTGAAGTCGTAGTTCGACCCAAACTGGCCATCATCAGCACTGGAGATGAACTCATACCCCCAGGTATCGAACTCGCTGCTGGGCAGATATACGAATCTAACTCCTACGGCATTGCCGTGTTGATTGAGAAGATGGGCGGCCAAGCGATTCGCTACGATGTCGTTCACGATACTATCGACGGACTGCGCGAAACTCTCGACAGCGCCGCCCACGAATGCGATGCGATCCTCACCAGTGGGGGAGTCAGTATGGGGAAGTGGGACCTTGTCCGTCGCTTGATGGAAGAAGAGGGAAATCTTTCGTTCTGGAGAGTGAAAATCAGACCCGGTGGCCCCCCTCTCTTTGGGACTTGGAAAGGAACACCCCTCTTCGGCCTACCAGGAAATCCAGTCAGCAGCCACGTGGTGTTCATCTCTCTCGTCGCCCCTTGGCTCTCTCATTGCATGAAGGCACACCCAGAGAACGGCCCCATTCTCGGCGACAAGGTCAGAGTCAAACTCGCCGAGGGAATCAAAGGCGCGCCCGGAAAACTCTGCATGAGGAGAATCAGGATAGAGGCCGGCGAGGATGGTTTGATCGCCACTGTTCTCACTCATCAGGGCAGTGGTAACATCCACAGTATGGTGGCCCACAATGGCTTGACATTACTCCCGCCTGACACCGATGCGGAGGCAGGGGACATCATCGATGCACTTTGGTGCCGGTAGAGCCTTTCAGAGGCAGCCCTGCTAGATCATAGTGATGAGAACGAAATCAATAATTGACCACACCACATATGCCAGCACACCTAGAACACTCAAACTGAGATACATGAAAACACCCCAAGGCGAAGCGCTATTTTCAGACACCCTAGAGACCAACTTCTGTTTGCTCCCTGATTTCGACAGCCCCTGTTCACGACAAATTTCGCGAAGCTCCCTCTTCGTCTTTCCTTCTAGCACATCCCTGTATCTATCCTCTCGACTCCCCTCCAAGAACAGAGATTGAAACAACCCTGCTATCACTAGAAAGACAGCTGCTATGGTCACACCGATTATACCCAACACTGCGATAACCAAGAATATCCCGAAAATAATGAGGGGGATCCCTGTTAGAGACACACCGAACAAGAAGATCAGTATCACTGCCAGAGAGAGTAACTTCAACTCTATCGCCGAGGTCCCCATTATCGTTTCCAACAACAGCCTCAGCTGGACCGAAGGGTCCTGTAACTCCTCATCAGAGAAACGACTTAGGGGTTGCATTTCCGGATTTATAAAATAGTTAATCCACCATAACCGACGTTGACTATCCAACTCCTCCTTAGGAAACGCCGGCGCACCCCCACCATGCTCTTCTTCCCCACTCATATGTTCCAGCAACCCCCTCTGGGACTTATTCGTTTTCACGGCATTTGTATGAACTGTCTGGAGAATCCAATACATGAATTCAAGGACGTCCTCGCGCACGCATGCTTCCACAAGGAAGTTGAGCCATGGCTAAGCGATTGAAGAACGGCGCATCCAATGATGGATGGATAGAGGTTCGAGGAGCCCGTACCCACAATCTCCAGAATATCGATGTCAAGATTCCCAGGGGCAAGTTCGTCGTTCTCTCAGGTGTTTCTGGCTCGGGTAAGTCAAGCCTAGCCTTCGACACACTCTATGCCGAGGGGCAGCGCCGTTACATCGAGAGCCTAAGTTCCTACGCGAGGCAGTTTTTGGGCCAGATGAAGAAGCCCGATTGTGACAGCATCGAAGGCCTCTCTCCTGCCATCAGCATCGATCAGAAGCAAGGCAGTCACAACCCCCGCTCCACCGTGGCTACCGTGACCGAGATCATGGATTACATGCGCCTTCTTTGGGCCAGAGTCGGGCTTCCGCATTGCCCTGATTGTGGCAAGGAGGTCGCAAGGAGAACTGTGCAGGAGATAGTCGATGATGTGCTATGGCGATTCGAAGGCCATGCAGTGGCCGTCTGGAGCCCAGCGGTGCGCGACCGCAAGGGAACTCACGCCGACCTATTCCGAGCGCTTGTCGAGCAAGGGTACCTTGGGGGTAAGGTGAACGGGCGCGATGCCGATTTCGAGAACCCCCCAGAGCTTGAGAAGAACCTCCGTCACGATATAGATGTCAGAATCGATCGAATCCGACTCGAGAGGGTGACCCGACAGCGACTCACTGAAGCGGTGGACGCCGGACTCAGACTAGGCGCTGGTGCTGTGGCGATCGAGAGCCTCAAGGCACCCAAACTGAGGAAGTCCGACGATCCAGATGAGCAGAGATTCCAGACAGGGCAGGGAGAGTCAATAGCGTACTCTGAGGAGTTCGCCTGCCCAGAGCACGGCGCATTCCTCCCTGAGATGAGTCCACGAGTCTTCTCATTCAACAACCCCCTAGGCGCGTGCCCATCATGCCAGGGTCTCGGTGTTCAGAGGAACTTCTCCTCTGATCTCGTTATAGATCGACTCGCTACGGTCGGAGAAGGTTGCATCACACCATTTCGCCGCTCAATGATGTCTGGGTGGTACAGGACACAGATGACGCAGACTTGTGAGCACTATGGGATCCCACACGATGTCCCGTTCGGTCAGTTGGACGATGAAGCCCAGGATATCATGCTGAACGGCTCGGGTGACACGATTATCACCTTCAATTTCGTATCAAAAAAAGGCTCCTCGTACCAGATGGTCCGTCCTTGGGAAGGTGTCTTCGCGCGCCTACGGAGGACTTACACGGACACCAGTTCGAATCGGACTAGGTCACGACTCACGTCGTATATGACCGACGAGCCGTGCCCCGACTGCCGGGGACAGAAGCTGAACAACGCGGTGAGTATGGTCACGGTGGGTGGTGTCTCCCTGCCCGAGATATCGTTCTGCAGCGTCCTAGAAGCCCTAGCAGTTGTACAGAACTGGCGCATCGGAGGCTTGGACGATACCTGGTCGAGACTCGACAGAGAGGAACCTCATACCCCCACAGTCTCGAAGACCGAGCACCTCGATGAGAGATCACTGTTTATCGCTCACGATATCATCAAGGAGATTGAATCCCGACTTCGTTTCCTTGCTCTTGTAGGACTCGACTACCTCACTCTCGATCGCCGCGCCAATACCCTCTCGGGCGGCGAGTCTCAGAGAATCCGTCTGGCTACTCAGATAGGGACACGCCTGACAGGTGTGATGTACGTCCTTGACGAACCCAGCATAGGCCTTCATCCGAGAGACAACGGCAGACTGTTGGAGACCCTCAGAGAGCTGACCTCTCTCGGTAATACCCTACTTGTGGTAGAGCACGATGAGGCGACTCTACGACAGGCTGACTGGCTCGTAGATCTTGGTCCCGGTGCGGGCAAGGAGGGCGGCAGAGTGGTGTCCAATGGCAGCCTTGAACAACTCCTCAACAGCAAAGAAAGTGTGACCGGAGCTTATCTCTCAGGCAGGGAGAGCATCCCCCTCCCTGAAGACCGAGCCACACCAGATGATGATCGATGGCTCGTAGTGACCGGCGCCCGTCAGAATAACCTACAGGACATAGACGTCAGAATCCCCCTTGGGTGCATTGTTGCTGTGTCTGGTGTTTCGGGCTCAGGAAAATCTTCTCTCGTGACTTCCACCATAGCCCCCTCTCTCCAACGAGAACTCCACGGGGCCGACACCACTCCCGGTAGTCACGACAAAATCGAGGGCTACGAACTCATTGACAAGACCATCGTCATCGACCAATCTCCAATTGGACGCACCCCCCGCTCCAACCCGGCCACATACACCGGAGCATTCTCACCGATACGCGATTTGTTCACCCAGACCAACCTCGCCAAGGAGCGTGGCTACCAACCCGGCCAATTCTCTTTCAATGTGCGAGGCGGCAGGTGTGAGGCCTGCAAAGGCGCTGGTTCGAGCAAACTTGAGATGAACTTCCTGCCCGATGTCTGGGTGGTCTGCGACATCTGCAAGGGCAAGCGCTACGCCCGCGAAACTCTAGAGGTCAAGTGGCGCGGCAAGAACATCCATGATGTCCTCGAGATGAATGTCACCGAGGCCTGCGAGTTCTTCGCCAACCAGCGTTCAATTTACCGCATTTTGTCAACAATCCGGGATGTCGGTCTGGGCTACATCCGTCTGGGCCAGCCCGCTACAACCCTCTCTGGAGGCGAGGCCCAGAGGGTCAAACTTGCCACCCAGCTTCACCGCCCGGCTACCAAGCACACTGTGTACATCCTTGACGAACCAACCACGGGCCTCGCCTTAGCTGACGTCCATCAACTCATCGAAGTACTCCTTCGTCTACGCCGTAACGGCCACACAGTCATCATCATCGAGCATCATCTCGATGTAATCAAATGCGCTGATTGGGTCATAGATCTCGGACCTGAGGGTGGTGAGCGGGGCGGTTTGGTGGTTGCCGAGGGGACTCCCGAAGAAATTACCGAGAACCCTGACAGCTACACCGGGAAGCACCTGTTAGGCTTCGTATGAGCATGTGCCGGGCTAAGCCTTGAGAAGGGGCACCACATCAGTTCCTCTGATGTACCGCTCAGGGAACCCCGCGCTTTCCGATGCTACGTTCGATAAGAGCTCCTATGAGGAGGCTAACTGGTGGGATGAGGAATCCAACCTAATGTCCATTGAAGGAGTAGCTGAGAAGACAGGGTTCCTCCTCTTGATTACAGCGTCCACCGCCATAATGACGGCCTTTTCAATGCCAGAGGCATGGCCTCTGATTTTAATTGGAGCAGTGGGAGGACTTGTCGTTGCTTTGATGGTGATTTTTTCTGGATCCATGAATCCAGTGTTGATTTGTTCTTACGCAGCTTTGGAGGGACTGGTTCTCGGAGGAATAACTTGGGTTTTCGAGGTTGGTTTAGATATGCCAGGTATTGGTATTCTCGCAGCACTTCTCACCTTCCTCATCCTTGGGGGTATGATAGCCATCTACAGAGCCGGGCTAATCGCATGGGACCGTAACACACAGATTGCGGTTTCATCAGCACTAGTTGCAATTATTCTCATCTACATAATTTCAATCATAGGATCAATCTCTGGATGGTACGCAATTCCATATATTCACGGCGCTGGTCCAATCGGCATCCTGTTTTCCCTCTTCGTTGTAGGAATAGCATCCCTCTGTTTGGTTGCGGACTTCGACTTCATCGAGAAGGGAGTGGAGAGAGGTGCTCCCAAGCAATTGGAGTGGAGAGCAGCCTTCGGTTTGATGGTCACATTGATTTGGCTCTATCTTGAGATACTCAAACTCCTAGCTAAGTTAGCCGCTTCGAGGTAGTGTATGGAAACAGACCTTATCGCCACCTTAGCGGCGGCGGGAATAGCTCTTGGGATTATTGAAGGCATCAAGCCAGGCCCTCTATTGACCATGGTAATCAGAGAGTCCCTTTCTAAGGGACTGAAGGCCGGTATGTGGACTGCTGCAGCCCCTATCTTTACCGATGGCCCACTGATAATCGTTAGTCTGTTCCTAGCTGGTTGGATGGCCACACAGCCCTCCGTCCTGTTCTCAATCTCGCTTCTTGGGGCGTTATTTCTGACTAAGATGGGTTTGGAGTGCTTCACTCTAGAAGCCCCGGATCCTGATAATACAGATACCGACGCCTCCGGGTCTTTCAAACGCGGTGTGGTGACCAATCTTCTGAATCCCAATGTGTACATGTTCTGGTTCCTCATTGGCGGCCCTCTAATGGCTTCAGCAGCAGAGCAGGAACCTTTGGCTCCTATCCTCTATGCCATCTGCTTCCTAATCACAATCATCCTCGTGAAGGCCTCCATCGCGTGGCTTTTCGTCGGCGGCGGAACCTGGCTATCTCCACGCAAATATCGCATCGCAATGGTCATCTGCGGGTTAGCAATGCTTGGCTTCGCGGTAAGCTTCGTTTACCAAGCCTATGGTATGTATCCAGAAGTATTCTAGAGGGTACTAGGTCCACCATGCGGTAATTCTTCGAGGGTTCCATTACCTCTCAGAGATGGTCCAAGTATCATGGTGCCGAAGATACCTATCTCTCCACCGACGTTGTGCGCCAGTCCAAACCAAGGTCTGCCGTACTGGTCAATGATGATGTCATTGAAGTCCCCGAATCCTCCGCATCGGTTGAAACCACAGTCAGCTGTGGTATCTAACGGATCACCCCACCCGTTGACCTGCACAGTTGTCATCAATGGCATCGGGCTGAATGCGTCGGTGATGACGGTGAGGTATCCATTCCACGTGTCTCCTCCTGAGTCTCCTAGATATCCCATAGCAACCTGACCCGGGCCTCCCGCAGTCAACACCGGGAACCCAGTGCCGTTGAGTCCGATTGGCGGCGCTATCATCAACGGCTCACTCCATGTCTCCGCCTCATCTGTCGAGAAGGAATAGTACGGCATGTTGTCGGAACCCATCCACATTGCATGGACGTTATTTTCAGAGTCAGGATAGACCTGCGCCTCTTCGAAGTTCCAAGTCTCAGCCGTCCCTGTATTCTCTGTGGGCAGCGGGTGTTCAGTCCAAGTAATTCCACCATTTGTACTGCGGTAGATGGAGTAACCCTCACCCCCATTGCATCCCCTGTTGCCCCGGTAGAAGTTACCATTCTCCGAACCCATCATGTGGCCGGTCAACCCACCACTATCACAACCGTTTGGCGCACCTGGAAGTTCAGGTCCCCATGTCAATCCACCATCGTTGCTGGCTGAGCAGACTGGGTATGGATAATTGCCATTGACACAGAACACCCAGGTGGTGGGGTGAAGGAGGGCTGAGTAAGGAGAGGAGGCTATGGTCTGATGATCCTGTACTGACCAACCAGTTGCGACCGACGGCCCTGTCCAACTCCCCCCTTCATTGTCAGACCACTCAACAGTCATCCCAAGCAGGGCATGCATGTCGAACTTCATCACACGGTCAGTCCAGGGGTCAACGTAGAGATACGGATCGTTGCTGTTAGCCACGGGCAGGAACGCGCTGTAGACATCCTCGCAGACGTAGTCACTTACATTGGTCATTCCAATCAGTCCCGAGCAGCGTACGATGGCAGTCGAGCCGGCGGCTCCATTACCCCAACTTGTCATGTACAGGTTATCTGCTGAGGTTACTCCAATGGTAGGCTCGAAAGTCGTCATCCCGATGCCGTAGTAGCTGCCCATAGCGCAGGACGGGGCGTTGTTGCCTACGAGCACTGAGGTGCCGTTGAATACATCAGAGACAGTAGTTGCATCTGTGGCGTTGGAATAGTGGTACCAGGTGCTGTTGGAGATGCCATCAGGGCAAAGCCCACCAAACACACTCTTCTCCTCAACCACGACCTCCTTCTCACCAAAGCAGCCCCCAAGGGGGGCTGATATCATCAGCATCACCATCACCATCGCTGTCGCTCGCACGATTCGCGGTCAGGATTCGCATACATCAGATGAACGGCGGCATGTTATCCCATCATCAGGGTTGTATTGCCACCAGCCGGAAGCACCGGGAGGTACGCCAGATCACCAAATAGAGCAGGCCCTTCAGTCAACGTCCCGATAATCGCCTCGTCGAACCCTGCTGCGTTGTGCGCAAGTGCAATCCAAGGACGACCCTCATCATCAATCTCGACATCGATGAAGTCCCCAAACCCACCACACCGTACATTGCCACAATCAGAAGTGATATCCAATGGGTCATTTGGCTGGTTAACAGCCACAGTAGTGATGAGCGGATTCTCGACAAAAGCATCTGTCATGATGGCCATGTAACCGTTCCAACCAACTCCTCCAGACGTTGTGTTGTTCGCACTCACATCATTCACCTCTCCAATATAGCCAACCACCACACGCCCTTCTGCACCTGCGAATATTGTTGGAAATCCAGTCTCTTTGACACCCGGGGCTGCAACCATCATCGGGTCACTCCAAGTGTTGCCTTGATCCCGTGAGTATGCGTACCACGGCAACTGGTCGTTGCTAATCCAAGTAGCGTGGACATTCCCCCCGTCATCCACAGCCGTTGCGACCTCATGCGAGTGCCACCCTTGCTGCATCCCGACCTCTGTTGTTATGGTGTGTTCCGTCCAAGTGTAGCCTCCATCTAGAGAACGGTAGACAGCCGGTCCCTCGCAAGATGGATTTCCTCTGTATACTGCCCCATCTATACCCCCGGCTACATGTCCGTGAAGCCCCGAGCACTGAGGGAAACTGCTGCTAGGAAAACCAATTCTCTGTACATCCCACGACATGCCTCCATTTAGTGAGCGGGAGCACTGTGCTCCAGCTGCCGGGGAGCCTGTGTTGATACAATAGACGTAGATTACCTCGTGGAATGCTGTTACACCAGGCGGAGGCGGCATCGAGGCTATACTCTGGTGATCCTGAGTCACATAGTAACCCTCTACGGGAAAAGGAGCGCTCCACGAGTCTCCGTCATTATCTGAGTATTCAACGAACATTGCAGCAAGGGCGTGCATGTCGAACTTAACCAGCCTGTCAGTGAATTTGTCGACGTAGATGTAAGGGTCGTTGGAGTTGGGAGTCTGCCCAGAGTCCTCATCCACAGTCCCGAACGGCCCTACATCCTCCCATGTCTGCCCCTGGTCCCGAGAGCGGATGATGTGAGTACCATCACCGAGTCCGTTGTAGTTGGTGAAAAAGATGGCACCGGAGGCGGTGATTCCGATGGTCGGCTCGAAGGTGTCGAACCCAGTGCCCTAGTAGGTGGCGTTGGTGAAGTAAGGGGTACTGTTCCCACTCAGGTTTGCGGTGATGTTTGCCGCGGATACCGCAGCAGAGTCGGTAGCATCGACAGCCCATGGTTCCGACACCGTTCCAGGATAGTGGTACCAAGTGGTGATTGGAGTCTCTTGTTCAAAATTGAACGGCCCCTTTTCGTCTTCAACGATCTCATCTTCCCCCCACCAAAGGCATCCACTGATTGTAGAACTCAGCATCAGTAGTACGAGTAGGTGAGCTACTCTGGACACGACCCTCCGTTAGTAGCCCCGTTGAAAACCAATCCTATGCCCAGTCATTCTCTAGAATGACTGGCATGGAGTCCAGAAGAGCCTCTTGGGGGGCTCTCCAAGTCATCCCTAGGTCTCTCTCCGCCGGAGTCGCGTCCCAGTATAACCGCCGCCGGAGGTGCTGGCGAGCCCAGGCAAGACTCAACCTGCGGTGGAAGATCGAGACCACCAGTGCTGCCGGATAGGGTAGGGTAAATGTAGGCGTCTTTAGATCAGGATAGGCCTGCCTTAATGCAAGCGAGATATCTTTGAACTGCATGTCCCCACTAACTGTCAGATAGCGTCCGGCATTCTCCCCCTGAGTCAGTGCCCTGACGTGAGCCTCGGCGACGTCCCGAACGTCGACTATGTTGACCTGCATTGGTAGGACCACTGGAACCTCTCTTCGTACGAGAGCCATCACGAAAGCGAGAGAACCGCGCAGGTGAATCTTACTCATCGGAGGGCCAAACACCACACTTGGGTGTATTGTCACCATACGCGGGCGCGATTCATCATCTGAAGCGGCATGCCAGTTCCTAACAACCCGCTCCGCCTCAACCTTCGCCAGTCCGTACGGATTCCCATCAAGCGTAGCATCATCAGCCCAGGTTTCGGTGGTCAGCGTCTCTCCATCTTTCCAACTCATCGGTCTGATGGCGGCAGTGGACGAAGTATGCACAAACCTCTCGACTGTGCCCGCACCATCAATTGCCGAAACCACATTTTGGGTTCCTATCACACTCGGGTCAACGATTTGCCTTTGAGGATCCTTGGCACTAATCCTTACCGCGGCTGCGGTGTGTATCAGATCGGTGCACCCGGCTATCGCAGCATTCACTGAAGATACATCGAACAGGTCCATCTCAACTATCTCAAGGGATCCACCCTCGGCTACTGGAAGCGCGTGAAGATGATCAACTCTGGTGGGGTCTGATGAATCTCGCACAGTCGCTCTTACATCCCTTCCCCGAGCGAGCAGGTTGGCGACGACATGACTCCCGATGAAACCACTAGCACCAGTAACTGTAACCAATCCCTCGCTCACAATCTCGGCAGGGGCTGCTGTGGTTGAGGGTTTCTCCCCTAATGAGACAACTCGTCGACGGAGCCGACCACTAACGAAGGATTCTGTGGCGCACTTTCTAGGTCCTCCATTGTGGCCTCCCCACTGAGAACCAATATACCGTGAACTCCAGCTTTTTCTGCCATTTCCATGTCGGTGTAGAGCCGGTCTCCAATCATAGCGCACTGCTCAGGGCGTAGGCCTAACGCCTCGACTTTGTGCAAAATCATCCCCGGATTTGGTTTACCACAAACGTGCTCTGGTCGCACACCCGTGGTCGCTTCGAACAGGTCCATGTAGGCCCCTGTGTCGGGCAGACCACCATTGGGTGAGGGACAGACCATATCCGGGTGGCTAGCGACCATGGGAACTCCCTTGTGGAGGTGCACCGAGGCCGTGCTAAGCTTCTCGTAAGTTATCTCGGTATCATATCCTAAAACAACATACTGAGGATTTTCAGAATTAGTAGATACACCCGCATCTTCGAGCATCTGACGCATCCCAGAAGTACCGACGAGGTAAGTTTCTGAGACCTCATTAACACTCAGCCATGCGAGTAGATCATGAGTCGATAGTAGAATGTCTTCCGAGGCAGCGGGCACTCCCATACTCTGCAGCTTCTCGACGTACTGAGTGACAGACTTGCTTGAGTTGTTAGAGAGGAAGAACCTCTGAACCCCCCTCTCTTTCAATCTTAAGAGGAAGTCCAATGCCCCTTCTATCACATCGTCACCTAGGTACAATGTCCCGTCGAGATCGAGGAACACCGCCTCGATTCCCTCGAGAGTGCGTGGGATTTCCGTCATCACCTCACCTCAGGGCAGTATTAGTGTCTTGAACATGAACCAGGGGCTCCAAAGTGCCTCCTGTGACTCCTTGCTGGCGATCATCTCAGACATCATCTTCCCAATCTCTTTCTTCTTCGACGCTTTCTTGATGAACCAGTTGGTGAGGCGCTTCCTCCTCATCAACTTCTGTAGTTTTGTGGAATTTGACAGTTCCTTCCCCAACTCGCCCCACATGTCTTCCATGTACGCCACCGCTGCATCCTCAGGAAAACCGTCTGAGTGCACCTCTTTGTCGAAGTGTCTGCTCGTCATCTTGGCAGTCAACAAAGCGTTACCGATACCTTCTCCACTGAATGGGTCAACCAGACTGGCCGCGTCTCCCACAGCCATAGCTCCGGCCATCGCCGCGCGCCTCGGTTGGAAGGAAGGCGCCTTCTTCCTCGGCGAGCCGAATGGGAGTTGCCACCCCTTCTGTGATTTAGGCACGAGAGTGGCGTTGGCAAATCGTTGTTTGAATCGGGGATGCTCTTCAATGACCCACTTCTGTATCTGCTTGAGGGACTTTTTCTTTCCCTTTTGCTTCCTTTGTTCCGAGATTAGCATGCCGATTCCGACATTTACTACTCCCTTCTGAACTGGGAACAGCCAGAAGTATCCGGGTAGAACCTCATCGATGAAGTGAATTTCGATTGGCCCCTCTGAATCTCCGAGGCCACCAACATCCTCCCAGTACTCGCGGTAGCCTCCACAGAAGTGCTCATCATCCCGGAATGGTTCTTCGTGGACCTCGGCGATAGTGCGTGATACCGGGCAGTTGTAGCCACCTGCTCCTATCGTCAAGGGAGCACTGAAGGCAAGCTCAGGCTCCTCGGAGCGAACACCTCCTGTCTTCCCTTTTACTCCTAATATCCTCGCTCCTTCACTCGCCCCATCAACAGTTACATCGTTGACAGAGAAGCCTTGGATCACCGAACCACCTGCTTCGAGTACTATCTCGGTAGCGCGTTTGAACAGCATGTAGTCGAATTGAATTCTGGGAAGGGCATAGCCCGACAACAACCCCTTTTCCTGTTGGGTTTCCTTGGGCAACATCACCTTGACCTCTGAACCGTTGGCGCTACCAAAGAGAATGGAATCGACAACGTAGTGAGGAGTGGCTTCGATCATAGGGAGCACGCCGAGCTCCTCGACATGAGACAGTGATTTACCTCCAACGGCGTCTCCGCACACTTTGTCCCGAGGCCAGACTCCTTTCTCGAGCATCAACACCCGGCAGCCGTTCATAGCATGGTAGGAGGCCGCGGCCGCGCCCCCAGGTCCTCCCCCTACTACAATCACATCAAACTTGGAACCGTCGTCCGGAGCTTCCCCGGTGTCGATAGGTTGTTCCCACTGCTCCACAGGCTCACCGTATCCGGGCTAAGGGACATCTTGCATTCAAACTATGCATCGGGTTGATTCGCAATCACCTCTTCGATGTGCTGTGAGCCATAATGAGCAGATCACTCCCCGGGGAAATGGATAGATGAGAAACACAGTCCTAACCGTCATATCAATTCTCATTCTCGCGATTCTTTCGGGCTGCCTCGGCGCTGACGATGCAGATTCTGACGGTATCGCCGATGCCGTCGATAATTGCCTCAACATCCCCAATTCAGACCAGAGCGACCTCGATTCCGACGGTGCTGGCGATGCTTGCGATGAAGATGCTGACGGCGATGGCGTGAGCGGTTCCGACGATGCGTTCCCACTCGATTCCAGCGAGATCAGCGATGGCGATGGAGATGGAATTGGAGACATTACCGACACCGACCGAGATGGTGATGGCGTCGTCAACAACGAGGATGCATTTCCCGATGACTCAACCGAAACCACGGACACCGACGGCGACAGAGTAGGCAACAATGCTGACACCGATGATGATGGCGACGGAATCATCGACACAGACGATCCATTCCCATTGACGATTGCAACTTCACTATTCGAGTCCGGACCATATTCAGTTGGTACAAATGACTACAAATTCACTGGCTCGACCGGTCTAGAACTCACCGTTCAAGTTTGGTATCCGACATCTGACGAGTCTGACGAGGTGGTTATTTACGACTCTCTTTATCAGGGTGAATCGATGGACTCCGCTTCGATCGACTGCTCTGAAACCCACCCCGTTCTGATGTTCTCTCACGGCAATAGGGCGTTGCGCTGGAACACCGAATTCCTCATGCATCGACTCGTCTCTCATGGCTTCATAGTCGCTGCGCCCGATCACAAGTTCAACACATTCTTTGACAACATCGAGGAAAAATACCCTGAATTGATTTTGCGAAGACCCATCGATATAATGGATGCGTTCGACTGGCTGGTTGACGAATCTACAGCGGATGGGTTCTTCGAGAATTGTTTGGATGCTGATGCAGGATATGCAGTGGCCGGTCATTCGTTCGGAGGCTATACGACATTTGTTCTGGCTGGTGCGACGATTGACACAGACGACCTAACTGAGGCATGCGATCAAGGAATCGAAGAGGGCTGCGTAATCCGCGATGCTTGGTTGGACGAACACCCGAACGAGGAAATGGTCACGCTTCGAGATGACAGAATCTGGGCTGCAATCACTCTGGCTCCTTGGAATGGAGGTGTGCTAAAAGCTGGTCTTTCCGACATTGCCATCCCTACTCTTATTCTCACAGGAGATTCCGATGAAACGACGGATCTGGAACATGTTTCTCAAATCGCCGAGGACATTGGCGAAATCGTTGATTTGGCTTTTGGAGTCCTCAACAATACCGGCCATTACCAATTCTCACCGATAGGCTGTGACGCTTATCCCGAATACTGCGACGGCCAATTGAGCATTCAGCAGGTCGCGAATATCACCAATCGCGCGGCGCTGGTTTTCCTCTCGCGACTGCTTGGCTGGCCTGACGCAGTTTCGCTGGAAATATCTGATTCAGAATTCATCGAATGGCAATGAATAGAGTCGAAAAAGTGCTGTCACCAAGAACCAACTCATTGAGGCAACAATCTCCAATCACTCGTATGGGACTACGCAGATAGTGGCAGGGGAGGCATCCAGCATACCCGGATTCTCCGATTGGGTTCAAGACAGAAAGCCCATCGTGGCCTATGGGCGTGCTTTCGTTGCTGCATCCTGCCAAAGAGGTCCCTACTACATGGTGGAGTGCGACCGACCCCATGACCACCAGGCCAACCGCCAGGACCCTGTTGATTCTGATAGCCGGACTCTGGATATTCGGCACAGGCGACGCCATACTGATTGCAGCGGGAATTGGTAACACGCCTTGGACTGTACTGGCTGAGGGAATAGCACTAAACATCGATTGGTCAGTAGGCCAAGCCACTTTTCTTGTCAGCATTCTCGTACTTCTCCTCTGGATCCCCTTGAAGGAGAAGCCCGGTATCGGTACAATCCTCAATGCAGTCATCATCTCTCTGGCGATTGAGGTGATGGTACCACTTCTTCCAGTCCCTGATTCACAGGTATTGGCTGTAGCACAGGTCCTGGTTGGCGTACTCCTGATTGGAATCGGCAGCGGCATCTACCTCACAGCCAATCTGGGACCGGGTCCGCGGGACGGATGGATGACCGGGTTACAGAAGGCCTCCGGGATTCCCCTATCAAGGGTCCGGGGCAGCATCGAAGTTTCTGTTCTAGTATTCGGGGTATTGCTAGGGGGGACGTTTAGGGAGGGCACTATCCTTTTCGCTATACTGATAGGACCTGTTGTTGCTATTTGCCTCAACCTAGCAGGGCGCTTCGGTAGTACGGGTGAGGTTCATGGCTGAAACCCATCTGGTCTGTCCATGACGGGCCACGGCGTGATTCGACGCTATCGCGAGTTC
>ENA-OSET01002021-OSET01002021.1-sediment-metagenome-genome-assembly--contig:-NODE-2021-length-20167-cov-3.896914_pt1 | contig 20167 bp, 17 predicted proteins | sample MGYA00237882_ERZ534229 | MGnify/ENA primary metagenome ERZ534229 (study PRJEB26408, sample SAMN06266212) | sediment metagenome | isolation source: Hudson Canyon methane seep mesocosm | place... | reverse complement strand
TACTCTAGAAAAATTACCCCTTTATAAAGGGTATAGTCGAGCATTTCCTCCGGAAATGGATATGACTGGGCGCTTAGTAGAAGCGGGTGCAAAGTTAGTGATTTGGCCTGAGGCACGGTATAAAGCTTATTTTGATCAAATGCATGTTCGAAAAGCCTACCAAAATGAAGTGTCTAGTCAGAATGTACATTTAATGTTTCAGGATATCGAAAAATCGCCAAGCTCTGAAAATGCTGCCGGTCAATTTAACGCGGCCGTGATGTTAGATGATAAGGGTAATTTGAGTGGTAAATATCGTAAAATGAAGCGCGTAGCATTTGGTGAGTATGTTCCTTTTATAAGTGCCTTTCCTGCAGTGAAATCGTTAGTAGAAAGTTTCTTTGGCAAGTTTCTAAATGAGATTGAAAAGGGAGAGTCTCAGCAAGTGTTTAAAATGAATGGGTTGGATATTATTCCGCTGATTTGTTATGAAACGATGTTTCCAGAATTTGTAGCGCAAGCCGCTAAAACAAGCAATTCTCCAAGTATCTTGGTGGGTATGTCCAGCAACGGTTGGTTTGGCAATACGCTACAACCCTATCAACATGTATACGCGTCAGTATTAAGGGCAGTCGAAAATAGAATGCCTTTTGTACATGTTGTTAATAATGGGCCTTCCATTGTGGTGCTTCCTACTGGGAAGGTGATGTTTGAAACAGACTATCATCAGTCTGGCGGTTATGTTGTTGATGTGCCTGTTCAGTCATCTACTCAGTCTGATTTATTAACAAAAGAGGCTGGGCCGACCAGTTTTTATCAGCGCTACCCCAATGTTTTAATCAATTTTATTTGTTGCATTATGCTGACGTTGCTTCTGGTCTATCTGACGCCATTGAGACAGCTGATTGCAGCGAAACATGATTCAAAGTAGGGGTTGATAAGCTTAAATTTTCTATAATTGACGCGCTATAAACAGCTTCGTTTACTTTATAAATTGTTCCCATTAGGTGTTTTCTGATTTTCGCTGTAATTTTGGTATTCGGGATACGCTCCAAATAAAACCAGAGTGTATATTCCAGCGCATAATCGCCAGCAGACGTTAACGCCCATTCGAAGGGTCTGGTTTTATTGATTTTTATTTCTGCTTCTTTGCTGCATTCTTCATAGGCTAAATTGAATAAACGCTCTACGCGGTTTTTAAAGGACCTAAGTTGCTTGCTTCTTTCTTCAGCCGATTCATGTGTGAAGTCCGGATAGCCAATTTTATAGACTAATCTTTGTCTTATTCCGTCAGTACTCGCAATGCGGCTAAGGTTATCAATTTTGGTTCGAATAAATTGATTGTTTCTGATTAAGGTTCGATGGTTATTACGGATGTCATAAAGAATGACATAGATAAGTGTCACTTTACTGATGATATATTCATCCGGGTGACCGTCGACTACAACTACGTCGCCATCTTCAAGAATCTCTGTATTCAAAATGATTAGGCCGCTAATAATATCGGGTGCCCAAATGTTACTAGTGAAGGCTAGAAACGCGAATATGATACCGAATATTCCCGTTGTTTCGAGCATGCTATCGGCACCCCAAATCTTGATCAGGGTATATATGGTTGAAAGTGCAATGACAAATAGCAAGATGATATCGACCAAGCGACTACTATAACTGTCGAGGTAAATAGTATTGTTGTCGAGTGTTTTTTCAATACCAAAACGTTTTCGGGATAGGAAGCAAGACAGGCTATAGGCAAACAAACCGCCATAAATTGCCATAAAACTCAGGCCAAGGTGAATAAAGTAATTTTCATAACTTTTATCCAGGCTTAATAAGGCAAGATCGATCGTATGTAGAACTAAAACAAGAATGTTGAGGGTGCGAAAAATTTTTAGTTTAGTGAGACTGTCGCGCTCACCGTCAACAAGTTTGAGAATAGGCTGAGCAAAAATCAAAAGACAGATATTGGCTAAAAAAATCAGACCGTGTATCAACCACTGAGTGTGGCTTAGTTGTGGTAATAACCACTCTAGTGAATGCAATTGAATACTCCGATATAGCTTGTTTATTCTAGAGTATATCAGGTCATTTATTTTTGGTGGTAGCGTAGTCTAGATGATTACGGTGTTTTTATGCCTATTTGTTATGAGCAATTTGTTGATGTTTTAGATTGATCGTCAAGGTTAATTTCAAGCGATGTAACAAAATGAGCCGCTCTTCACAGTTCTTTTTTTTGGCGTCAAATGACATATTTTTGGCACGCAAAGATATGCATATGGATGAGTAATGAAGGTAGTTTATAAAAGTAGATTTTTACTGAACAACAATAATAAAAATAACAACAACAAAAATAATAGGCAGTAACTGTTTACAGTAATGAATAATCTCTAATACAAAAACAATAGAATAGGAAATTCTTATGAACAGCATGACTAATAAAGTGCTTGGTAAAATTAAAGCACTCTCTCCTGTAAGATTGGTAACAACTCTTGTTATTGCGGCTTCTTTAACTGCTTGTGGCGGTGTAGGTGGCTTGGCAAGTAACCCAAGAGTATCCGATGCGGATAATAACCAGGTAATATTTATAGGTGACTCTATATTTGCCTTATCGGGTAAAATTCAGGATGTCTTAGAAGACTATGCTGGTGAAACTTTCCGAAGCTATACACTGTCTGGTGCTGAAATCACTGGTGGAATTATTGCGACATCTATAGAAGACCAGTTCTCAATTGCTGTTAGTGATAACCCTAATATTGAAACTGTCGTTATGGATGGTGCTGGTAACGATATACTAATCCCTGCGATTTTATTCGATCCAAACAGATGTAAAACATACTGGTGGCAGTGGGGTCGTTTAAGTTCAAAGTGTAAGAATCTGATAAAAGACTTACAAGTTGATGCAACTAACTTGTTAAATAATATGGATGCACAAGGTGTTGATGATGTTGTTTACCTTGGTTATTACCATACAAAAAATGCGCTACTTCCTCTTGATGATCTAGAAGAAGCAGTAGATTACGGCGATGCTCGTTTATCTCAAGCATGCTCTAACTCTACTGTTTCATGCCAGTTTGTTGATCCGCGTTCAGTGATCAATGATAGCGATATCATTATTGATGGTATCCACCCAACTACAAGTGGTTCAATCAAGCAGGCTAATCTACTTTGGCCTAAACTTCAGCCACTGTTATAAAACAGTATAGAAGGCTAAGCTAGGCAAAATTTTGTCTAGCTTAAAATTTAAAACCGCTCTTATGAGCGGTTTTTTTATTTGTTCGAAATAGTGCCTGAACGGAAAGTGGGTCGTAGCGTGCTTGGGAAAACAGCAGTAGACATGACTTTTCGTTCAGGCACTAAATAGGCAAATGTGCTTTTTTGGGTACCATAAGTGTATAATTATGCATGCCTAATAAAAGATGCTTAAATTCATGGAAACGCTAAAGGAAACAAGTCGTAGACGTCCCATACAAGAGCGCGGAAAAGAGCGTTATCAGATGATTATCGAAGCGACTACCAAGCTGGTAGGGGAGCGTGGTAATGATGATGTCAGTATCCGGGATATAGCAAAACAAGCGAATGTAGCGCCAAGTTCCATCTATCAATATTTTCATGATAAGAACGATATTATTATCGCTATTATGCAAGACTATTTTGACCGTAATTATACCTTGCTGAAAACGGTAACTTCTTCAGCGACAACGCTGAGTGAATGGATCAATGCATTAGACATCACCATTGAATACTTTTTTGATCGGATTAAAAATGACCCTGGCTGGGCGACGATATGGAGCGGCATTCAGGCTAGCCCGGTATTACGAGATATAGATAATGAAGATGCAATGCGTAATGCTAACTTGTTACAAGGTCAATTGCTGCTTCATTGCCCGCACGTTAAAAGAGCTGAAGCGCTTTCTGCTTGTATCATGCTGGTTCAGTTGGCGGCAGTGACTGCAAAAATGGCCTTGTTTACAGACAAAGAAATGGGTTCTGAACTGATTGAAGAATATAAAAGAATAGTCAGAATGCGTATTAAGTCTATTGCTGTTTAGAATACCTCAAATCGACGTGAGGTTCCGGTATAAGGTTCTACTTTACCGGACCAGCCACTTTTCCAATCGCCATGATGAACCACTCTATAAGTACCTACTTCAACGTTTTCAGGAATTTTCCAAGAAACGTCAACGGTTGAATTAGCAAAGCCCTCTCGGTGCCATTCGTAAGTAGTATTCCAGTCCCAATCATAGGCAACCGTTTTCCATTTCCAGCCGACCTTATGTTGAACTTCCAAAAAAGAGCCTTGTGTTTTAGGATTGTTCTTAGGATGCGCGCCCCTAAAGGTTACTTTTACCTCGTCACCTGAATGATAACTTGCTTTTGCATTTGTGATGACATGGCCAAACTGTTCTTGACCGGGTTTATTATCAAAAACAACCGCGGCACGCTCGCTTCGGTATTCATTGACTCTGTCGCGGGGTTGTTTGTCATCTACCACCACTTGATTATTGCTGATCGCCGATGCCAAGGCGCTAAACTCTTGTCGAAATGCGGCTAGGGTATATTGTCCAAATTCGGTGGATGCACCCTCATAATGTTGTAGCTGGTATTCTTCTTTAGTTGTCACATAACCACTATAAGTATTGGCTAAACCCGCAATTATTACTTTAGTGATACCGTCATGATGTAACTCTTTTAGGACATCTGCCCTGATTCTTCTCCCCGCCATCGTAGTTGCTTCTGCCGGAACGCCAATGATCGCCAGTTCACCGACAATAAATAGCTGAAAGGGCAAGGTAGTGGGGACCCAATTCCATTCTCCAGTGGACATTAATACTGGTTTTGGGTATTGGCAAGGCATTGCCTGAGCAAGATTTGAGCTTGATAATGTTTGGCTGACAATTTCGCCGAAAGGCGATTGAGAAAATGCTTTTTGAGCAACTTGAATGTTGGTGTTTCTGACGGTCATACCTTCGGATAGACCTGGAGTATTTGTTGGCCCGTTTTCGCCTCCTGCTGCAAATGAGAAACCCCTGGCTGCTTTACATAACTCCTGTGGGCCAGTGGCTGTATAGGGTTCATGTACTTGGTAGTTATTCATGTTGGCCCAGCGATGGCGATAATCAATTCGCCCATTTAGCTTTAATCCTTCGGAATTATAAAGCATTAGGCCTTTTTCAAATTGACGCTGCCCAGAGCGCTCGGTGTTGAGGTACTCGTCACTTTCTCCTTGAAAACCCTTTGAAGAGTATGCATTGCCTTCACTCGGCACGACGTCGCCTTCATCACTATTCGCAAAAGCAGGGACAAATGTTGTTTCAGATGAAAAGTTGGTACCTTTCAGCTTACCGAATTTATATTGTGCATAGCCCTTGTTATCGCCACTAATCAAGGTGAATTTTTTACTGAAGCTAGTGGGGTGTATTGAAAACCAATTAATCATGCCGATTTCTCGACTTGGTGCTTGGATAAATTTTAATACAGACATGGTGTTATTGGTCGCTGATGAATACTGGTCACTGTCTACATTATTGTTATAGGCTGCAATGGAACGATTTTTTGTGGCCCCTTCAAGTTCACCTTGAGCTAAGGCTAGGGAACCAGGAGCAAGATTGTTATGTGCACGAGAAATTGAACGCACGATCCCATCCACAATGATATTAAAATTCTCTGAACTGTATCCCCCGAGTTTTGATGTACCGCTTGCTGAGGCTAATTCGTAAAGCATGTAATGGGAAAATCCTCCAGCAGCCACATGGGTGTGGCTCGCCGTCAGCATCACATTATCGTGAGTATAAAGCTTGCCATATAAAGGCGTGAGTCTTTTGATGACTTCAATTTTAACGCTTTGATAAATTGAGGCTAAATCGGCACTGACAAACACAATGCGTTTACCGGATGCTTGGCTTTGCATAATAAATGCCCGTGAGCGGGAGCGTTGATGAATGCCTGTCGTTTGTTGTTTTGTGTCGGCATAACCTAGCATGGCATTCCCCGCAGCAGGGCCAGTGATGTCAAAAATACCAGTACCTAGATTGAAGTTACTGGCGGCGAATAGATCAGCAGAAAAGCATAGATAGCAACAAACTAACTGTTTGATATATTTATTGACGGATAACATCATAAGGCTCAATTTTCCTTAGCGCGGACTTTTTAACCGGATTAACAATCGCTCTCTGTTTAAAATGTAGTCAAGATGAGTGAAAAACGAACGAGGTGTTTCGCAACTTTTTATTGCTGTTTTTTACCTTATGTAAGTGCCTAGCTGGAGAAACCTAGTTTTGTTGAAGATTCATTGGAGGGTTTTCGGGTAGTTGTTCAAACGTTACTAGCAGGGTTCATAGAAGTAACATATCAGTAAACATGCTTAATTTAAAACTGACATGGCGAATAGGAAAATCATAGCGTAAGTGGCGCTCAGAGCCTACTATATCTGACAAATACAGGTTGGCATCCTTGTTGCGCTATCCAATTTAGTATCTTAAAAACAAAGTCTTACTTAATTCAAGAAAACAATAAAAGGAGTGAAATATTATGCCACTGACAAATGATGAATGGCAGTTAGTAGTCAAAAAAATGGGCGACAAGCACTACGTTTAAAGCATTAAATAAGGGCGTCGTTGCTTGCTTAGAAGACACTAGCCAATTGTCTACTCTTCAAGCTGCCTGGATAGATTGGAAGGTTTCTTGCGAAAAGAGCTCGGCAGTGCGAATTATTATGAAAATTGCAGCTGGGATAATTTGAAGTATGTGACTACTCGCACAAATGGGCAGTTGTACCCTGCCATCATTCGAATTGAATGGCATGGAAGTGGCGCACACTTCATTGTGGTGGTTGAAACCCTAAATAATAATACATTTATGGTGCTTGACCCCTTGAAAAATTATGTTCAGGGGTTGACCTATGCTGAGTTGGAAAATTACGATAATGGCAAGGGCGCATGGGACGGTCGACTAATTACCTCCTATTAAAAGGTTGTCAGTGGCTATTTTTAGGCATTATCAGAGTAGTCATTTTCACACTCTATGCATCTGAGTGTTAGGTTACCGGGTGATGGTTTAGTCTTGGGGATATAAAGAGCGTTATATCTTACCGTAAGCTTGTTTGAAAGCGGTTTCCATTTGTAGGGCAAACTGTTTTGCATTGCATAAATCTGAGCTTAGCATTTGTTCTCTCATATCTTTGCGTAGTGTTAGAAGTCGCTCGGTTTGACTTGCTAACGCGACGGTATCACAGACAAATGCTTCAAGGCTGTTTGACGCGAGCTCTGTGAACCCAGAGTGAGCCATGATGCTAGCACCTACACGAGCAGAATGCCGGTCGCCAACAAATGTCGTGGTCGGGACTCCCATCCACATCGCTTCACAAGTCGTTGTCGTACCGTTATAGGGGAAGGTATCTAATGCAATATCTATCTGGTTATAAATTGATAAATGGTCTTCCGTTGAGGGTAGCATGGCCAGTAGAGTAATTCTGTCACTGCCAATACCGTACGACTCAAAGTAAGCAAGATAACGTTGATGAATTAAATCTTCGCTGAGCTGTTTTGACTTGATAATGATTTTTGAATTGGGCACAGCGGTCAAAATAGCTGACCAGGCTTTAATGACGTTCTGGTTTACTTTGGCTAAATTATTAAAGCTGCCAAAAGTAACAAAGCCATTTTCCAAACAGGGTGGCTGTTTGTTATAGGGTATGTCGTTCGAGCCTTCATAGCATAGAAAACCGTGTGGTAGTCGAACTAGTTTTTCTGTGCTTAAGGGCTCTGAGCTAGGTGATGGGTCACTTACTTCATCAATAACACGAATATCCATTTCAGGGATGCCGGTAGAGTGAGGATAGCCAAGCCAGGTGACTTGTACCGGTGCAACTCTAGTAGCAAAGACTGCGAGGCGGTTGTTGGAGGTATGACCAGACAAGTCAACTAATATGTCTATCTCGCTCTCAATAATCAGTGCTCTTAAGTCGTGATCATTTAATGAATGAATACCTTGCCAATTATCAGACAGTGACTGAAATTGCTTAGTGACGGGGTCAATGATATCGCCATTATAAAAACAATATATTTCAAAGGCTTCTCTGTCATGATTTTTCAGCAGAGGTAATAGAAAATAAGCCACTGAATGGGTTTTAAAATCTTCAGAGACATAGGCGATGCGTATTTTTTTGTTCTGTTTCTTGGCCAATTTTAGTTCAGTCTTTTTGCCAGGAAAGTGATTAGCCGCTTCGCTATGTTTTTGAAATATTTCTTCAGGACTTAAGTTTGCAAAATAGTTGTAGTTCAATAGGGTGTTCGACAAACTATTTAAGGTGTCAGGGTTTTGTTCAAATGCTTGGCTAAAAAATTCGTTCGCTTTTTCTATTTCACATAAGCCTAACTGAGTATTTCCCATATTGTTGAGCGAACCCAAATGTTTAGGGTTTAATTTCAATGCAGTGTTGAAGCATTTTTCGGCCTGTTGAAATTTTGCTAGTTTTGAAAACGCTGTGCCTAAGTTATAAATGGGCTCTACATCTCGTGGAGCTAAATTAACGGCTTTTTGGAAAATTTCAGAAGATTTTTGTGGTTCACCTGTATGTAAAAATAAAATACCCAGTCCCATTAAATATCGAACTTCGGTGGGGCAGAGTGAGACCGCTTTGTTGATTAAAATTTCACTTTCTTGGTAGTGACATTGATGGAAGACCAACATGCCCAAGAAAAAATTTGAGTCAGCATGATTAGGCTGTTCAGATAATACTTCTAGGTATAATGCTTGAGCCTGAGAGACATTATTCTTTTGATGATAAGAGTAGGCTAATTGAAATTTTTTAGACAATTCAGGTGATAAGGGCTTTTGCTTTTGCTTTCGCTGACTTAGTCTTTGTCCGGTTTTCTTAGATTTTTTTTTGCTCATAGCCACTTAAATTTGTTGGGTGAATGCCAAGTACTCAGCACGAAATATTATGATGACATTATTCATATTGCAATTAGAATTTTTTTTAATATAAAGTAGTAAAGTGATTGGTATTTTTCTATGTATAGCCATTCGTAAAATTTGCTAGGCACCTAGCATCCAGCGGGTAAAAAATGCGACGCTTACACCTAGGTAGTTACCTACGACATAGCCCAAAATTGCGGCTGCAAAACCGGGGACAATTATTTCTTTATTTTTAATCGCGCCAGCAATCACCGGTATAAATGGTACTGACATGATCGCGGCTGAAGAGGTGATCAGAAAGGTGTCGACATCGATCCGAAACAGTTTACATAATAGAGCGTGTATCAATAATGACCCTATAAGAATAAAACCGATATACATAAACATGTTAAGGTTAAGGTTGGTAATGATACTGGTGTCAGTCATGGTGCCCATGGTGAAGCAGAATACTAGAATGAGGTACATGCCGAGTTGAAAGCTGTTCTGTAATGCCCTGATATAAGGAATAAATGAGAAAGAAAGACCAATGCTGGTGATCGAGATAATGGTGGCAGCCGAACGCATGCTTTCGGGGAAAAGGCTTGCTATACCTAGTCCAAATGCCACAGCTAGGCCTGAAAATACCAATACTTGTATGGTCTGGAGTATCTTGCCGGTATCGATGAGTTGCTTGTAAGCATGAGCACTTTCATCAGACATTTGTTCAAAGGTGTTGGGTTCTTCTGAACCAAGAATGGTGTTGTTTGACTTAAAGGGCATCAGGAAGAGGCTGAAAAGTGGCTTTGCCAGCGTCATCACAAAGATTAAATACAGAGAAGACAGTAATATGTCATAGGTGGTCATCGTGACAAAAATTGCTTGGTCGCCGTCAATGGCCGTTTTAATTGCCGCCATATTTGGGCCGCCGCCTGTGTAAGCACCTACCGACATACCTGCAATTTGCCATAGGTGGTTAATTTTCCCGTCAAAGATCAAGGCTAACAAGATACTCATCATCATCACAGTGATTAAGGCTAGACCCATTGATTTCATGGTGTTCCCCGCTAACGAGAAGGCACTACGAACATCTATCGAAAAAACTAGCATTGGTAAGGCGAGCGCGATAGCTATTTCGGTTACCTGAACCTGTTGCTTGATGACCTCAGTACTGGCAAAAATAGCTTGTAGGTCGAGGCATGCCGCTAGCCCGATACCTGCACCAAAGGCTAGTACCACTGCACCAAGTTTATCTAATATGGGGACTTTTTGACAAACATAAATCAGTAACATCGGGGTAAGTATGAAAAAAATCACTAATACAAGGTTCACGATTTGATCCTAGGCTGTTTTTAAAATGGATTGGCTAGATGTTGCTAAATCGGGGTAATCAAAAATAGACCACCATTCAACTATTTCACCCTGATCATAAAGTGCAATTTTTCCGAACTGAAGGAAGACAGCTTCGCTTTGCTTTGGTCTAAAAAAAATAAAATCTTCTACCTGCAAATCATTTACATTAGGAAGTGAATACATTTCTTGATTACTTGAGGCACCAAAAAGTGTTAAGTGCTTTGCCGGTTTGGGGTAACAAGGCTTTGCTAGCCAATTGCCCCCATAAATGAAACAGGCGTAATTTGGAATAAGTTTAATGGCGCGTAAAAAAGCAGAAATTGACTTGGCCATAGGGAGTTCCGGCTTGTTTACTTTCTTGAGTATTGGCGCAGCAATAAATGTTGCTGCTTGGTGATGTTTTAGCGTATATACATCAAAGTCACTGGGTTTTACGAGTGCAGAAGCTGTTGAGATCTCATTGCAAATTTCGTTTTCACCATAAAGCGGGTAGGTGGTACTGCCTCCAGCGTTAAGGCACAAATTTTCGGAGTCGCCATAATGCTCTCTAATGAGTGCTACAAAGTGTCGGTATTTTGCTTTCGCTACTAATTCAGCTTTTTTGGGCCCACCTAAAAAAGCTGGAATTTTAGTGATGTGTGCTTCGTAACCCATCAAACCAGAGAGAGTGAGTGAGCTTGATGACTTGATTCTTTGTAAGCTTTCTATGAATGCTGCATCATTCTTATAACCTCCTCTATGAAGGCCAATATCTATCTCTAAATTTATATTCAGTTTTATTCCGAGAGATCTGGCTAGTGTTTCATAATTTTGTAGGCGCTCATCAGAATCAACCAGCCATTGCATGTTTTTTGTATGATCAAAATTGGTCGTATTTTTATCAGACAAATACCATTGATAAAATATCCTGACAGCGTCAATAGGCATTGGCTTACCCAGTAATATATCAACGTCTGGAATAGATTGGATTATCTTGATAACGAAGGGTAGGTGAAAGCACATCAAACGGTTTGTTGCTGTCTCTGACATGATATATTGCAGCATTTCTATGCTGGGAAGCGACTTGGCAACGATGCGGAAATTCAAATGGTTTTTCAGGGCATTTCTTAAGTGCCCAATATTATGATCCAAGCGTGATTTATCGATTAACAGCGTAGGGTAAGCGATGCCCGCTTGTTTAAGCCCGGTGTTCATTTGTTTAAAATACGCTTGCGACATGTACTTACTTATCCCTTCACTTTTTTGTGTTTCGTTTAGACTGATACGCTCATTTCAACGCTGACGATGATGCCATGATAACGAAAGTTAGGTGCAAACAAAACACTAATGTGAATAATATTCATATTATGTGATCGAGTTAATTATTTTTGTATTGAGTGTCTCGAAAAACCTTTGGGCTTAAGCCTGACCAGTTTTTAAAGGACTTGCTGAAATTAGAGGCGTCACTGAAGCCTAGTTCGTCAGCAATGGTCTCCAGGGAAAGTGTATTTTCCTTTATTAACGTTTTTGCGCGCATAAATCGGTGAGCATCTTTAAGTGCTTGGTAGGTGGTGTTTTGTTCTTTTAAGCGTCTTTTGAATGTCGCGGGAGACATATATAGCGCGTTGCTCATGCCGTTAAGCGTTGGCATTGAATGATCGGTTTGGTTGAAGACCTTATTCACTTTACTAACAAGGTCCTGAGGGCTGATTTCCTGTAACTCTGTTTTGCAATGTTCTAACGCCGCTTTCGACATCTCAGGATTCGATACTATTAGAGGGGTATTCATCCAATGTTGCGGAATGTAAAGCTGAATGCGTTGTTGGTCGAATAATGCCTGAACCTTTTTGCCCATTAGGGAATGGGGGAAATCCTCAGGCTCTGGGTCGGTGAAGTGGATTTGCATTTCGCCTTTTAGCGAATCTGCATTGAATAGCTTAATTGAGCTGGTGGCAATTGAAGTGAGTGTGACGATATCAAAGAAATTTCGTACGTCGATTTCTAAGCCGGGATCTTCATTCTTATAAGCTAAGGCAATGCATATATATTTTTGTTTTTCTTTCAGAATAATGTTTTGAGAATTGAGGCGGGTATTAAAATATTCAGCCATTATTTTTAGGCCGGTTTTGACATCCAGTGCACATTGTATGGCGACACCTAATGATCCATGAGAGCTGGTATTCATCAGCGCGCCTAATTCTACAGCGTCGTTTATAGGTTGCTTTAATGCGTGGTAGAGGTTTGTGCCGATACCGCTATCTAACATATTCCTTATTGTATGGGGCGGATTGACTAACTCTTCTATAGGAACATTACTCTGATTCAGTAAAATGTTTGGCCCAATACCTCTACGAAAAGCAAAATCTCTTACGATAGAGAGGTAATCGCCAGATGCGAGTAGGGTGTTGTCATTAGGCATTAATTTCTTCATTTTGAGCTCAAATCACCATAATATTGATACCGTAACACCTGTCGCCATTAGTCGCAATTGCGCATTATATCTAGCGTGAGAAAAGAATAAATACTTAACGATATAGGTGACGTGATGATTTCAGAGTCTGCTCAAGACAGTAAAACCCCTTTTCGAATAAAACCCAGACGCATGAACTTTCCGTTTGCGAAGATAGAAAAGAAGTACTTCTTTGATGATAATTTACTCAAGTCAGCCTACATGGCCGCCATGTCGTCTACCTTTCCTGGAGGAGAGGGCGAATTTATTGAAACGGTTCGTTTATTCAGAGATCAAATAGAAGATAAAGACTTGAAAGCACAGATCAAAGGTTTTATTGGTCAAGAAGGGCATCATAGTTATCAACATAAGCAATTTAATGTAGCCTTACAAAAACTGGGCTTTGATGCCGTTCGTTTAGAGAAAATATTTGATCAAGAACTAGCGCACACGATAAAAGATTTGAGTGCTGAAGAGAGGCTTGCTTTTACGGTATGCTTTGAGCATCAAACTGCGATATTAGCAGAAGAGTTTCTAATGAATCGAGACTTATTAAAGGGTATGGATGAAACCTTTAAAAGTCTGATGCTTTGGCATTCTGTCGAAGAAATTGAGCATAAGAGCGTGGCGTTTGACTTGTATATGCAGTGTGTGGGCGATCGAGCTTTACTGAAAAAAATGCAACGTAAAGCAGTGCTAATGTTTTCGCTTCGTGTTTACAAATATATGATGTACTTAATGTGGTGGTCTCGATCGTTTCCAAGCTGGCGAGATATTAAGGGCTACACTAAGTTTATGTTTGGTAAAGGTGGTTTAATGCGAAAGTTAAGAAAGCCTTATAAGGACTTTTTTAGGGATGATTTTCACCCATGGGATAACCAGAATCAGGATTTAATTGATCAGTGGAAAAGTGAGAATTACCAGGAAGAATTTGATTTATCATCAAAAAGCCAAAAGAAAGCAGCGATTGCATAGTTATTCACGATGAAAAACCAACTAACTCGACTACTGGCAAGTTATTTATAGCGAATAATATCTACCTTAGTAGTTGAGTGAAGGGAAATCTAAAAGATACTGTCCTCATTACAACCGATCACCTTCGGTGCCAGACAAGGCTAATTACCCTTATTTCTCGACTATTTTAACAAGTTGAGACCTCTAACCCTTTATACCGTAAAGGCTTGCTTGCATCGATTCTGCAATAAAACGTACCATGCCTTTAACAAGATTAAAGGCTGGCGATTGTTTCTTTCTTTGAAGCGATACGGGTATTGAGGAATAAATTAAATGTTAAGCGCACAACCTACCCTTAAGGAAAGGGCCAAACGTAAACCTGGACGCCCATCGCTACAAAATGCTTCCGAGCCAGGTGTTAGGAGCTTGATCATACAGGCTGCTGAAAAAGTCTATGCAGACCATGGATATCATGATTGTTCTGTCGCTATGATTCTTGAGGAATCAGGTGTTTCAAGGCCTACGTTTTATCGCTACTTCAAAAGCCGACATGAGGTTATTGGCGCCGTGATTAAAGCAGTCAATAATAAGTTGATTAATAAAATCCTATTTTATATTAGCGATAGCCAAGATATTCTAGAAGTGTTTGATAAAGGGGTAGATGCATATTTTGATTGGGGTAACGAAATTGGCAAGATTGCTGGTTCTATTTATCACGAAATTTATGATACTCAATCCCCGGCTTCTTCTCACAGGTCTTTGGTCATTAGCCAAATAACTAAAATGGCACAACATAGTCGGCGTTTAGCTGGCCAGTCATTAAACTTTGTGGTGTTAGATGCCTTGCTGCACGTGGTAGAACATCTAGGCCATCAGGCCTTTTGGCCAAGTAAAAAAGATCAAGCACAAACTGAAGAGTTGAAGCAGGCGATAAAAACGATTACGTCTTCAAGCTTAAAGCAGCTTAAAGTGAAAGCTAGTTAGTAAATTACTAGGGTCTGGAATTCGGCAGAATAGACGGCGCTAGAGTTATTATGTCAGCTCGTTTATTATCTTAAATCCCAAAGCAAAGTTATTTAGACGAGATATGAGCCAGTACACAAAAAAGAATTCAAAGAAGAGCGCAAAAGCTTCACAAGAAACCCAAGATGAAGCGATGAAAATTGCCAAAGGGACTCAGAAAGTTGGGCAAACAAAAGAGCAAACTAAGCTCATCGCTCAGGGTATCCAGAAAGGCATTGAACAGTATAAAAAACAACATAAAGCGAAATCACGCGATTTAAATAAGCAACTAAAAACAGTTGCCAAAGCCAAAGATAACATCGGTGAAACTGAAGTGCTTGAAACAGTGGTGACTAAGCAACACTGGCTACCTTGGACTCTGTTGCTTGTTTCATGGTTTGCTTTTGCGACGTATCTATTGATATAGAGCTATTTATATAGAGCTAGTTATGCAGAGTTGGAGGTGCTCGTCATAAGCTACCAGCTTCTTTCTCCTGCTGAAGGTGGGTTTTCAGCCTTTCCAGCAAAACATTGTGCGATATCCATCCATGCCTTTGCGGCTTCGCCTCCTAGTGACATCTGGGTGTCAGCGATATTTCGCCCCTGGGTGACTACGTGACAAAAATCAATTGCACTGCCTTTGATATAGTCATTATTGCTTTCTTCATGCCATGTCCAAATTTCGCCAGAAGGAGACTCTAGAATAATGTAAGGCTTTACATCCGGAACGGCTAGTTTTCTGTTAATAAACGACCAAGAGAATGTTTTGATGCCCAGTACGCAGATATTTTTAATTCTGTCCTCATGGGTTCTTTCGACGCGTAATAAATCATAAATTTCTTGACCATGGGCCCATGTTTCCATCTGACGAGCGGTCGCCATGGTTTTTACTGACATACTGGGCCCAAACCAAGGTAGTCTTTTTTGTGGGTCTTCTTGTTTTAATTGCGTGCACATCAAACGGAAATTATTAGCCCAGCTTTCTAATAACTCAGCCCCTACTAGTAAAGCGGATTGCTTGGTTTTTGAATAATCGGATAATGCGGGGCCAAAATTATTGGGGTTATTAAGAGATACTAAGGCGACCTGGTCTAGAAAGTATAAATGTTGGATAACGGCATTGATGCTCCATGATTTAAACAGTGTTACTTTGCTCCAGATAGATTGGTCTTGCTCTTTTAAAAAAGCGTATAAATTTTCGCATTCTTCTAGCAGGTCACTTATTTGTTGCATCGAGTTAATTCCCGTCACTGAGTTATTAATATACTAAAGGCATTGCACTCTAATTAATATGCCTGATTACGCTTAATAGCCAAGATCACTAGGTAAGTTTAATATGCTTAGAAAAGTATTGACGAGCTCATTATATTTCTGGCTAAAATAAGCGTTATACGTTATTTTTTAGTGAATTAGATCGACCTCAGGCAACCGTTAATATAGTAGGGTTTATGTCCAAAGAAAGAAGAGTGCCGTCTCAATCCCGTAGCCGTGAAAAATATGAGCACATTCTAAGCGCTGCAAGGGAGCTAATCGGTGAGAAAGGCAATGACTCTGTTAGCATGCGAGAAATTTCAAAGCATTCAGGTGTTGCCCTAGCCTCAATCTACCAATATTTTCCAGATAAAAATGCTATTCTGAAAGCGATTATGGAAGGCTATTTTGAACGTATTAGAGAAATGATTATTGGTTTAATTTTATCGAGTGAAACGGTAGATGACTTGAGCAAAAGCTTGTTAAAAGGAGTCGACTTATTTTATGCACTGTTCATCAATGACACGGCACTTTCTGCACTCTGGTCTGGTTTACAGGCAAGTAAAGAGCTTAAAGAACTTGATGCAAAGGATAGCCAAATAAATGCAGAAATTATTGCTCAAAAAATATGTTCGCTGATCGATGAACAAGATTCACAGCAAATATACGACGCGATATTTTTAATTATTTCTATGGTGGGCGCGACGGTAAGGCTAGCGCTTACTGTACCAAAACCTCAGGGTGAACGACTTGTTGCAGAGCTCAAGCGCTTGATAACCTTGAGGATTGAGTCCTTAGTTTAAGGTTTTTGTGATAATCGTTGAGATTTAAATAACACCCATAAGGTCACTGTGCCTATTACCGGCAAGCCAAGACCAATCGAGAGCAAAGTATAGCTAAAGGGATGGCCTAAGGTGTACATGCCATTCGTGATGCCATAAGTGAAATCTAACACACCTAAAAAGATCCATGCACCAGCACAGGCTCCCAGTAAAAACTTACCTAACGCTACTTGCTGGTTTTTCAACAATAATACAGACGCCAGTATCGTTATAAAGGCGAGTATGCTGTCGGGTACTACAAAGCATGACTCCCATGCGTAGTAACCTTCAAAATTGTTAATCAACAAGGCGAGCTCTTCTTTAGGGAAGGTGATTTCGGTAAAAAAGCCGATCCAAAATGCGAAAGTATCTAAGGCGACTAATATATTCACAATCGCAACCCACTTGAGTGGTTTATATAGCGTTTCTATTTCTGTCGTAGTTGGCATAGAATAATTACCCTTATTTGGTGAGTCGAGCAGGAATTCGGTCGCGACTGAATACATCCTCGATGGTTTCTGCTTGCTTGATTATTTCAGCTTGATCACCATTTACCAGCACCATTGCAGGACGAGGAAGGGCATTAAAATTGGAGGCGGAAACTTCTTGGTAAGCCCCTGTGTCGAGTAACGCAATGATGTCATTTTCTTCAATATCAGGCACCTTCACTAAGGGAAGTATACGGTCGGCGTAGCAAGAATGGCCGACAATGTCTGCTACATGCTTCGTTTTGGCGTTGACTTTGTTGGCGACTCTGAACTCATGGAAATTATATTCATATACACCGCCACTTAAAAAAAAGTAGGTCGTATCTGTTAATACCCAATTCATTTTCATCGGTTGGGTTTGTTGTTTGAATTTTTTTACTTTGGTTAAATGAATGCCGGTGTTGCCATAAAACCCTCTTCCCGGTTCGACCTGAAGTTTTACTCCCTTTAGGTTCAAGCCTCCTTTGATGAGCGTATTCCTGAAGGTGGATATTGCCGCTTCTGCATATTGTTCAACCGAGGGGGCGCGTGTTTTTCCCGGTATTTTTGACATCATTTTTTCTATCATTGAAGACATGACCCGATAGCGACCTGACACGGTTAAACCGTACATGGCCAACTCAAGAGGATAAGTGAAAAAGGTCATGATAGTATCTTCGCGTTCGCCCAATTTGCTGTGTGGATCGCGTTCAGTGGCAAAGCCGCCACCGATGTCGAGTTCCTTCGGTTGATATCCTCCCCAGGCCTTGCATAAATGCACCACTAACTGTGCATAACGGCTCATCATACCTTTCCAATACCAAAGGCTATTGGAGTGTCGGCCGCCGTGAAAGTGGATGCCGGTCATTTCAATATTGTCCATCTTCAGGACTTTCTTACCCAGCTCTTCAAGGTATTGTGCCGGAATACCTGACTTATATAATTGAATTCCCATATCGATAGAGGTGGATTCAAGTGCGAAATCTGTACGTTTCCAAAGGTTGGGGAAGTCGGGCTTTACCCTGAAACGAATCTTTGCGACTTTATCAAGTGATTTGGCAATTCTGTTTATTCTCTCGGGTTCGTCAAGGTCTTCAACGGTAATGCGTACATCGGCTTCAATGCACTTTTGCAACATATCGTCAGACTTGCCACCGCCATTGACAGAGATTAATGCCGGGTCAGTATGACAGGCTAGGGCAGAGTGTAATTCGCCTTCAGAGTATATGTCAGCGCCTGCGCCTTCTTGGCTCAATATGGTTCTGACCGCCGTATTCCAATTGGCTTTATTGGCGGGCAAAATGTCAACTTCACCATCGGGCCAATATTGACTAAAGGCTTTTTTATAGCGCTTAAAATTTCGACGCAGCTGCTGTTCGGAGACGACAAAAAGTGGGCTACCAAACTGCTCCACTAGTTTTGTGGTGTCGCAGCCTTCCATAAATAGGTGATCATTTTTTTCACTTAGACTCTCATCAATAATTGTATCGTCGTTATTCACTTTTTATCCTCCAGGTGAATCTGCTTTAAATACTTTGCACGACCGCGTTCGCCGATTTTTTCGAGTAAGGGGTACAAATACCGAATTAACCAAGGGAAACAAGATGCTAAGCGACCGCTGAGGCTATCGGAGTAGGGAATGTAGTATTCAAGTCGTTTTGATTTAAGTGCTTGAATGACTTTACCGCCTATTTTGTCAACGGTTTGTGGGGTGTTAATAAAGTTGAGAGGGCTACCGCCATTTTGGGCTTCGTAACGTAACATTTGAGTATCTACGCCACTGGGGTAAATACCTGATACATCAACGCCCAGAGGTTTTAGTTCGTCACGAATTCCGGTCATAAAACCCCGCAAACCAAACTTGGACGCAGAATAGGTAGCGCTGCCTTTTAGCGAAATAATCCCGCCCATTGAAACGGTGCTGATGATATGGCCTGAGCCATGATGAACCATATTTTTTGCACACGCTTTGATCAGGTGAATGGCGCTTCTAAGATTAATTTCAAGTTGTAAATCTATTTGCGACTCTTCCAGGTCGAGTACATTACCAACATGAACCACACCCGCATTTATGAATGCTAGGTCGATATGTTCGTATGTCTTTGTGAGTTCGGCTATCCAGGCTGCTAGCTCTTTTCTGTCAGCTAAATTAAGTGTCACCGTACTAGCGTCATGACATTGATCTTTAAGTTGGTATAAAGCGGTCTCATTAATATCAAGCAATATTAAGCGATAGCCTAGATCATTAAGTCGTCGTGCGACATTGGCACCAATACCGCCTGCTGCGCCTGTGATGAGTGCTGTTTTCATCTTAGCCATTTTTCAATATACCTTTATCCTAGAGTTTAAATAAGATGATCAATGATCATGTTTTCTATGATTAATGATCGGCTTCAGTTTGTCAATAGCTGAGCTGCTTGTTTTTTGATCGTATTTAATAAGTTTTTTTAGGGGTTAGAGGTGGTGATGTAGTTATTGAATCGGCATCGAAATAGCGTCACCTGATTCGCTGACATGGTGATGGTTCAGTTGTTAAAATAGGGGCGATAATTAACTGAAATGAATAATAGCCTTTAATGATTTTCTTTTAACAACATAATATTTGAATGCTAGAATGATAAGATCTAAACTAGATTATATATGGTAGCGAAACTACCATCGTTAACATATCAATACCTCAAGTAATTGTGTTTAAGCTACAGGTAGATTATCAGTGATCTTAATCAATGTAAGAAAAATGATGATACATTTTGGGTTTCTCTTCTTACTAATGCTAAGTAGTGCAGTCTATTGCGATCAAATTAATTATTTGGTCGTTGAAGATATTAAAAAATATTGGTCAGGAGATAAAGAATGAAAATAAGCGCAGAACAAATGCAAGAAATGAATGTTTTGAAAATGTTTGATCTTTCTAGTACCCAGCTAGGCATCAAGGTTCATCATGAAGCTGAGGCAGACATGATAGATGCGACTAAGCGATTGTTTGACAAAGGGCTGGTAACACAGGCAGATGGCGGTTACCT
>ENA-OSET01002020-OSET01002020.1-sediment-metagenome-genome-assembly--contig:-NODE-2020-length-20181-cov-11.088440_pt1 | contig 20181 bp, 22 predicted proteins | sample MGYA00237882_ERZ534229 | MGnify/ENA primary metagenome ERZ534229 (study PRJEB26408, sample SAMN06266212) | sediment metagenome | isolation source: Hudson Canyon methane seep mesocosm | place... | reverse complement strand
TCTAAGGCTAGAGATATTCGAGTCAGAAGATATTGAATTTATAAAAAACATGGAAAAGACTTTAATACAGGAAATTCAGCCAAAATTTAACAGTGCATATAAAAATGCCTAACAAAAAATTCAACGCGGACACAGTTACATAAGCTTTGGTGTGATTATGGACATTGTCGAGCTGTGATCTAATATAAAACAAATGGACAGAAAAGAAATTGAAGATTTAAACAACCCACGGTTTGGAAGTTTTGGAGAATTTGTTTTTGCTGATTATGCGAGTAACATTTTAAATTACGACCTTCAAAAACTACATCGTGATGGAAAAGATTTTGTAATAGCTAATCAAAAAATAGATGTAGGAGCTACTAGACGATTTTTTCAAAAAAACTTCAATAATAATACCCAACGGACAATTAAAAATAAGGATGTCCATGTTTTTTTTTACAAAGATTGCTGTTTTATCAAATACCCAGATTTTTTTGAAGAAAAACTAGAGTGGGACTATGTTGAAAAGTTATTTGGAAAATGGAAAGAATCTAGGAAAGTTGAAGTTCCAAAATCAACAGAGAAACTGTACGAGGAAGAATACAAGAATATTGTGTTGCAAGTAAATTCCTTCTTTAGTGGAAATAATTTTATTTCAAGAACTATTCATAGAACAAAAACCAAAAGATTTGGGCTCAGAGAAAGCCCTGGTAATCTTCTACCAAAAAAAGAGATTGAAAAATCAGTAACTGTTTATATTGATTTTCATGATGAAAAGAGAATTGAATCTAACATAAGATTTATCATTTGCATTTTCATATATTAAAAAATGATGATATACCAAGGCTAGAAAAGATAATTTTAGGTCTTAGAGCAGATTTAAAACAAATTTTTGAAAACAATCATAGGTGTTGTTTTCATAACCTTGATGAGTTAAAAAAACGATTTCTTTAAGCGTTATCCAAGTAACTAAACTTCGCATAATATAGCGAAGTTTATGTAACTTAACGGTGTGGAAAATATCAGGCCACGCCGTTATTTTGCATAGGCTCCATTATGCGAGGTTAATTATTCAGGTAAGCTATTTTCGGTATTAATTTTGTTATATTCATTAATACAGCTCAGAATTCTCATAAGATCTTCTGATATGAGTTATTCCTTCAAGTGTTTTTTCCCATTCTTCATGAGAGTTAAATACCTGAACTCTGTTGATGTTTTATCTATTTTATTTGTTTCGGTTATTGATACCCTTGGCCATTAACTGAATAAAAAAATCCACGCAATCTACTGAACCTGCTCTAAAGTTTCAAAGCGTAGAGTCTCGTATTATGGTTTTAAACTTTATTAAATGCCTTTCACGTACGTAGCGAAGCATCATTACCAGGTCTATCTGCCAAAAACAGCCTGCAGATAGATAACCTTATAACTTCGCATAATGTATATTATGTTAAATAGCATTTATTTAAATGTAATCGGCGTAACCATTTAACATTAACTAGTACCCTCCCTGTTAGGTACAATCAGACGCAATGGATAATGGTGTCAGGAAACACCACTACCTGCTGCCATACTATTTTGTGGTCATGATCCAATGAATAGCTGTTCATCACTTAAAGCGCTAATGGATAATACCAGGCCTTTGTATCGTTAATTATTAACCTTATTTTAATTTTACCGCTGTACCATAGGCAAGCATTTCAGAGGCATTAGCCATAATTGCACTGGTGGTAAAGCGAATATTAACAATAGCATCAGCATCACGTTTTTGAGCTTCACTCACCATACGCTCAATGGCTTTATCACGAGCATCTGCCAGCATTTCTGTATAACCAGAAATTTCGCCACCGACAATACCTTTTAATCCAGCCATCAAATCACGCCCAACATGTTTCGATTGCACAATATTGCCAGCAACAACACCTAGGTTTTCAGTTATTTCTCTGCCTGGTACATCAGGCGTGGTAGAAAAAATCATTTTATATCCTTAAGTAACTATGTAAAAATCGTTTTTATACCTTAAAATCAAAAAAATTGTTTTTTTTCAATAAGGCCCTATCTTATTCAATCTGAGCATTATAAAACTGGAATCTTAACTTTATAAACCTCTCGTTTATATTTTATAAACCATTCCACCGGTTTAACCCCTAATATAAGGAATATATAATAAACCCCGGAGATAGTTACAAACCGTTTGGTTTTTCTTGTAAACTGATATTCGTTGATTATTCAACACATCCTAAAACCGTATCAGTTTTGCATTATCAAACGGTTTTTTTTTCATTTCACCTTTGAGGTTAACATGAGCCAGATTCTTAATGAAGTTTTAGATGCTAATCGTGAGTATGCAGATTCTTTCGATAAAGCAGATTTACCCATGCCACCAGGACGCCAGTTTGCAATTTTAACCTGTATGGATGCACGCTTAGATCCTGCTAAATATGCGGGTTTAGCAGAAGGTGATGCTCACGTTATTAGAAATGCCGGGGGGCGCGCTAGCGATGATGCTATTCGTTCACTTGTCATTTCATACAAATTATTAGGTACTCGTGAATGGTTCGTCATTCATCACACTGACTGTGGTATGGAAACATTTACTGACGACATCATGCGTGACCTGTTAAGCAGTAGCTTAAAAACTGCCTCTGTTGATGCCAGTGGCTGGCATGATTGCTGTGAAGGCAATGGCTCAACTGAAGGTAATCATATTTCCTGGCTTACAATTAAAAACCAGGAGAAAAGTGTCCGAGAAGATGTGTTGAGAATCAAGTCTCATCCTCTGGTGCCTCAAGACATCCCCGTTTATGGTTACATATACGATGTAAAATCAGGGCAATTAATTGAAGTGCCTGAAGAAACCAAATCAGGACACTGTTGCTAAACAACTGGTTTTAAAAAGAGTTTTTATCTTTAATGCTTTTTTTTAACAAAAGCAGTAAATTTCACTAGCCATTTAAGAAATATCGTAGTATTATAGTCGTCTTTAGGAGAGGTGGCTGAGTGGCCGAAAGCGGCGGTCTTGAAAACCGTTGAGGGTTTATCCCCTCCCAGGGTTCGAATCCCTGCTTCTCCGCCATAGAATTTAAAAACCAGCTTTTTGGCTGGTTTTTTTATGTCTGAAAGAAAATAATTACAATACCTTTCAAACAACCTGCAATCCTTTAATTCCATGGAAGCTTATATCTGTTTCATAATTAGATTTTATTTTTTCAACCACTTACAATAAAGTCAAAATTAAAATGTTAACAGGCTTGTTAACAGGGAAAAAGCTTAAGACCACTTATTTATCGCACCTCCCCTTACCCGCTCTAAATCAAACTAAAAACACACATCTTAGTTACACCAAGCAAGATGTTTTACTTTAAATCCAATCAATTCACTATAAGCCTGAAGTAAACCGCTTACCTTACGAACAACTTAAGCTGCCAAATCAGATAACATGATATGCTTAGCGCCTTTTTACGTCTTAAATACAAGGAATGATACATGAAGCATTTACTATACGTTTTACTTGCGGTACTGGTCACACAAGCAAGCTACGGGAATCCTATAGGCACTCCTGATCAAGCATATGCATACACAACTGTAGGAAGAAACACCGCCGCTGTTTATTGGTCGAGTAAAGGTTGTGATGATTTGATTACTGCTCTAGATGGCGCTACAGGTAATGACCTTCAATGCATAAACCCACCTAATCCCGACCTTTACGCACCTACTGTTGTGCTCTTTAGTGGTAAAACAGGTGATATTATTAAACACATCAAGTTCTTTGATGAATCATGTGCATACATTCCAGTTTCTTTAACAGGGGATAGAAGTAGGGTTACTTTGGTTGTTCACGTAGGTAGTGACTTTACTTTTCCAAACATTGCTACAGGCATTGGTTCAGATATTATTTCATCTATGGATAATAATTACCCAGATTGCCCGTATACTGATGGTGGCAGTGTTACGCTGACAGAAACTCGTAGCGTTAGGTCTGGTAAATTGATATATAACACTCCACTTCAAGATATAGGTACTTATGATTTTAACTAACTAGTAACCCTCTAAATGATTTTGTTTTACTGTCTATAATATGCTCATCAGTTCTTATTGTTGCGGCCTTTGGTTTTGAATATTTTCCAATCCAGGTATGCAAGGTGTTTACATTAACACTCAAATCTTTTGCTGTTCTGGCAAAAGGGTTGAGTAAGCTGGATATATGGAATAGAAAAACTGGGCCACCCCCTCCCCTATCAGTGATAGGGGAGTGTAACAGCCTATTACATCCGCATGTCCATAGGAAGGGTAAACAGTATGATATTGAGAATGCACAAGCCAGCCATTAATATCGCGTATGGTTTAAAAGTCGCCCAGATAACATCACCTTGGTAGTTGGTTTTGGCAATGCGATAGACAATGTAAAGCGAGCCCAGGAAGCCTAGAACCATCAACCCGTACTGCATCAACTGAATGTTAGGCGTACTCATTAGCGCAGGAGAAGCACCGTGAGAATCAGCCCCGAAAAGCGCCATCCCGGTATACAGAATAGATTTACCCTCTGCCAGCAAATGAAACAGATTGTGAGCAATATGCGCGGCCAAGTCCAAGGCGATGATGGCATAACCAAAACGGGTGAAATTTTCCGCAAGCGATGCGTCGTTGTTCTTGCTTGCGACTAGAGAAGCCCACCCCAAAAGAGCTAGTGGCAGGATCATGGCAACCATAAAAGTGATAGTAAAATTCACATAGTAACTAGTCGTGCCCGTTACAGCTTCCAGCCAGGTAAGTATGGAGCCCCACACTTCAAGCATGGTCACGTTCTGAACAAAGACAATACCCATGATAACTGCCGCCAGGAAAGCCACTTCCACTTTGGGTTTATGCACAAACCATAGTTCTTTTGTTGGCGGGCGTATGGTTACTTGAATAGAATCGTTCGGACAGTTTTTGACGCAATCACCGCATAGCACGCAGTTGGCACTGGTAGTCATCATTCTGGGAAATTCAAAGACTGGGCAGCCAGGCGCTTTTTCTGTGCCTGTGTAACAAGATGCTGTCGTGCAGTTGGCACAAACTTCGGGCGTCCCATGCAGGGATAGCATTCCAGCCTGGGAGTAGTTGCCGGCTAGTCCACCCAAAAAGCAGAGATGCCGACAAAACATACGGCGTTCAAAAAATGCACCCGAGGCAATGACGGCAGTGGTGAGTAGCATCAGTAGGACGCCTGAACCAATAGGGCTTTCCACGATACCCCAGATATGATCGCTCCAGGTAATGAGAATAAACATTGCATCAATGATCCAGATGCCATATTTTTTAAAAAACCGAGGGACAGGCCGGTTGTGGCCCACGAATTTCTGTACAAGATCATTGACGGTAGCAAAAGGACAAATAGCACACCAGAAACGTCCCAGAAACAGAAAAATAATCGGGATCATTGGCCACCATAGCACCCATGTTAAGGCCGTGCCGAAGTTGTCATGCGCTGATGTGGGCCCAAAAAAAAGTTGGTAAATGATCACTACGAAGATAATCAAAGTTGGCCATTGAATAATACCTGGATACCAACGACTACGAATAAAATGGTCGACCCACTTGTTAGCCAGGATATCTCCACCCTCGAGCCAGGATAGAGTGAGTTTGGATAGTTTACTTATCATATTGATTCTCCGGTTGGTTCAGGCAGAAACTGGTTTTTGCCTGGAAATAGAGGCAGCCCAGATAAGGACGGCATTAAGAAAGATAAACCAAGCCAGAATTGCAAAAGCAGATGAGCTGGCTTCAACATCCACTGGAAACTCAGCATCAAGTACCTGACCATCAATGCTGAAATGAGCCTTCAGTACCCAGGGACCGGCTGCAGAAAAAGCAATGATTCCTGCATAGTCCCCCGGCTGACCAGACATATCGTTGGCTGAAGTGTATGTTGGCGCAGCATCCATGTTAGGCATATCATGCTGCATTCCGCGCATTCCGCTCATTTCATCTGCGCCATTTTCCATGTTTTCCATGTTTTCCATGTTTTCCATGTTTTCCATGTTTTCCATGTTTTCCATCTGATGTTGCGTATCATTAGCGGGCATAGCGCTAGAGGGTGTAGCGCTGATTTTCACCTGTGCGCCGCCTACAGGCTCAGCCATTTCATCTAGAATTTGCAGATGGAAAGGATTGCCACCCGTTTTGAATGGTTTGCTAACAACCAGGCTGACATAATATCCGCCAACTGTTACCATCGTTGATTCCTCACTTTCGCTAGATGCCAGAGCAGTGCCTGGCAACATCAATATTAGTAAGGAAAGTGCTAATCCACTGATTAGCCATCGAATACTTTTTGTTTGAGCCATTATCTATTCCTATCATAATTTATGATGCGGCATCTTAATCTGGTCAGGAAAATCTAATACAACATCAATTTGGTGTAATTTTCATGTAACTGCTTAAAGGAGGCAACGCTAGATAATATACCCATCTCACTTGGACTAAAGCATTAAAATCGTTAAAGCTTTTCTAATCTTTTTGTCCCTGCTTAAAGATTCTCAATTCGTTGCGTAGAATAACGCCTGCGTTTCTTGAGAGTGCTTAAGCAGAAACAAAAATCCTGCGTGATTATGGGTGAATTATTTGCTATTGCCCCCTAAGTTGATACGGTTTTGAATCGACACCTTTAGTAAGGTGTTGAGTTGTATAAAAATACAGTTTAACGCTTTAATGATAGGCCTATTGACTGTGGAACACAAGTAAAAACCCCCTTGAGAAAGAGGTTATTTATTCTGGTTTTTAAAGTCAATTACTTAAGAAATGATTAAGGGGAAAACGAGCTTGTCGTCTGACTTTTCCTGTCACTGTTTTTGCAAACTTTTTGATAAAATATATTGCTTTCGGTCGCTCATATTGAGTTAAAACTGATTGAATCTGTAATTCTAAGCTATTCAGTTCAATCTCTGTTAAGGCTGAACCTTCAATTAATAAAATAATTTTATTTCCCAGTTTGTCATCCTCAATACTGCTGATATAAAAACGTCGATGTGCAATAAATTTAGCTATTTTAGTTTCTAGCTGTTCAGGGTTCAGCTTTATACCGCCTGTATTAATAACATTATCAAAACGTCCTAACAACTCAATTTGATTGTTGTTATGCAACTTGACAAGGTCGTTACTGATTAGCTTATAAACTTTCAAATGGGGGGCATTAATAACTAAACAGCCACGAGCATCTTGTAGAGCCTCAACGCCGTCTAGTAGTTTATAAAATGGCTGCTGAGTTATCGTATTTAAGCGACGAATTGCAATATGACTTAAGGTTTCAGTCATTCCATAGCTATGATAAACAGCGAGTTTAAGCGATTGAATCGCTTCTAATAGAACGGGACTAATACTGGCACCACCGATTAGCAGTGTGTTAATTTTCTCTAAACTGTCTTGATAAGACGGTTCTTCAAATAATAATTTGTAAAGCTGTAAAGGTAGCATTGCTGCAAAATCGATACCTTCATTTGAAATGGACGCTAAGACTCTGCCTTTTGGATCAACTGCTATTAAGTTTAATCCCAAAACAAAAGCCCTAACAGCCATCATCTGCCCCGCAATATGCTCTACTGGTAGGCATAGCAATGCACTTTGTTCTGCTTTGAGCTGAAAATACCTTCCTGTCATTTGTGCAGACTGCACCATAGCTTGTTTTGAAACATTAAAATATTTAGCATTACCGGTTGAGCCAGAAGTTTTCAGCGTTATAGTGTCAGAATCATCTAACCATTTTTGAATAAACAAATACAATTCAGCTTCCCAGGCAGACATGTTGGGATGATTAATTTTTTCCCAGCAAAGCTGAATCAGCTGTTCTTTATGATACCGCTTACCATTTAGTAATAGCTGATCAAACATCAATCAAGCCTATTAAATGCTTCAGAAAAAGATTGATACGCTGCTGGCTCATAATAAAGATAACCCTGCTGAAGGGATAAAGCACTGGGAATATTATTTGTATAAAGCAGCCCAGTGCCTAACCCTTGCGGTAATGGGTTGTTTAAACTTGCTGTCCATTGCGAAATCGCATTTAAACCTACATTAGATTCTAAAGCCGAGGTGACCCACCAATTAGTCAATCGTTGTTGTGCTAAATTTATCCATTGAGTTGCTTGAGCAAAACCGCCGATTAAACTCGGTTTTAAAATAATATAGTCAGGTTTAATGCTATCAAGTAGATAAGCTTTAGTTTTTTGATCGCTAATTCCAATCAACTCTTCATCTAAAGCAATCGCTAACGGACTTTTTTCAACTAAATCTGCCATTGCTTCAATCTGACCAGCGGCTATCGGTTGCTCAATAGAATGAATGTCTAAATCAGCTAATTTCTTTAATTTATCTAAAGCCTCATCTGGACTAAATGCGCCATTTGCATCGACTCTAATTTCAAGATTATCAGCTGAATATTGATGGCGAATGCCCTTTAAAAACTCATATTCTTCAACAAAATCAACTGCGCCGATTTTAAGCTTTAAGCAAAAACATCCCTGATTTAATTTAGCCTCTATTTGCTGCCGCATATTTTGCCAATTTGACATCCAGATCAGGCCATTAACCGGAATGCCTTTTTTTCCTTCCGTAAAGGTCGAAGGAAATAAGGGATGATTCCCTGTAGCTAGATCTAATAATGCCATTTCTAAGCCGAATTGAATGGCGGGGAAACTTTGCAAAGACTGTAAACAATCGATTTTATCGTGTTGGATCGCATGACAGACCTCATCTAATTTTTTTTCAAAACAAGAAAGGTCATCAATACTCAAACCTGCTAATGGACTACATTCACCTACACCGAATAGATTGCTTTCAATATCTTGAATAAACAGAAACCAACTTGGTTTTTGTGTCAGCGTGTCGCGTGAGGTGGTGGCGGGTTGTTTAAAATTTAAACAATATTTTTTCCAGTAAGTCAGCATAGATTAATAATCTCTTAACTATGGAAACTTGGGGAATTGGCTAAAATCCGGATCGCGTTTTTCCATAAAGGCTTGCTTACCTTCTTTGGCTTCTTCGGTTAAATAATATAACAAGGTGGCATTACCTGCTAATTCTTGTATCCCTGCTTGCCCATCTAACTCAGCATTAAATGCCGATTTGAGCAATCTTAAGGCGGTAGGAGATTGCTTTATCATTTTTTGACACCATTCAATGGTCGTGGCTTCTAATTGTTCCAATGGCACTACTTTATTAACCAACCCCATATTTAATGCTTCTTCGGCATCATATTGTTCACATAAAAACCAAATTTCTCGGGCTTTTTTCTGTCCAACAATGCGAGCTAGATAGGAGGCCCCAAAACCACCATCAAAAGAACCAACCTTCGGCCCTGTTTGCCCAAAACGAGCATTATCAGCTGCAATAGTTAAATCACAGATAACATGCAAAACATGCCCTCCACCAATAGCCCATCCGGCGACCATAGCCACGACCGGTTTTGGCAGTGAGCGAATTTGTTTTTGTAAATCAAGTACGTTTAAACGGGGTATATTATCTTCACCAATATAACCACCCTCTCCTCGCACTGATTGATCACCACCACTGCAAAATGCTTTGTCACCAACACCGGTTAAAACAACCACGCCAATTTCACGGTCTTCACGACAAATATTTATTGCATCCAACATTTCCTGAACCGTTAAAGGGGTAAAGGCATTGTGTTTATGCGGGCGGTTAATACTTATTTTTCCTATCCCGCGGTAAGATTGAAACAAGATTTCCTGATAGCTTTTAATGGTTTTCCAAGGTGTTTCAATTTGCATAAACGCTGTTCCATTGTTGTTAAATTAACGTCCAATTTAGAATGCTCTAATTTGGATAAAAAATCGATAAATTCAAATATATTTGTACCATAGCAACAATGGCTATGGCTAAATTTGAAGCAACTGCTATGTTATTTTTAGTTGGTAGTCTTTCCATTGCTTAAAAAGCGAGTCATTAACGACTCTATCTGTATGAATTTCTAACAGTTTTGCAGTTTCGCTCAGGCTAAAAAAACTATCTAAACATTTTTTGAGCTGTTGCTTGTCATCACAAGAGTCATACTCTAAAGCAAAATCCTTTGCTGTATTCTCAGCATTTAAATCATGAGGGGTAACAAAAAACTCATCTAATTCAGGTAGTTGCTTAGGATCCGGGAGTATATTAAAAATCCCTCCACCGTGGTTATTTAATACAATAACCCTCAAATTTATGGGAATAGAAGCATGCCAAAGCGCATTTCTATCATAAAAAAAACTCAGATCCCCTATTAATAGAATATTCAGCTTATCAGTCGCTAAACTATGCCCGACAGCGGTACTCATGCAACCATCAATGCCCGATGTACCACGATTAGAAAACACCTTCACCCCGGCTTTAGTGAGTGCGATAAAATTGGCATAACGAATAGGCATACTATTACCTAAGTGTAAAACACACTGCTCAGGTAAAAAATCCATTATAGTTTTTATAGCACCAAATTCGCTAAACTCTTTATCGATAAAAAAGCTGTCTGATAACTGTTTGCTTTGACAGTCCAATTCATGCCAGCGTTTGGAATACTCTGTTTCAGCAAGCGCAGTTACCCGTTGCTTTAATGTGGCAAAAAAATCACTTGAATTCAGTCGAATAATTTTAGTTAATGATTGATAAGGATCTGCTACTTGGCCGCTAAACTGAATATGCCAATGCTGCTTGGCAGGATAGGCTCTTAAAAACAACTTAAGGTTTTTAGAAATAATTGATTGCCCAAAGCTGATTAACAAATCGGGACGTAAATCTTGTTTTGTCTTTTCATCAATCACCGCTAGAAACATATCAGCATGTTGAATAACTCCTTCTACGCCATGCAAGTTTGAAATGATATCGCCGATAACTGGAATTTTTAGACTATTTAAAGCTAACGTTTCATCCTGATACTGTTGTCCAGCCACAATTAAGATTCGTTTAGCTGTACTCATTTCTGCAATGATGTCTTGCCACTGCTCACTATCTAATACCCCTTGACTAGTGACTTGTTTAATCACTTTGAGCTTAGTATTAAAGCTGATAGTTTGATTTTCTTGTGGATAAAAAGGCTCTCGAAAGGGAACGTTTAAATGTACAGGAGCATAGGGTGGACTAAGTGCTAAATTAATCGCTTCCGAAACGGTGCGTTCAATATGCCAAACGACATCGGGGTGGGCATTATTGACCGGGAGCGAAAAACAAGCTTTTGTATAATTTTGATAAATACCGTTTTGCTTGATCGTTTGACCATCTTGTTGCTCTATCCATTCCGGTGGCCTGTCTGCCGTCATCACGATTAACGGAATCTGTTGATAAAACGCTTCAGCAATTGCTGGACTATAATTTAAAGCGGCTGTACCCGAGGTGCAAATGATCACCACTGGTTTTTGTTTATGTTGTGCAATTCCTAAAGCAATAAATGCGGCGGCACGCTCATCGGTAACGGATTTGACCTGAATGGATGGATGACGACTAAAGGCAATGACTAAAGGTGCACAGCGTGAACCAGGGGAAAGAATGGCATCTTCCACACCCAGTTGCGCACAAATTTCGGCAATATTCATAGTATCTTGCAGATATGCGCTAGTCATTTTAGATAAAGTCTAATAAGGTTTGGCATTTTAAATTGGTTTCTTCCCACTCTTTAATAGGATCAGAGTATTGGGTAATACCTGCCCCAGCATACAGAACGGCCTGCTGTTCAAATAACTGCATGCAACGAATATTAACATAAATCTGAGTTTGACCCGTTTGGATATTACAAGGTCCTAAATAGCCACAATAGAGTTGTCGATCAAAATCTTCGTATTGTTGAATGAACGCTTGAGCATTTTGTTGCGGCATGCCGCAGACCGCTGAAGTCGGATGTAATACATTTAATAAACGAGCTGAAAAAGGCCTGACTGCTAGCTCAGAATCGAGTGTTATCTTAAACTGCGTTTTTAAATGTTTAAATGCGCCTAAACTATAACTACTAGACCGTGTTTGCCTATAATGATCAACGTCTAATTGCCGTAATTGCTGCCTGATAAATTCAGTCACCAAGGCTTGCTCATGATATTCCTTAGTGGTCCACGCTTGATCTTTTAACTTAGTTCCTGCCAAGGCAGTCGTTTCTATTTCCCTGCCATTAACCGATAATAATAATTCAGGGCTGCAGCCTAACCAAGACCCAAATTCAGCTGTGGAAATTAATGAGATAAATTGCTGAGGATAAAATTGACGTAACTTTTGAAATATTTCTAACAGATTAAATTCTTGCGGTAAAGCAATGGTTTTGGTTCTGGCCAAAACAACTTTTTGCAAAGCATCATGCTTTATCTCATCTAAGCCTTTTTCGACTAAATTGATAAAACAGTCTTTAAACTCAGAATTCTGGGTTTTCGCACAAAAAGAAATAAAATAATCAACTGGGCTATTACTGCTTAAATATTCATTAACCGTGCTTAAAAAGTCTTTTGTTTTAGCTGGATTTAAGTTGTTTTTTTCAACTAATTGTTTATTATCCAAAAAATAAAGCAGTTCGGCTTGTAAAAAAAAACTATGCTTGTCTTCAGTGATAAAAGGACTAAAAATAAAACCAGCTGATTGATTACCTGTAATCCCACAGCTTAAAGCTTTGGAAAAATTCAATAATAAACAAACACTCTTTTGTCCAGGCTCGCACCAAATAATAATAGAGGCTTGATGCGCTTTAGCTGCCTTTAAAAATGCGCTTAAAATTGCTTGTTCCGAATAAGCTTCAAAGTCGATAGAAAAAGGACGCATTATTGTTTTTTGTCTAATACTGCCAAAGTAAGCCGACTGATGCAGACTAATTGATCGCTATCATTAACAATGCGTACCGACCAAACTTGTGTTTTTTTACCTAAATGTACAGCCTCAGCTTTGCCATAGACATAACCTTCATGAACCGTTTTAATATGATTGGCATTAATTTCCAAACCAACACAAAAAAGGTTTTCTGAATCTACCGCTTGCATAGCTCCAATACTAGCTAAGGTTTCAGCGAGACTTAATGAAGCCCCCCCATGCAAACAACCAAAAGGCTGCTTAGTGCGTTCATCAACTGGCATCTTCCCATTAACAAAATGCTCACCCATGTCGGTAATCTCTATACCTAAAAACCCAACCAGGCTGTTTTGGCAAAAACGATTCAGTTTTTCCTCAGTCTTCAACTTATTGCCAACGGTTTCTAACATCAATGGCAAAATCTTCTCGGGGGCGAATAGGTAATATTTCTTCAAACTCTACATATTTTGCCATTGGTAGTGTAGATAAAATTTTATCAAGTTCATCGTGAGATTCTACATCCAGTATTGCCAAAATACAACGCATGCCAGACACCTTATAAGCCGAAACCAGTTTCCCCGCATCTTGAGCTGCATCCGCTGCGGTTAATTCTTCATCCCATTTATCCCATAATTCATCCATGGATAATTCTTTAAGTTCAACTCGTGCCTTAATAAAAAATAACATGTACACCTCTTATGATTGTTTATTACAAATAGCGATTAAGCGCCCTGACGCGCCGCCACTATAAAGGTTACTCGCGACTACCTGCAAGCCTTTGTTTTCCAGACGTTGAATGAAATCAACAAATTTCAACTGATGAATAATACTTTTGGCTAAATAATGATAGGGTTTGGTATCGTCAATAAATAACCCTGCAATCTTAGGTGCAACTTTCACCATCCAGAAGGTATAAATGATCCGCCAAACGGGCGATTGAGGATAAAAATGGTCTAAAATCAGCAAACGCCCACCGGGTCGTAATACCCGCATCATTTCATTTAAAGCCAGCTCAGCATCAGGAAAGTTACGGAAAGTGAAACATGTTAGAACTAAATCATAACAGCCATCAGGGCGAGGAATATTACATACATCCCCTTCAAAATAATGTCCTTGTGTATCTTTTTTACTGGCTATTTCTAACATGCCCGAAGAAATATCTAAGCCTTCAATTTCAACCTGTGGATATAAGCGTTTGATGTAACGGGTTGACTCTCCCGTACCACAACCAACATCTAAAACCTTATCATTAGATTTTAATTCCAAATCTGATAAAGCTTTGCGATACCATAACGAAGTATGACCTAAAAAAACCAGCAGTCTAATTAAATCATAACGACTGGCAATACGATTAAACAAGTGAATCATATACTTACGTTTACTATCGTTGCTTAATAAGCTAGCTTCAAAATCATCAGTGGTATTATTGTTCATTGTTCGCCTGATTTTTGTTTAATATGAAAGATGAGTTCTAAGCATAACTGGTAATCAACAGCTATCTTTTCAATGAAAAATAGATACAAATGATTAATGATAAAGTTTATATTACGCAGTTAGGAGTTATTTTACTGAAACTGGGGAAATCACATGTTAATTAACAGTCTGATAAATGATAATGAATGTTTGTCATGGTAAGAGTCCAATTATACCGCATCCTGGCTACCTCTCGACCTAAATTTCTGATGCTGACAGTTAGCTGTTTATGTTTAGCGTTTGCCACTATTATTGCTGAAAACATCGCCATTAATTATCTGCACTTAGTGTTGATTTTCATCGGTGCATTATCTGCTCATGTCAGTGTTAATATGTTTAATGAGTATCTTGACTTTACCAGTGGCCTTGATTTACACACCCAACGCACTCCGTTTAGCGGTGGTAGTGGTACCTTGCCCATGACACCCAAACTTGCAAAACCGGTGCAGATGGCAGCTATCTGTACTTTTTTAATAACACTATTAATTGGTCTTTACTTAATAGGGGTAAGTGACTGGGGACTCCTTCCCATTGGCTTGCTGGGACTGGTGCTGATTTATTTTTATACCACTAAAATCACACATTGGCCGTTGCTTTGTTTAATTGCTCCTGGTCTGGCATTTGGTCCATTGATGATCAGCGGTGCTTACTATGTTTTAATTGGTCAATACAGTGTGGCTGTTTTCTGCATATCATTAATTGTGTTTTTCTTAGTCAATAATTTGTTGTTACTTAATCAATTTCCCGATTTGGAGGCTGATAGAAATGCCGGGCGTTGTCATCTGCCGATATTGATAGGTAGACAAAAATCAGCATGGGTTTATGTTGGTTTTTTAGCATCAACCTACGTCCTAATATTGCTGAATGTTTCATTATCTTTTTTACCTCCAGCCAGTTTACTGGGGCTATTATCTTTCCCTCTAGCTTTCCATGCTGCAAAAATAGCAATTCGCCATGCCAATGAATTAGACAAATTAAAACCAGCTCTAGCTTTAAATGTCATTATCACATTGGCAACCCCTGTGTTGGTAGCAATTGGAATTATCTGGCAACATTTGCTGCAAAACTAAGGCCCACTGTTATCTAAAACTGACTGAAGGATAAGCTAAAGTGGCTCAGTTTTTGGTTATGTTTGTTTTAAGTTAACGCTGTTAATCCTTTTCTTTCAATTACATCAAGTAGCTTTCTTGATGCTCCCCTCGGTTTTTATTCCCTTGTTCCCATTTTTGAACAGTAGAGGTACTAATATTAAATAAGTTCCTGATTACCCATAATCTTCAGCCAATTTCCATAGACAGTATTGGCTGCTGATAACGAACAATGCAGGAATGATTTCCAGGACAACTCTGATGTAGGAGCGTCCGCCCTCGGCGCGAATATAACAGGCTCTTGCTTTAGATCAAAAGCTCTATTTAAAATCGCGCCGAGGGCGGACGCTCCTACCTGTTACCCATTCAAACTAAAGGACTACACAGTGGCGGAAAGTGATGGGTAATCAGGAATAAGTTTGCAAGAGCTACTTGGCTTAATTTTAATTTTTCCCGAATAGAAATAATGAATCATGGGGTCAGCCAGTAATGCCGCTACCAGAATGAACCATGGGGTCAGCCAGCTTGAAAATTCAAAGGTTGGTGGGAACAACAATTCTGGGTAATCTGGCCTTTCAATAATTATGACAACCCCTTAGTCGAAAATCAAGCTGGCTGACCCCTTGATCTTACTATTTCAAGTTGACTTGATCCCATGATTCCGCTTACCCGATTCGGTATTCGTTTCATTGCCGCTATTTAAGAGATAACATTGAACTGACTGCAAATCATAGTGCTCCGCCAAGGCCGCATACCGACTCTACCATTAATAGGCTCAGGAAGTTTCGTTCTGTATTCTAAGGTTTTGTGACCTCCTCTTACCACCACCTGTAGATCATTCTTTTGAGCCTTAATGGAAAAAATATACTCTGTATCCTCCAACAGGTTGAACTCTACACCTTCATCAACATGTCTATAGTCTGTGTAGGCGTCTCCACCACTACCTCCAACTAACTCAAGCAGCAACCGGTCACCTGTCATTAACAGATTGAAATATCTGCGTATATTGTTTGGCGTAGTCCATCCTAATACGATACCAGAGTTTATTGCATCCAGTTTATTAACAGGATGTGCATTGGAGATTTTTATCCTAGCAGTGAGAGAAAGTGTCGATTGATGTTCATGCCGTGACAATAAGTAGGAATGCATTCCGGTACCCGTAATCTCCTCAGTAATATCGTCACGAGACCAGTCTCCTATTCGTAGCAACTGACTCCAGTGTATTTCAGAGTTAAAAAATTCGGTTGGATCTCTCTGTTGAGGAATAGTTACCACAGGTTTGATGATATCTCTAAGGATGTCAACAACTCCCTCAATTTCTTCTGACTTTTTTAGTTTGTGAGTTTGGCGGGAGCGAAGAAATTCGATTAACTGGGTATGATCTGCATCTAATAAAATTGGAATGAGGGTCTTTTTTAGAATCCATGCCGCCCCTGCCTCCGCGTTTACCCAATTGCTACGAAGCGAGTTTGGCGTGACAAGAAATAGAATAACCTTTGATTCCTTCAGAGCGTACTCAAGGCGTGATAGCCACTCTTCACCTGGTTTTATCGAGCGGTCTGCAAATGCAAGGATATTCTCATTCCCCAAGCGGCTTAACAAGGTTGCCACAAACTCCCCATCTTCACGAGCATAACTTATAAAAACATCAAATTTTTCATTACTCATGGAATATCTTCTTTATTAAGCTGAACGCAAAGTTCACCAGTTTGTCTGGTGGAACTTTTAGTTATAAAAACTTACGGTAATCATCGTATCTACATCTCTCCAGCTTGTTCAAGCATCGTTTTATAAACTTGTTGAGAATACCACCTACCTTTAAGTATCATCTCATCAAGTAATGGCTTTAATGTAGGAATAAGTCCTTTTTCTTTTGCTCTAAGCAAGATTGATAACGTTCTGACGACATTTAATTCGCTTGATTTAGCAATTTTATAAGCAATATTTTCATCAATAATAACAAAATCTGCATCTAATTCTTTTGCCAGAATAATAGTTTCTGTTTCCCCTAGATCAAGCTGATTCAGTAAAAAATCACGATAAGCTATTCCTTTGATACGTTGTACTTTAATGTAATCAGTATCAATTTCATTGTATCCATAGCCTTGCTTGGCTTTTATTTCGTTATAAACAGCCTCGGCAATTAAGATTTCTCCAAAAATATCTTTGAGGAGCTCAAGTTTACCAATGGATGCCAATGAAATAAGCGGTGTAGTGTTCGCAACAACCTTCATGGAAGTTGTTTACTAGCATTAAAAATTTCGTCAATTTCATCATTGTTATAATCAAAAACAGCCTCACCCTCTGCTTTTAATTTAAAAATGAAGTCAATTTTAGTATGTCCTGCTAACTCAGCCGCTTTACCTAATGATAATTTTCTGCGTTTATAAAGCATTAGAGCAGATAGGTATAAAAGCTCTTGGGAAAATTCATCTGTTGATTCCTTGAGTGAAAACAAAATGCTCTCTTTAACAGGAATAGATAGATTAATTGTTTTATCTAACATAGTAACAACCTTTTATATTTTGTTCTAAATTATCTATATTTATTGCTTTAACACCCATTTCCACTGCTGTAGAGTATTGGCTGCTACTGAATCAGTTAGCCAAATTATCTCCCTTACTCTTAAGATGTTTTCAGCATTTGATAGAGATTGTTGACATACAGGCTTGTAAACATGAAGCAAATTTTTGTAATCCAAGGAGGTATTAGAAATAAAATTATTAGTTCTGTGCCAACCAAGGTCTTTTAAATTAAAACAGACTAAAGCAGCATAAAAATATTTAGAATAACTCAAATTTAATTCACGATATAACATATTTCCGAAACACATCGGCTTCGACAATTTTATTTGTTGAATACATTAATTTTTTTATGATAGATAGTATTTCATCTGATTTAATGTCTTTAAATGCTTTTTCAGGTGTTGAATACATTAAGTTATCAATTCGTACAACTTTATTTTTTTCCATTAACTCATTAATGTAATACCTAGCATGTCGAGTGCTTTTACTTCGTAACCTTTCTGCTATTTCATGGATTGTCATCGCACTTTTTGCTTGATTTAATGCCTGTACAACAACATCCCACTGAGTAACTCTTTCACTAACTTCATTGATACTCACATTATCTACACCTGAACGTCCATTAAAATAAATCCCAAACTCCTCTCCATAATCTCTAACTACATGCCTAAGCGTAAAGTATTCAATGAACGGTCGCTCATTTGATGTTTGTTGGAAATAGTCATAGAGATTAAGTGTTTCAATATCATTAGACTCAAAATAATCAAGTAAGTGTTTCATAATAGATTCGAAATCAAATGACTCTAGATCTAAAAATATTAAATTTCGATAATTTCCATGGCTGCACAAATAAATGTAATCAGAGTCATTAAATCCATGGGGAACTCTGTCTTCAGCAAGTTTGTACTTTGCATAACCCTGTCTATTTACTATCTTAACAACATCTTTCCAAGGCAAGCCTTCAGGTTGATAAGTAAGTGCATGTGCAATTGCCTCTCTACCACCCATATCTTGAGGTTTTACCCCCATTTCTATAATTTTAATTGAACCTAATTCCGCTAGTTTCCTTATAGTCGCTTGTGCCAATGCTCTGCTATAGCCAAACTCTGAGGTAAGTTCTTCTACTAAGACATCATGTGCTACTGGTGAAGGATTTAAACAAAAAAATGGTTCTAATAAACGTCTCTGGACTTTTGGTAGTGTTATCTCTATTAAGCTTCCTTTCTTTATCAGACAACATGTTTCGATAAATGAATAAAACAACTTTTCTGTATCAAAACACTGAGCTAAAAATGGTAATGAAACCGTTAAATCTGATCCCATTTTTTCACGAATATTTGCCCATAAAACTATAGGATGAATACGAATATGTTGAGGTAAATAGGTATTTATTTGTTTTTCAAGCTGCCTGACTCGCTCCCGTGTCAATCCATGCCGTTCGCCAACTTCTTCAAGCGTCTCATTTTCATGGTTAAATCCCCAACGAGAAAGAGCAATATCTTGTTGTTTTTCATCCAGTGACCAAAGGAAAGCCTCTATATCTTCAATCAATACTTCATCAATTATAGACATATCATAAAATTTTACTTTGCTAGAGAGAAGAAGTCTTGCTTGGTCTATTGGTAATTCATTACCATTCTCAGTAATAAAAATTATTTCTTCTCTAAGTAAGTCTTGTAATTGTTTTAATGCCGTTGAATGTTTCTCACCAAAAGCAAGGCCTTTTTCGCCTTTGAGTTCAATAACATCACAATCAAGAATATCCTCTATTCCAAGAGAACCATAAAGTTTTTCTAGCTTTTCAATTAGCTTTACATCATGTTTTTTTAAGTATTGGTAATTCAAGTGTAATTCAGACAATGAAGAAGGGATGATACTAAATTCAAAGCTTATATCATCAATGTCTATTAATGATTTTATCTCTTTATTTTCCTTTAAATTATCTGCACCCTCGTTTAATAATTCTTTTTTTAAGGTAATTAAAGAATCTACATATGATTTCCCTATTGCTGGTATTTTTGAAAAATCATAAGGCTCTAAATCTAAAATTCCACCGATAGTCTCTGAGATTTGATGTGTTTGTGAGCTATTTATATTGCAGATACGTTTTAATAATTTTTCATGTTTATCAGATAAAGACAACTTTGAGAATGGAATTTCTCTAAATTTCGTTAGATTATTCAATTCTGGGTTTTCCATTCACTTGACTCCTAAATTCTTTTAATACTTTCAAAAAATAAAACTCTGATCGAAAAATATTTTTAATTTCAGCTCTATCGTCTTTTGATAAAGACTGTATGTCAGAAGGGTTAAATATTACTGGACTATGCTTA
>ENA-OSET01002017-OSET01002017.1-sediment-metagenome-genome-assembly--contig:-NODE-2017-length-20193-cov-3.103450_pt1 | contig 20193 bp, 16 predicted proteins | sample MGYA00237882_ERZ534229 | MGnify/ENA primary metagenome ERZ534229 (study PRJEB26408, sample SAMN06266212) | sediment metagenome | isolation source: Hudson Canyon methane seep mesocosm | place... | reverse complement strand
AGTTGCTCTACCGGCTCACCATTTACCCATAACCAGGTGCCTTCACTGGTTTCATCGGTCGCGCCAATCCAAGCATAGTTCGCACCGCCACCATCAGGTGCAGATGTTGTAATGTTAGCATTGTTTAATAAATCGTAGACTAAGTCATTTTCTTCGGCACTGTTAATGGTAACCAGTTGCCCACCCAAAGACTCCGCATGTGTTCTGGCGTCTGAAAAGGTCGCCGGCTGTTCAACCACTAGATAACTTGAGCTGGCGTTGTCCGTTAAAAGGTTGGCCACATAACTTGTCGCGACACTGGTGCTTGTGGCGACCGATGCACCTGTATCGTCCACACCGGAAAGCAATACTTGGACAGGCACTACGTCACCTGCGCTATAGGTGGCGCCCGTTGAGTCAATTTCATCGGTAAAAGTGTTCGCCACGGTGATTCTATTGTTCAAGGTACTTAAATCCGCATTTTGCGAACCGTCGGCAATTTGTTTGCCAATTGACGCTAATGTCGCGGCGCCCGAGGTCAGCCGCCCGGCATAAAAATCCAGACCTGCTGTGTCTGGTGCCCTTCCATACATTTGTTGGTACAGATTCGTTATCAGGTCGCTGTTGGACAGGGAGCCAAAACTGTCATTGAACTCTGTTGAGGTGCCAAAGGAATTTAGGGCTTGGGAGAGATCAGTGGTGGTATCGAATATGCCGGCCCAATAGGATAGGCCGCCTGGGTCAGCTGGGCGACCGTAGTAAACGACATACATTTGTTGTGCGAGATTGATGGAAGCTTGTGTGGCCATAAATTCATTTCCGTTGAAAATCTATAAGTATCTAGTTCGGTCAGGTTTCTTTATGTAGAGACACTAGACTTTTTGTTGCCCAGATAGTTCGCCAGAGCAGCATCAAACTCAGCGCTTTCAATTTCGCCACTCTTGATGCTAGCGGCATTCAAATGGGTAACGTCGGCGGTGTAGGGGGGCTTTGTTATCGCTCTGGACCGAGTTGAGGGTGTCGGTTTCTTGGGGGTAAAAAGCGAGATCAGTTTTTTAAAGTATTTCATTACATTCTTCTTTGCATTGCTGCCCATGGCCACTTCTTGTGAAGTGGTGGCCACAATGTCGTCATTACAAACAAATTTTTGAGTGTCGAAAGATCAGGCTGGTACTGCAGAAAGCTTATGCTGACAAGGTGACCTTGTTGCCGAGTGCCATTTCTCCTGAACGGTCTGGAGGGGAATGTCGAACTCACGCTGGCTGGAACCGTGGACCTGCCATTTAATAGCGGCAAGCACCCTGGATTTTAACGGCGCTAGGGTAACAAAAGCAGGGGGCTTATGGAAGCGGAGAACAGGCGGCGGTTGTGCGTGCTAGCCTGTGCGTTTTGGCACATCCGGTGTGGATTACGTCGCGTTTACCAGGCGGTAATGCACGGATAGTATATATGTCAATCCCGGTGAGGAAATACACAGACACCACGCCGGGGTGCAGGCCAGAACGTAAGGGGGCCATTAATCAACTTATTAGAGACTTGGAGAAATATCATGAAAGCATTTGTATACACGGAAATTCAGGCATCGGTTCCTTTTGAGCAGGCTCCCTGGAAAGAAATTAACAAGGCCCTGAAGCAGCAGCCGGGAATCCTTAATAAAACCTGGTTGTCTGGTGTTGATGACCTGTCTGTTGGCGGTTTTTATACCTTCGATTCTATAGAAAACGCGCAAAAATTTGTGACTGAATACTTTCCAAGTGAAGCACGAAGCCTGGGTGTGCCCCAGCGAACTCTGATCTTTGATGCGGTTGCTGTTGAAGAGGCGAGTAAGGATATGGACTCCATTCACTTTGGAGCAAAAAACAAACAGCAGCCAGGTGCTTATGTGTATACCGAAGTTCAGCTGAGTGCACTGCCTTTTGATAGCGCACCCTGGCGCGATATCAACCCTGTGTTGAAGCAGCAAGACGGGATTTTGGCTAAAACATGGTTAAGTGGTCTACATACGGGCACACCCGGCGGTCTCTATGCATTTGACACCATTGAGAACGCCAAAAAGTTTGCGATTAACTACTTCCCGCAAGAGGCTAAGCAACTTAACGCTGCCTTTACTACTCGAGTATTTGACGCGAGTGTTGTTGAGGAAGCAAGCCGTGAGATGAACTCTCCGTTTTATGAATAAACACTGTTTGGCATTGGCGAGAAGGGCATCCTTCTCGCCCCAATAGTGAACTGGAGTTAATACAATGAGTAAACAAAAAAACAGCGAGAAAAAAGTGTTACCTTCTCGTATCTTACACACAATGTTTCGTGTCAGTGACCTGGAAAACTCACTGAGTTTTTATGAAAATGCACTGGGCATGTCGGTATTCTCCCGAGAAACCTATTCTGAAGGTCGTTTTACGCTCGTATTTCTTGGCTACGGAAATCCTGATAGCAACCCTTCAATTGAGCTGACCTATAACTGGGGTCCTGACTTGTATCAACACGGCACTCGCTATGGTCATGTGGCGCTGGAAGTAGACGACCTTCAGGTACTGTGTGACAACTTGTCAAAGCAGGGTGTGCCCATTCTGCGAGAGCCAGGTCCTATGAACTATGTGGCCGATGAAACGGGCCAGAGTGATGTAATTGCGTTTATTGAAGACCCTGATGGTTACAAAATTCAATTAATACAGACAAAGTAACTCATGTTTCGGCTGCTTTGGTTTTCGGTGCTCAAACTTTAGTTGCTTCGGCTTTCACCGTGAGTGCTCACATCGCATCTACGGCCCCGGAGCACCAAGGTCTGACTCAATTGATAATTCGTGGTCTTCTATTACCTGATACAAGGGAAAATCTACCCAGGTATCGTTGAGGTAATTGAGTTCAGGCACCTCTTCTTTTGGATCTACGAGCAGATTATAGACGGAAGGGTAGGCTAAGTTTCTGATAGCGTAACTGTCGCTATCAATCTCCTTTAACAGCAGCTTCCAATTGCGCCACTTTACGCCGAACAACTCATTGCCAATGTATATTATGACAGATTCCCGTGCGGATTTATTAGTGTCTCCCTGCAGAAAGGCGGTTTGGTCGACACCGTCAATTATTCTGTCTTTGGGTGTTTCCGCGCCGATCCATTTTGCCAGGGTAGGAAATAGATCGACCAAGTGAACGATCTCGTTTGATACTTTCTTGGCTGGAATTTTCTTTGGCCAGCGCACTAAGAATGGCACACGCAAGGACCCTTCGTAGGGCGAAAACATGCCTCCTCGCCAAGGCCCTGTGAACCCAAATGATCTCGGCACACCTTCGCGGCCATTGTCTGATGTGAAAATAAATATTGTATTGTCTTTTAATCCAAGTTTGTCGATCGTTTTCAGTAGCTCGCCAATATAGGCGTCGGTCTGTGCGAGAACATCAGCAAAGCTGCCGTTTCCTGTTTTGCCTCTGAAGTCGGGGTGTGGGTCCACGGGTTCATGGGTTTGTGTGTAGGGAAGATAGGCAAAAAAAGGTTTTTCCCCCTTGGATTTTCGTTTGATAAAGTCAATGGCCTGGTCGGTAATTTCGCGATCAATCGTCGCGCGTTTGGCGCGTCCGAACACGTCCAGCTTCTTGGGTTTCTGTCCCCGTTTGGCCGACATAACATGTGTGAAAACGGCGTCGGGGTGGCTGCCTGGGGTGAAACTATTACTGTCCGGCCAGAACGCCCGATCCGATGATCTGGGAATGCCAATCCATTCGTCAAAACCCTGATCGGTAGGGTAGCGGCCATCGCTGTTGCCCAGGTGCCATTTTCCGAACATGCCTGTGGCGTAGCCCGCCTCAGAAAACATCTCTGCCAGTGTAATCTCCCACTGGGTTATTCCGTACCAAACACCTCGCGGGGGGCCGTTTGGCCGCTGTCGTGTACGAATACCATATCGACCGGTCATTAAAGCAGAACGCGAGGGGGTGCACTCTGCCTCTACATTGAAATTAGTTAACTGATAACCTTCGGCCGCGATGTTGTCGATATTGGGTGTTGGGGCTCCGCGCAACACACCGCCCCCATACACGCCGATTTCGCCATATCCAAAATTATCCATTAAGACCAGAACGACGTTGGGTTTGCTTTCACTCTCTGGGGCTGCGACGGCGATTGTCAGGGGAAAAATAAGGGCAATTAAAAAGGTGGTGGCTCTTGTGCATTGAGTAACTTGCGGCACTCCGAAATCCTCCATTGAACATTAATCGAATACCGAGAGGTTTTTCTTTTTAGGAAGGTACAAATCACTACCCTAGCGGGAATAGCGGGAAAGTTCTTTCGTCCCTACAGGCACGGATATGGGAGTGCGTGGGGCGCCACTAATAATATCTCGAGTCTAGCCCTTCTATCAGTGCTTTTTGATCCTCGAGTGCTTCTATTAGAAATTCTCGGCAAGCTCGCACTCTGGCCGTTGAACGTAAATCGACATGACTGAGTACCCAAATCCCCCAGGTTGAAGGTTTTATTTTTAGATCGAGACGCCGTAGGCTGGGTTCTGAATCCCCTACATAGCAGGGCAATCTAGCCAATCCCAGATGATTGCGAATGCATTCCATCATGCTAGAAATTTCGTTGGCTCTAATTGCGACCCGTGCCTTTGGGAAATGATCCGCCATCCACTCCGGGGCTTTGTGGTCGTGCTCCCATAATATAACCGAGTCGGCTGATCGCTTTTTGTTGAGGTATTTACTGCTGGCATAGATCCCATGGCCAAGCGGTGATACTTTTCGTCCAATCAGGTATTCGGGAGGCTTAGGGCTAAGGCGCAGAGCAATGTCTGCCTGGCGCCCGGCCAAATCTGCCAGATTGGTTGAGCTGAGCAGCTCCAATTCGATACCGGGGTAGCGCTGGGTGAATTGCGGTAACTTAGGTGTTACCAGTCGGCTAAAGACATCATAGCTGGCCGTTAATTTTAAACTACCGCTTAATTGAGCATCCATGCCAAACACTTCTCTATCAGCTACCTGAACAATCTCCTCCATGGATATGGCGTGCGGATAAAGCTTTTCAGCGACAGGTGTCATCACATAGCCGGTTGGCAGGCGATCAAACAAACGACTGCCAAGCTGGTTTTCCAAGGCGGTGATTCGTCTGGCAACGGTAGTGTGCTCTACAGAGAGCGCACGCCCGGCACCACTCACAGAGCCTTCGCGTGCCAGGGCCAGAACATAACGTAGATCATTCCAGTTGATACTTTCCTGTAGCGTCTTTTTTATGGGTTTTTGTTTCATGTTGGGGTAGTTCCTCCGCCGTGCATTAGGGCACATCTGTTGGAGATATGTCATCAATTTCAGGTATTAATGCACAGATAATATAAACTTCGCTCCCGCTAAACAATAAGCAAAACCGTTCAATGTTACTTCTCATCTCGCTGTACTGCTAAAGTTGATGTAGATCACTGGTATCGAGTTCAAATTTACGCTCTACTTGGATATGAGATTAAAACCTTCTATTTTCTCCTCTGCGGTCAGTGTTGAGCCACTACAAAGTCAGTGGCCGGCGCTGCTGGCGTCCTTTGTGTCGATGTTGCTCATCGTGTGGATGAGTTCGCTCATTACCCCCGGTGCCGTGTCGATGCTGATCGTTGCCTCTGTGGGGGCTAGTGCCATGTTGGTGTTTTTGCTCCCTAACAGTCCGGTGTCGCAACCATATCCCTTGCTAATGGGTCACGTGATTTCAGCCGTTGTGGGTGTCACGTGTGCATTGCTGCCGCTAGATCTAGCCTTTAAAGCGTCGTTGTGTGTATTTTTTTGTTTGCTGTTAATGGTGCTTTTTGATTGTGTTCACCCACCTGGAGGGGCTACGGGTTTGATGCCGGTCATTGTGGGTGCTGAAGCCGTTGGGGCTTATACCTATCCCGTGTTTCCTGTGCTCATTAACATGTTGGTGTTGGTCGTTTTGGGTATTGCTTTTCATCGTTATTATCTGAAAAAAGAATACCCCAGTGTACCAATATCAACACAAGATTCTGTTCATCTTCATAACGATGCCAGCCCGCTCGCCCGTTTGGGCATTAACCATCAGGACTTGGAAAATGCGTTAAGCGTTTATGAGGCACAACTTAATATTACCGGGAAAGACTTAACGCAGGTCTACGGATTGGCCCAGCAGAATGCCTACGCCAGAAAATTTGGTGAGATTTGCTGTGAAGATATTATGTCTAAAGATGTTGTTGCTGTGTTGCCTGACACCGAGCTGGAAGAGGCGTGGGCACTGTTAAGAAAACATAAAGTTAAGGTGCTGCCGGTACTCGACAGTGATCGAAAGGTTATAGGCATCATATCCCTGGTGGACTTTCTGAAGCGTGCCGGCCTGAAGGACTACGACAGTTTTGCAGAGCATCTAATCCGGTTTGTTAAGAATGACTCCGACATAAGGGACGGCAAGCCAAAGCAAGTTAAGCAAATTATGGCTTCCCCCGCTTACACCGTGAAAGGGGGGGAGCTTATCGCGGCAATTGTTCCATTGCTTTCCGACAAAGGGTTACATCATATTCCTGTGGTGAACGAGAACGGAATACTTGAAGGAATGATCACGCAGTCAGACCTGATTGCCGCACTATACTTTGGTGCATTAAATGCAGGTTAACGATGAAGTTTCAGTGCCTCTTCTTCCAACAAGGGGCCCGACACTGTCACCTTCCGTGCTCCAGCATCCAGAACAGTAGCACTGGGAATGTCAAAATCATGGGCGGGGTTACCCCGACCAAATTCATCGTAGAAACGTCTTTTACTCAAACCGTAAACCAGGTGCCCAACGCCGCCCCAGAATATTGCTGAGGAGCACATTGGGCATGGCTCATCACTCGTATAAATGGTGCATGTCGCGAGATAGTCTGCACTGTATTGTTTTGACGCTTTCCGTATCAAGTTTATTTCGGCATGCCCCAATGCATCCTGCTCCGTCACCACGGTATTTTCTCCGCGCATTATTACTTCGCCGCTAGCATCAACCAAAATGCAGCCATAGGGCAGGTTGCCATTTTTTTGAGCGCTTTTGGCTACCATGAACGTTGTATGCATGAGATCTTCTGTAGTCTTTTTCATTTAACTATTCCTAATGTGCCTATTTGATTGAGTGGGGCGTGTTTTAGTTGGTTGGCGGGCATCTTAAAGGCTCAACCTTGGTTGAGGTAAAGCCCTAGTTTGATGATTTTCGAATACAAGGGATGAGAGAGTGGAGAACATACTTACTTGACCATGTGGTCAGCTTATGTATACTGAATTTCTGCAAGCAGCTACGCCGGTAGGTCTGGGGCTTGAAAAATTAAGATCCAGTAAGGTGAATCGTATGTTTCTATCTTTTCTACACGCCTTCATGTACATGCTGTTGGGGCAGGCGCTGGTTTTTATCTCAGTTTGTTTTGCCAATGGCGTTTTATTGCCTTCGGTGTTTGGTGGTGTTTATGAGGCGATACCCAATGTGTGGGCGAGAATCGGCCTGTGTTTGTTGAGCACCTATGCATTGGCGAATTATTGCATTCCTAAAGGTTACTCTGTAACGAGTGCCAGTGTTGCAGGGGCTGCTTTTCTCATTGCGTCCTGTTTAATGACGGTGATAACTGCGGTCTTGGTGGAGCAGGTGAAAATTAACGTTCACATTATTTTGGGCACACTCATAATGTCTATGGGGTCTGCTTACGTTGTTTATGGCTTGCATGGTGGTCAGGCGCTCACTCAGCAGTAAGGCGTTCCAGCACTTCGCCAGCGGCTGGTTTCTTGTGGTTACAAAGAAACCAGCTAAACTGACGGGACAAATAAATGCCAGGGATAGGGACATGGGTGAGACATTTGACAGCGGCTGCCTCTCAAGAATAATAAGAGCTGAACTGAGAAAGACCCAAACCATCGGCGCAGCGGTTGGCGTCTTGAAAAATAACGAACGAGTTTACTCAAAAGGTTTTGGTTGTCGAAACCTGGCTCAGCAACAGGCTATGACACCCGACACACTTGTGGGTTATGCCTCCGTTACTAAGTCGTTTACTGCTCTGGCAATCTTACTGTTAGAGGAGAAAGTAGAGCTGTCGATTGCTGATTCTGTTTCCTCGTATTTACCTGCAGCTCCTTTTTTAGATCATCCTGAAATTACCCTCAAACATTTGCTCAGCCACAGCTCTGGTATTCCGAACATGGAGGCCTGTGAAATCCATCAAAGTTGTGCCTCGAATGAAACATTCGACGTTTCTCCGGTTGTTGATCGTGAGGAGTTATTGGCCCATATCGGCGATGTAAAGGCGGTGGTATTTCCGCCCGGTGAACGATTCATGTACAACAACGACCTCTATGTCTGTCTGGGGTTTATCATTGAAGATATTAGTGGCGTAAGCTTCTCGGAATTTATCGAAGAAAATATTCTGAAACCTCTGTTGATGTGCAGGTCAACAATGTCATCAGAGGGGTTAATGAACGACTCCGAAAGTAATGTGATTACAGGATACAAACGACAGGATGGACCGGATGGTCACCTGGCTGAGTGTGAATTGGTTCTCAGTCGCTTCTTGCTGCCGGCAGGTGGTCTGTATACGTCGGCAAATGAAATACTTAACTATGCAGAATGTCTTGTTAATGGGGGTGAATTTCGCGGCAAGCAGGTTTTTTCTCCAGAAATCATCGATCGCCTTTTTACACCCTCGATTGCAACTTATTATGGGACAGGCAAAAACCCACAATATTGCCTGGGGTGGATCTACGAGCCGAAGACGGACGATTGTCCTGCGCTAATTCGACATGGCGGCGGCATGGATACTAGTGGCTCAGAGCTGATACTTATCCCGGAGCTGCGAAGTGCAATTACAGTCGCGACAAACGGGTATACAGGCGTTACCTTTGTCATAGCGGATGTCGCGTTGGAGGTGTTGCAGAATAGATCCCCTGAAGATAATCTCTGGTCCTTGAAAGTTGCAGATGCTTTGAAAGCGGTGACGGGTACCTACTCCTTACCCCATGAAAATGCAACGATGAAGGTTGAGACAGTTGAGAGAGTATTAAAAGGCACGATTTCCTTTAGGGGACGAGATAGCTCACAAGATATTGTCTTAACGCTATCGTTTAAGGATCTTGATGACCTGGTATTTAGTGTCTATTCAAATGCTGAGCATCCAAAGGGTTTTGTTGAGTTCTTTCGAGATGATGTCAGTGGAAAGATTTCTCATGTGCTCTGGGATCGCGTCGTGTTTTGGCGCAACTAAAAGCCCAGCCATTTTGAGGCTGGGCTGGGGAGTACCCGCTCGTCTTTTGTAGTTGCAGCGCTCTGGAGTAGCGATGCAGGGCAGCTATCGAAATTCTACCCTACGGGTTTTTCCGCAATATAGCCCGGCATTTAGAATGCGGCAGCTGCCGTCAACCATATTTTGGTGGTATCTTCGCTGAAGTCATCGGCATGGTACCTGCTTACTTTTAAGCTGAGTGACGCTGGACCCACTTTACCCGAAAAGCTAGCGCCAATTTCACTGCCCAAGTCATCCATGCCTGAAGCACCGGAATCATTGGAAACAAGCTGGTGGTAAACCGCAGCTACTTTCACCGGGCCAAGTTTGCTACTGGCGCTTAGGTAGAGGTCTTCAATGCCACCGAGAATATTACCGGTACCTCCACCTAAAAATTTATCATTCCAGCCCTGGAATTTGTGCAGCGTGGCCAAGGGGGTAATGAACTGGCCATCTGCGTCGTCGGCGCCCAACACTTCATAACCCGCCTTCACTGTGATTTTAGAGAATGCGTAGGCGCCTTCGGCCAGATAGTAGGCCGCAGAATACTGTTTGGGATTGTTGCCGGCATCTGATTGGGTGGCAAGTTCTGCAGTATACTTTAGCTTGCCGGTTTGACCTGAGAATCGTACTCCGTAAGTATCACTTGAATAGATTGCAGCATTTTTATTATCGATCAGATAGGAATATGCACTCAGGGTACCGGCATCGAGCCCGGTGTATTTGGCGTTAAACATCCATGTATCATTTTTGTGGTCGCCGATCGGGCTGTCTTCCCCAAATATCCGGTTGACGTTGTATACATTGGCAATAAAAAGCGTAGTGTCTGCAATGCTTGTATTTTTTATGCTGAAGCCGTCATAGGTTTGCTCATTTTGGCGAAAACCAACGCCACCCACAAAACGTTGATTGTCGAGTAGTATACGCTGTCGCCCGTATTTAACCGTGGTGTCGCTGCCGTTCCAGGCAATGTACGCCTGGTTGACTTCTGTTCCGTCTGGGTCTGCAATGCCGCCCTCGTCCTCGCTGATATGGATCACGTTGTCCACTTCAAGCAAGGTGCTGAACCCAAGATACTGACCCGAGTTATAAGTAATTCGGCTTTTCAGGGAGGTCAGGTCGCGGTCTTGCGTTGTGCTCACCGATACTTCTTCAGCACGCAACCTAAGGTTAAATTTGATTTTTGCATCCTGGATTAGGGCTTGGCCCAAAGAGTCTGATGCAAAACTTTGGCCGCTGAAGGTAAGTAGGCCCGAAGTGAATAGGGCGGAAAGCATTCGCGGTGTTAAGGGGGGCTTGCTCATAGTGTTTCTCCTAAGGTTTATAATGATCGATAGTATTGAAAGAAACCGAGGGCGCTCACGCCGCCTCCGAAGTTGTCTCGGCGTTTTTGGGCCGGTTCTTCTCGGTTTTTTTGATGTTTGCGATGTCCGGCTTCGTGTGGCGCTCGTGCAAAAACTTCAATACAGACGCGCGGTAACGGTTGTAGTTTGGATCGTCGGCCAGGGCCAGGCGATCGCGGGGTCGATCGAGATCGACTTGCAGGATTTCGCCAATGGTGGCAGCCGGACCGTTACTCATCATGACAATGCGGTCAGACAGCAGCACCGCTTCGTCAACGTCATGGGTAATCATGATGACGGTATTGTTGAGCTTTGCTTGAATGTCCATGAGTGAATCTTGCATATGAGCGCGCGTTAGGGCGTCGAGTGCGCCAAACGGCTCGTCCATTAACAAGACATCCGGTTCCATCGCGAGCGCTCTGGCGATACCTACACGCTGTTTGATGCCTCCGGAAATCTCGTCCGGGTATTTGTGTTGAGCGTGCGACATATGAACTAGATCAAGGTTGTGTAGTGTCCACTCGTGACGCTGCTGTGTGTTTTTATCGTGACAGGTGCTATCTACCGCAAGTCGCACGTTGTCGTAGACACTGAGCCATGGAAACAGTGAATGGTTTTGAAACACCACAGCGCGGTCGGGGCCGGGTTTTGTGACCTCTTTTCCTTTCAATATAACGCCGCCCCCGGTTGCTTCGTAAAGGCCGGCGACCACATTCAAAACGGTGGACTTACCGCAACCGGAATGTCCGATCAGTGAGACAAACTCACCCTTGGCGATTTTTAAATCAACCTTGTCCAGTGCTTTAAAAGGACCGGTCGGAGTGGGAAATTCCATGGTAACTTGAGAGATATCTAAATAGTTCATGATGGCTCCGGTGCTTACACTTTATGAGAGAAAAGGGCTTGTAAACTGTGCATGATTCGGTCGAGAAGAAAGCCGATAATGCCAATTGTGAACACGGCCACTAAAATCCGAGCGAGAGAATGAGAGCTGCCGTTTTGAAATTCATCCCACACAAATTTTCCGAGGCCAGGGTTCTGCGCCAGCATTTCGGCGGCAATTAACACCATCCAGCCAACACTTAAAGACAGTCTTAGGCCGGTGAATATCATCGGCAAAGCTGCTGGAATCACCACTTTGCGCACCGTGGTTAACCAGTTGAGCTGCAGTACCTTGCTGACGTTGAGCAGATCTTTATCAATTCCCGCTACACCTGTGCTGGTGTTGATAAGGGTTGGCCACAGTGAACACAATGTCACGGTTATTGCCGATGTTACAAAAGACTTAGACATCATTGGGTCGTCGCTGACATAAACGGCACTAACAACCATGGTGACAATAGGGAGCCAGGCCAGGGGCGAAACAGGACGGAATATTTGTATCAAGGGATTCAGACCGTCATTTATTGTGCGGCTTAGGCCGCAGGCAATACCTAGTGGCACGGCGATTAGACTGGCCATGGCAAAACCCGTTAACACCGTTACCAGACTAGTGGCAATTTGATCAAAAAAAGTGGGTTTTCCTGTCCACTGTCGAATGACTTTTGCTTGTTTTCCGGCGTCAATCCGTATTTGATTGCGGGCCTTTTGACGTTCGTAGAATGCTTGCTCTTTTACTCGTTCCTGCTTGTGTTCGCCGACTAGAATTTCAAATTGGGCCCAGGTTTGGCTAGGACCCGGTAGTTTGCCGAGGCTGGTGACAAGAGAGCTTGCAGTTCCGCTCCACAGTAGCAAAAACATCAAAAATGCAATCAATGGTGCGACGATGATTCTTGTCAGTAGCGAAAGCTGTTGTCGAGGCTGTTTGCCCGCACATAAGTTGGCAACAGGCACCAGCCAGGTCAGCCCGCTGAGTTCAAAAAAGCGTATGCTTGCTTGTAACATGATTCAATCCTTTTGCAGGCGTGATCTTAGCTTGCTGGGTTCGCGGCGAGCCTGGCTCGCCGCACTGATAGGCCTATTTCAAACCGATTGTGAATTTTGCGATGTAGTCGTTGGGCTTGTGGCCGTTGTAAACTTTGTTGTCGATGAAGTGAGTTTGAGGTGAGCGGTACCCGTCGGTTTCAAAGGGGAAATCGGCCTCCTTCGCTATTCCATCTTCCACTAACAGGCGAGCGGCCTGCAGATAAATGGCTGGCTTGTAGACCTTTTTGGCGAGGTCGTGATACCAGCTGTCGGGTTTGTTTTCTCCTATCTGACCCCAGCGACGCATCTGCGTGAGATACCAGATGGCGTCGGAATAATAGGGGTAGGTTGCGTAGTAACGGAAAAAGACGTTGAAGTCGGGCACCTCACGTTTGTCTCCTTTTTCGTATTCAAAGGTACCTGTCATGGAATTGGCGATGACGTCCGCATCGGCACCCACGTATTCAGAGCGAGACAAGATGTTGACTGCTTCCTGGCGGTTAGCATTGTTGTTCTCGTCCAGCCACATGGCTGCACGGATTAGGGCTTTAACAACTGCGAGGTGGGTGTTGGGGTATTTTTCGGCCCATTGGCTGGAAACGCCAAACACCTTCTCCGGATTGTTTTTCCAGATCTCGTAGTCGGTGACCACGGGCACGCCAATGTCTTTAAACACGGCTTGTTGATTCCAGGGTTCGCCAACGCAGTAACCCAGAATTGTACCCGCCTCGAGAGTGGAAGGCATTTGAGGTGGAGGGGTCACTGAGAGCAGGGCGTCAGCATCGAGTTGGCCACTATTGTCAGTGGACGAATAAAATCCAGGGTGAATGCCCCCCGCTGCAAGCCAGTAGCGCAACTCGTAGTTGTGTGTTGAGACGGGGAATACCATGCCCATGTTGAAGGGTTTACCTTCACTTTTGTATCGCTCTACCACAGGCTTGAGCGCATCGGCCTTTATCGGGTGAACAGGCTTGCCGTTTTCGTGTGGAATATATTGCTTCATCTCTTTCCAGACGTCTTTTGAAACAGTAATGCCGTTGCCATTCAGGTCCATGCTGAATGCCGTCACCACGTGCGCCTGAGTGCCATAACCCATTGTGGCGCCGAGGGGTTGACCCGCCAGCATGTGAGATCCATCAAGTTCACCATCAATGGTTCTGTCGAGAAGCACTTTCCAGTTGGCCTGAGCTTCGAGCGTGACATAAAGGCCTTCATCTTCAAAAAAGCCTTTTTCGTAGGCAACCGCCAGCGGCGCCATGTCGGTTAACTTAATGAAGCCAAACTTCAATTCCTCTTTTTCTAGCTCCAGCTCTGAGAATGCAGTCAGTGGGTTAAGAGCCATTGCCAGCAGTGTTCCCACCTGCGCGACTCGCTTCAGAGAAAAGTAGAACTTGGTATTGCTGGTTTTCATTGTTCACTCCATTAGTTGATTAAACGGGATTCAATTTTCATTGATTTAATTTCGCTAAGTGGACTATCGCAAGACTTATGCCATGTTTACAAAAAGTTACTGATTCTCAGTTTAAGACTTTAAATATAGGTATAAAGTGATTCTAAAGATTTTAATCTCAGGTTTTTTACTGATTATTTATCTGCACTTAGTTGGTGAATTATTTTGGCGGCGCGCCAAACGAGGGAGTTAAGCTATTCCTCTTGTGTCACATAAAATTTCGTCGTGAGTCATTCTGGTGCGCGTTAACTTTTGATATTTTTCCACTGAACTTTACATTTTGTGATTTAATTTGGTTCATTCTTGCTGTTGCTGCACAGCGATGGGGCCAGGTTAAAAAAGAAAGGAAAAAAAAGGCCCTACAAAGAGGGCCTTAAAGCGATGATGAGAGATACATCTTTGCCATTGGCGCAGATGTACAGCTAGTAATGCACTCGCCGTGCCAAGTTTTGGCCTGATGTGAAAATGCCGCTTTGAATTGCCTCTGCATTGAGGCTGCTAGCGCCGGATAGACCAGGAGTGTAGTGAGTGACTTCCGACCCTATGGATTAAAGCCCTGACATCATTGCGTAAGGGATTGTAAGTAAGCAGTGCCAGAGGCGAGGTTCGTCTGTTGTGGTCGATTATAAGGGCGAGACTTGTTGGCGTTGCCGGTATGGTTGCACTATATTCTGTTGATTGCACCACAACAATAGTCACGGAATTGACCATGCCACGTAATTCACTTCTGTTTAGTCTATCTCTATTGGTCCTAGTCTTCGGTTCGGTAAACCACCCCGTTCATGCCCAAACGTACGAAGACCAGGTACAAAAAATGTATGTCGCCTACTATGGCCGCCCAGGAGACCCGGGAGGCTTGAACTGGTGGGCCGGAAAGCTGGAAGCCGCCGGTGGTGACCTGAGCGAGATCATCAATAGTTTTGGTAGTTCACAGGAATACGTCGATCGTTTTGGTGGCATGAGCAGTGAGAGTTTAATTAATAACATCTTTGTTCAGCTATTTGGTCGTGATGCTGACAGCGCAGGGAGAGATTGGTATGTAGGTAAGCTGGAATCCGGTGATCCGAATTGGAGTCTTGCCTCCATCGCGCTACGTATTGCAGATGGCGTCCAGGAGGGGGATGACGATGCCGTGGTGGTTGCAAATCGCATGGCGGTCGCGAATGATTTCACACAAGCTGTTGAGGACGCTGTTGTTATTTATATAGACGAGCAGGATATTGATGCCGCAGTGTCAATGCTTGCAAGTGTAAATTCTGATGCGGAAACTCTAGAGAGTGCTGCTTCGTTATTTACCGACATTGATGAAGACAGTTTGACAAACTTCAACGACACCGATGATGATGGAGATGGCGTAAACGATGTTGATGACTTCTTTCCTGATGACGTTGTTCACTTCAAATCAAACAGTGAAACTGTCTGTCTGGGGCCCGACTGGGTAGACGTGCCACAGGGGTGTTTTGTAGTTGACACTTCAGAGTTGGGGGGAATAAATCAATCAGAGTACACCGTGAGTAAACCAGCTATTTTATCTATTGATGTAGTGGAACGACGAGAGGTGCTTGCCTCTTTTTCCTCTGAAATACTCACACAGTATTGTAGTGACTTCGCAGCTTCGTCGAATCGCATACCCAATATTACCGCTGGAGGTGCCAGTGTTCACCTCAACTCATGGGAGGGGGATTCCTTAGGTATTGATAGCCATATTGAATCAGCATTTATTACCTTCACCGATTTGGAAGTAGACGGAGGTTTGCACTTTGATGAGTTTTCTTTTCAGTTCTCTATCGCCGAGCAGGCGGAAACTGTTGATTTCTCTTTCGATCCAGGATTTAACTCTGTCAGCCTTCCCGAAGGGTTAAATCAATCTTTTTACTTTCTTGTTACTTTGGCCGCAGGAGAGGTGACTTTTGGCAAGTTCGATGATCGCTATAAGTTGAATTCATTGCCAGAGGATGTTAGAAACTTTTTACTTTCTATTATGAAGAATGTCGCACTGTTGATTAACTCAGAAACAGAATTTACGCAGGAGGGGGGCTCTTCAATTTCTTTGCTCGATTCCTACTCGAAAACCTCCGAAGAGTTAGCATCGTTTGCCAATGTGATGTTCAGTAATCCGGTACTACTCCCCCTGGAAGAAATGTGGTGTTCTGATGACTTTGAAACGTGTTTGGAATACATTCCAAATAGAGAGTTTCGAGATGTGTTGATGAATGTGGGTGCTGATTACCTGGCTTACAAAGATGCCGGGGTGGGCTCTGACCTGTTAAATCACTTAAAGGTATGGGCTGAATCAGATGCTTTTCTGAATTTTCGTAATATCACTATGGGTGAAAGTGGGCAAGATGATATTTGGCCGCGCTACGAAATAAACCTGATTATGCTGCCTGTTTTAGAGGTTTGGAGTTTATTGATTCAAGACGGAATACCCAGCCAATCAGACATTGCATTGGTTGAAAGTTGGATGGGCAAAGTACTGTCATTTTCAGTTTTGACAACATCCGGTGGGCCGGAAGGGCAGAAAGGACAGTTTAATATCAGCTATCTTGAGGCGAGCCTTAAAATGGCCTGGGGTGTCTTACAAAACAACGATGCAATGTTTGTGGATGGATTGGAGAAAATCTATCTTGCTCTCCATCAGATGAACGACGCCGGAGGGTTCCCAAGAGAAATCACTCGGGGCGGTGCTTCTTATGGTTACCAAAATATTACCATGATGAGTGTTATCTACATGGCTAATCTTGCAAGGATCCAGGGTTATGATGTTTTCTCCTGGAGCGTAGATGGAAAAACCCTGCAGACTATGATTGATTTTGCAGTTCTTAGTGCGCAGGACCCCAGCACGCTTGAGTACTATGCCACGATACATGATTACTATTGGACTCCATTGCCGATTAACTTTGAAAGCGCCCTTGCGGTTGATGCAAACGGACGGGAAAGCAGATTCAGTCACGGTCGGTTATTTGGTGCGTGGTTTGAACCCTATATGGCTTTGTTTCCTTCGGAGCAGTGGGAGCAAGATATTGATTCCCTATTAGAGTGGGGCCTTGCGCAAAGTCGGCCGGTCTCTCATGAGATAATAGGCGCTAATACAAGCTGTTATTTCGCGAAACCCTGAGCGGGTCAAGCACTTCTGGTGTTTGGGCCAGTGAGAACGCCGAGCCATTTTATGGAGTCCTCACTGGCGTGCCCAAACTAAGCCATATCAAAAACAAATTCGCCACCAAGCAGCGACATCGTTGAACCAACAACTTCTAATTCGACAGAGGGCCCTTGTCCAACGCCGTCAGACAGCCCCCAATCGCCGTTGGCATCAGATGTGATCGTCAAAACTGATAACATCCCAGTGTTTTCATCCCAGCTATAAGTGCCTGTTTCCGACCCTTGGTAGCCTGTTGGGTTGTCTGAATCCGTAATCAATGTCGGTCCGTCAGTAACACTGGATCCGCCGGTTTCCCAGTGTGAATAGGTGCCATCAGCATTGAATGAAAAAATAATGTCGTCGTCTGGGTCTGAGGCATTCGCCAAGTGCCAAGTACCTACAATCGCTTGTGCCTGATCTTCCGACTGAGCCGCCACAAAGGATAAATCACCCAGCGTTAGGGTGTCACCGGCCACCTGAATAGTTATCACTTCAGATCCCGTATCCGACCCGCCCCAATCACCATTGTTGTCAGAAGTTATGGTTAAAAAGGTTATTACTCCGGTAGTTGCATCCCAGGAGTATGTCCCTGTTTCTGTTCCCGGAAATCCTGTTGGGTCGACATCTTCAATAATCTGCGTTTCCCAGTGTGTATAGGTTCCATCCTCATTAAAGGTAAAGGTAATTGCATACCCTGGTTCCGCATCAACCAGATTCCAGACTCCGACAATTGCTGCGGGTTCTGGTTCTGGTTCTGGCTCTTCGCTCACGTAATTGGCTAGTGCAGCACTCAAACTTTCAGCATTTTCGTCAATTAACGCCATGGTATCCGATAACGCGGTCAACCCAGCTGCGTTGTAATCGGCATCCGTTGCAAAACTATTGGTAACCTGGACCGAGAATTCAACTTTATTGTTTATGATGAGAAGATCGTTACCTGTCGCCCCTTCAACAATAGTCAGCAGGGCTTCACCTGGAGTTAGTTCACCGCTATCTATGCGGCCAGCCCAATAATCCCGTCCAGCATCATCCGGAGTGCGCCCAAATGACTGGTCATACACAGAGACAATTAAGTCTGCAGTTGATACACCTTCATATAGTGTTGCCGCTTCAGGTGAATTGGCAAAAGAGTTTATAAGTGTGCTGAGACTCTCACCCGCATCTAATCGAGTTGCCCAGTATTCAACACCACCGGGGTCTCCCGGTCTGTTGTAATAGGCAATGTAGGAGCGTTGCACTTGTAGTATTGAGGCCGTAGTTGCCATTCAAAAATCCCTTTTTAGTTAGAATATGAATTCAAAGTAGGTTGGTCAGATGTAGGTATATCGCCACCGATAAAGTCATAAAGCCTACAAACAGGGACGTCATGCTATCACACTCACCTTTAAGTACTACCTCGACTTAAGGGGTGGGTGGTGAGCTTCTTAATGAATTACTGGCCAATGGCCTCTCCAATAGATGCAGGGTCGGGGCGCGGATCAGGCGGGTTAGGAGTTTTATGTCGGTACTTTGAATGTAGTAAATGAATAACAGAGAATCTGCATCAATAACAATACGTAGTGCGTACTTTAGCTTATCGTTGTCAGTATGAGCTGATTAATCCTATAATAATGCACTTGATCATTCAAAATAGATATTCAGTGTGAGGCACAAGGTGGTGGTTATGACTAAGAGTGAGCAATTATCACTGGTTGAGTCTTTTTATACGGCATTTGCTAAAAAAGATCATGAGACCATGGCAGCTTGTTATCACCCTGAGGCTGAATTCAAGGATGCTGCATTTAGTTTGCATGGAAAGGAAATCGCAGCAATGTGGCATATGTTGTGTGAAAAAGGTAAAGATATGGAATTGACCTTCTCCGTTTATGAGCAAAGCGGACAGGTGCTGGCGCACTGGGAACCTGTATATACCTTTGGTCAAACAGGAAACAAGGTCTGCAATATTATTGATGCCACCTTTGAATTTAAAGAGGGTAAGATATTTCGCCATCACGACCAATTCGATTTTTGGCGCTGGAGCCGACAAGCATTCGGTACGGTTGGTGTGCTAATGGGTTGGACTTCATTTTTTCAAAATAAAGTCCGCAAAGGTGCCGGACAAGGACTAGCGAAATTTATCCAAGCACACCCTGAATACCAAAATAGCTAGGGACAATGAATGTTTGTTAAAACTAAGAATTTTTCCGATGACGAGCTTAAGAAGTTTAGAGCGCTACAGCAAAGGTCCTACTCCATTTTGGAATCCGCCGCATCGAAACTTGCCGGAGGGGAAACGGAAAAAGAAGTTGCCCATCAATTGGTGAAAGACTACTACGCATCCGGCGCATCATCATTTTTTCACCTTCCTGTGGTTCTTTTTGGCGACAGAACTGCGTTGCCGGGAAATTGGTCCGTCAATAAATTTTTCCCAAAGAAAAAGTTATTAGAAGACGGTCAAAGTGTAATTTTGGATGCCTCACCGATTTACGATGGTTATCTAGTTGATACATCATACAGTTTCTGTTTTGGCGACAATGCTCAACATCGCGACATGATGTTACATCTTTCCCAATACCGAGAATCTATCCTGGCGTCTGTCAATGCGGGCGAAGGGTTCATGCAAATTGCCGAGTCGGTCAACAATAATATGACAGGGCAAGGATATGAACCGGTCCATACCAAACATATCGGTGAGGTGTTAGGACATCGAGCGGTTAAACTCAGTTACTTACCCGTTAGACCAAGAATTAAAGGTTTTGATGCTTTTACGATAACTTGGTTTAAGTTAAAAGAAAAGCTGGCAGAAAGTGGGCTAGGGCGAAGAAGCCCATTGTGGAATGCATTAAAGACCTCTGACCATGAGCCGCATGATGGCCTCTGGCTAGTTGAACCTCATGCCGGAAAAGAGGGCGTTGGCGCAAAGTGGGAAGAAATCATGGTGATTGAAGATGGGCAAGGGCGCTGGCTGGAGGACACGCCTCCACATGTTAGGCAATGGCAGCAGATTGAATCAGGTCAAAGCTATCGTCCGCTTATATAATTAGCGAGACAAAAAGCTCTTTCTGCGCGGCTATCCGCTGAGAGACATAGGGCAATCAACGTTAGCCTAATATGCCTTTCCGTTTGCATACTCCTCCAATTTCATTGGAGGCCATGACTCCCTGAGTCTAGGCTTAAATAGTCTAT
>ENA-OSET01002016-OSET01002016.1-sediment-metagenome-genome-assembly--contig:-NODE-2016-length-20196-cov-14.235101_pt1 | contig 20196 bp, 20 predicted proteins | sample MGYA00237882_ERZ534229 | MGnify/ENA primary metagenome ERZ534229 (study PRJEB26408, sample SAMN06266212) | sediment metagenome | isolation source: Hudson Canyon methane seep mesocosm | place... | reverse complement strand
CGAGTGGCCGAAGGCGCACGCCTGGAAAGTGTGTATACGGCAACGTATCGAGGGTTCGAATCCCTCTCTCTCCGCCACCGCCCCCTTCTCACCCCGTCCTAGAAAGTCCTACAACCCCTGCAAATACAGCATTACCAAGCAAAAACCCATCCGCAGCAATCTCTAATAATTCTTTGACATACCCCCACTTATAGGGGTACATTTGGGGGTACAAGGACCGCATAAACTGGAGGTACCCCCAAAATGCCGTTAACGGATGTAAAAGCAAGAAACCTGAAACCTAAAGACAAGGACTACAAAGTCTCCGATGAAAAAGGCTTGTTCTTGTTGGTAAAAAAGAATGGAAGCAAATATTGGCGGCTTAAATACCGTATAAATGGTTCCGAGAAATTGTTAGCTTTAGGGGTTTACCCCTAAATAACGCTGAAACAAGCCCGAGACAAACGTGACGATGCAAGAAAAAAATTGCCGATGGGGTAGACCCCTCGTTAACCCGAAAACTTGAGAAAGCCGGGAGCGGCAAGAATACCTTTCAAGCAATTGCTGAAGAGTTTTTGACTCAGAATACGCATAAATGGAGCCCCTCACACAAAGCCCATCTTCAACAATGTTACGAACGTGATGTCTTCCCTTGGATTGGCTCAAGACCCTTAAAGGATTTAACGGCCCCTGAAGTTTTAAGCGTCTGTCGGCGTATTGTTGACCGCGGTGCATTAGAAACTGCTACCAGAACCAAACAATTTATCGGGCAAGCAATCCGATACGGTGTCGCCACTGGCCGTGCTGAACGTGATGTAACCCAAGACCTAAAAGGTGCATTACCATCCCCGGTTAAAACTCACTACCACGCAATCGTAGACGCTAAGGACTTACGGCAGTTACTCATAGCCACCAATCAATAAGTTAGAGATACCACCAAAATGCCACTATGCAATAAAACGAACCACATTCGTATACTGTGCACCAATAGTAAAAGCAGTTTACTTCACAACCATCTGATTTAACTATATATTTTAGCAAACACTGTTTCAAGTGCGCCTATTCAGCTCAGCGCCCTGCAAATCAAAACCATAACAAAAAGACCCGACAGCAATAGCTTATTGCTGTCGGGTCGGGCAGACCAAACTAAACACCCAACCCCTAACCCTTATCAAAATCCCTAACAACCCTCAACAGCTGCCTACAAGTAATCTGCCCCACCAACTTCCCATTATCAACAACCGGCCTACGCCTATGCCCCTTCTTCAACATATCATCCGCCACATCCACCACATCCGCATGCAACTCACAGCAAACAACATTAGCCGTCATATAATCTTCAATGAAACCAATAGCCCCCTCATTATAAGTCGCATTCAAAATTGCCCTCAGACAATCCATCTCCGACAGAACACCAACCAAAGAACCCTCATCATTAACAACACAAATACCCGAAATTTTATTCTCAATAATAATATTGATAGCAACAAAAATATTATCGCTAATCGCAACCTTAAAAGGCTTGTGCAGCATATAATCGCTTAAATCAACAGAACGTAACATACGTACCTCCTTTACCAACCCCATACACGAAATCAAAAAACATCATTATTATCCAATTTTTCAAAACCCACCTCAAGCCTAAACCACAGCCCCACCATAACGCATCTACAACCCCGCAATAAACGCCATAACCGGTTGCGGCCAACTACCAATATACAACACTAACGCCAACATAGCCGCAGCGAGAAAATCATAGCTAAGATTTCTAGGTTTAGATGCAAGCTCATGCTCAAGCTTATCTTCCGGAATTTTACTCATCGCAAAAATAACTTTTAAATAGTAATAAATAGCAATCGCACTACCCACCACAAGCGCAGTCAATAATGCCCACTGTGCACCCTCGATACTCGCATTGATAATATAAAACTTACCAATAAACCCTGCCGTTAGAGGGATACCCGCAAGCGACAACATAGCAACAGTCAACGCAGCAGCCTGCACCGGACTACGCCAAAACAAACCCTCAAACGCCGAAATATGATTCGCAGTCTCATCCTCCCCAGCAATAGCCGTAAGCACCGTAAAAGCCGCTAAACTCGTCACAATATACGCAATGAGATAAAAACTTATCGCCTGATAAGCCATAATACCCAAAGCAGGCGCAGCGATTAAAACGATAAGTAAATAGCCAAAATGCGCAATAGAAGAATAAGACAACATACGCTTAACATCGTCCTGCCGCAAAGCCAATAAGTTACCGACTAACATCGACGCAATAGCAACCACAGTTAACGCCACCACCAAATTATCGTACTGGGCCAAATTACCACCGACAAATATTCGCGTAAAAGCGACAAACACCGCACCCTTAGACACCGTTGCCAAAAAACCAGTAACCGGAGTAGGAGCGCCCTGATAAACATCAGGCGTCCACATATGGAAGGGAACAACCGACAATTTAAAACAAACCCCAGAAATAACCAAAGCCGTGCCCGCCATAATCAAAGCTGGATTATCAGCGTAGGCAATTGCAGCCTTGCTAGCCATACCAACATAACTAAGATCTCCCGTTGCCGCGTAAAGCAAAGCAAACCCAAACAACAACATAGCTGAGGCGCAAGCGGACAAAACCAAATACTTAATAGCCGCCTCTAACGATAAATTGCCTTTTTCGGGAAAAGCGATCATCGCATAAAGGGCAATACCCATTAACTCCATTCCCAATAACAGCGTAGCCACATGAGACGAATGAATAAGCACCACCGCACCAAGTACCGCCAAAATAAGCAGTAAATAATACTCCTCTTTACTTTTTTGTTGCTTCAAAAAACCCTCTCTCGAAAGCAGTAGAGTCACCATACTAGCGATCAAAATAAGCGTAGTGAACATTAGCCCCCAGCGATCAATAATAATGAGAGGCGTAACTTGAGAAGTCAGGTCTAGCGAATAACCCGCCCCCCATATCGCAGCAATTAATCCGATAGCACTGATATTCCACGCCACTTTTGCATTGCGCCGCACCGATGCCTGTAACATCAATACCACCGCGCAAAGTGACAATACTATTATTGGCATCAACGCTAAAATTTGATCGCTATTCATTATTGTATCTCCAACTGATAAATACCTTCCACCGACGCAGAATCCACCGCCGAAATAACAGCAATGCCTCCCGGAGAGTTACCGGTTAGATCAAGCAAACTTTGCAACACCGGCTGCGCAATATCCAATACTGGCTGAGGAAAAACACCCAAAACAATAAGAGCAACAATCATAACCGTCATCGTCGACATTTCTCGAAAACCATAGTCGCTAACAGTTCTACTAGGATCGGGTGTCCCCTGAAAGGACTTCTGCATTAATATCAGCGAATAAGCCGCACCGGTAATAAGACCGAGAGCCGCAATAACGGTTATCCACGGGTCAACTTGAAACAGGCCTAACAACACGAGAAATTCAGCAACAAAATTGCCTAGCCCTGGCAAACCGAGAGACGCGATAACAAAAAACATAGCCACCGCTCCCATGCGCGGCATGTTTTGCCACAAGCCGCCCATCTTACGCATATCGCGGGTATGAAGACGCTCTTGCAACGAACCAGCAATCATAAACAACGCCGCTGTGCTGAATCCGTGGGCCACCATTTGCATTACCGCACCTTGCAAGGCTAATTCATTCCACGCGTATACACCCAGCAATACAAAGCCCATATGACTGACACTGCTATAGGCAACTAAGCGTTTAAAATCTGTTTGTCCAAAGGCTAACACCGCGCCATAGACGACTCCTGATGCCCCTAACACAATTGCAATACCGGAAAAATCTGCGGAAGCCTCGGGAAACAGCGGAACAGCAAATCGTATCAAACCGTAGGCCCCGGTTTTTAAAAGTATTCCCGCTAGAATCACGCTGCCCGCAGTGGGGGCCTGAGTATGCGCATCGGGCAACCATGTATGAAAGGGAAAGGCAGGGAGCTTTACTACAAAGGCGATAAAAAATCCCAGCATCAACCACTTCGCAGTCTGTGCAGACATCTCTGTGTCCAACAGCTCAAAGTAGCTGAAACTCCACTGGCCACTATTGCTATGGTGCACAGCGGCGAGAGCAAGAATGGAGACCAGCATGAGCAAGCCGCTAGCTTGGGTAAATATAAAAAATTTCATCGAAGCGTAAGCGCGCTTCTCATGCCCCCAAATTGCAATCATAAAATACATGGGTATTAACATGACTTCCCAAAAGAGGAAGAACAAAAATAGATCCAGAGATAGGAAAACACCTAACACACCAGCCAACGTCCAAAGAATATTGGCTTCAAAAAATCCCGTTTTTGTTTTTACATCGGTCCAAGAAGCGCTTATCGCGACTGCACCCAATACGAGCGTGAGTAAGACCATTAACAGGCTAAGGCCATCCATCGCCAATTCTATGGCGATACCAAAAGCGGGAATCCAAGCAATGGAGATATGCATTAACCATCGTTCGGGGGCAGCAGGATCGGGTATTTGATAAAGTTGTGGCTTATCTAAGCCCAATATAAAATTAAGCATTAACAGAAGGGCAAAAAAGACAACCCCAAGTGCCACCCAGCGAGGCGCTTTATCACTGATTTTTTCCGATAGCACCGCCAGCACGCCACCGACGAGTAGAATTAATATCAGATTAATCATTAGCATTACAGCACCCCCAAAGACAGCGCCAGAACAAAAATTAACCCAAAGATCATACTGCCAACATAAGATCGCATGCGGCCTGTTTGTGTATCGCTCAAGTACTGATTGAGTTTTTGGCTAGCACTAACCACCAGCTCGTATAGGCGATCAAGAGGTTCGGAACTTAGTAAATTAGCAAGCCCGTAATAGGGCCTAACGAATACTCTATCGTAGAGCCAATCCATGCCCCAATGGCTAAACCAAAATTGCCTTAGCCCCGACGTTGCATTTTTTAAACCGTCTACTTTAAGTTGCCCACCTAAAAACACGGCATAGGCAATCGCAACACCCACTATCGGTACGGCTATTGAAACTGCCTCTACCCAAAATGCAGGATGATGATCGCCTAGCGGCGGAAAAACCTCTGCAACCGGAATAGTAAAATAGCCACCCACAACCGCCAATGCACACAATACCGTTAGTGGTATTGCCATACGCAGCCCCGGCGAATTATCTGGCTTAGTTTTTACCGACCCAAAAAACACCACGAAAACCAGCCTGAAACTATATATCGCCGTCAATAACGCCCCGACTAAGCCGCCGAACCAAAGCCATGGTCCCACTCCCGGCATTAAATAGGCACTCAGTAATATTTGATCCTTGCTGAAAAATCCAGAGCTTAGTGGCAAGGCTGCCAACGCCGCTGAACCAATGATAAAGCTCCAAAAAACCACCGGTAGTATGGTACGCAAACCACCCATTTTAAAGATGTCGTGCTCATGGTGCAGGCAGTGAATAATTGCACCGGAGCCGAGAAACAGCAGTGCTTTAAAAAACGCGTGTGTCATAAGATGAAAAATTCCCGCGCCCCAAGCCCCAACACCCAACGCCAAAAACATATAGCCGATTTGGCTAATTGTTGAGTAGGCCAAAATGCGTTTGATGTCGAATTGCGTCAATGCCGTAAAGGCGGCCATTAGGGAAGTGGCTAGGCCCAATATTGCTACGGTCATCATCGCCGTGGGGGCGAGAAGAAAAAGATCGTGGGTGCGGGCGATGAGATACACACCGGCTGTCACCATCGTCGCTGCGTGAATAAGAGCACTAACGGGGGTCGGTCCTGCCATGGCATCTGGCAGCCACGTTTGTAGCGGTAATTGCGCCGATTTTCCCGCTGCGCCAGCTAACAATAGTAAGCAGGCGATAAGAGGCATTGTGTCTCCAACCTGCCATGTCGTTCTGGCCACCTCACCCATTGCTTGTATATTTAAAGTGCCCAGCTCACTGAACAGTAAAAATAATCCCAAGGCCATTGCCGTATCGCCAATTCTGGTGACAATAAATGCTTTGCGTGCGGCTTTGCCGTTGTCTGAGCTTTGGTACCAAAAACCCACGAGTAAATAACTACATACGCCAACGCCCTCCCAACCGAGATACAGCAATAGCAGATTATCGGCCATTACAAGTATCAACATCGCGGCTACAAACATATTTAAATAGGCGAAGTAACGTGCGTAGCTGTCGTCATCTTGCATGAATTCTGTGGAAAACAAATGAATCAAAAACCCTACGCCGGTAATGATGGACATCATCACCAAGGTAAGACCATCGAGATAAAAAGCCACACCCGGATTAAACGAACCCACTTCAATCCATGTCCAAAGCGTTAGCTGTACTGGTTCTGGATTATTGAGAAAATTAACGGCGAAAAGTAAGGTTAGCAAAGCCGACAGCGCTACCGAACCAGCGCCCATAAAAGCAACCAGGGTTTTGGGTAAGCGGCCAGAAAAAATCATTAGACTGATAGAGCTCAGCATTGGCAACAATGGTATTAACCAAATCATATCGCGCATTGTCACCCCTTCATCCTATTGGCATTATCCATATCTAGCGACTTAAACCGCCGCTGCACTTGCAGCACTAATCCCAGACCAACGGCAACCTCTGCTGCTGCCACGCTAAGTATTAACATAAACATAATTTGCCCATCGGCCTGCCCCCAGTGCGCACCTGCGGCCACAAAAGCAAGAGCAGCGGCATTAAGCATGACCTCTAAAGACATAAGAATAAAAATGATATTGCGCCGAATCATCAAGCCCAGCATGCCGATTGCAAACAGCATACTCGCTACTAGTAAAATATGATTTAGAGGTACGTTTAATCCTTCCATGCTACCTCCGGTGCTGTTTTCTGATTCGACAAATTTTGCTCGTTAGTTTTGGCGGCTTCGTTACTATCATTACTTTCGTTAGTTTCTTTAATAACGGCGTTAGGCTGGTTAAAAAATTCATCCGAGCGCTCTAAGTAGCGCCGCCCTAAATGAAAAGAACCTACCAAGCCAGCTAACAACAGCATCGATGCTATTTCGACTGCTAGCACATAGGGGCCAAATAAGGTGAGGCCAACTTCTTTCACCGGTATTGCACCAACCGAAGCTGTGCCTTCTACAGCCGATAGCACGTATAATAATTCAACGAATAGAATCGACGCTAAAATTGCTGGCCCCAACCATATGGAGGGTTTCAACCACTGCTGTTCGCGCTGGCTCCCCGCTTCACCAAGGTTTAACATCATAATAACGAATACAAATAAAACCATTATGGCCCCAGCGTAAATAACTATTTCTAAGGCCGCCGCAAAAGCTGCGCCTATTAAATAGAATATAACGGCGACACCTAAAAGTGAGACAATCAAATAGATCAGTGCATGTATTGCATTGGTTCTGGTCATCGCCATAATTGTTGCGGCTAAGGCAACGGCGGATGCAATATAAAAAAGCACTATTTCCAACATAGAAAAACCTCTCGACATTTAGCTTTTAATTTTCAACTAAATAATTTTTGTTATATTTTATTTACTGTCAAATAATTATTTTACGGCAGTAAACTTTTTACATTTATAGGCTCGGCCTCCATATCACCTTCGCCCTTATCTTTAGTGGCGGTTTGCAAGCCCGAAACACGGTAAAAATTATAATCGGGATATTTACCTACGCCGTTAATCAATAAATGTTCTTTTTCATATACCATGCTCTGTCTGTCGTACTCACACATTTCGAAATCGGGTGTTAGTTGAATTGCATAGGTGGGGCAGGCTTCTTCGCACATGCCACACATTATGCAGCGAGAAAAATTGATACGGAAAAACTCTGGATACCATGTACCGTCTTCTCTGGTGTCTTTTTGCAAGGCGATACAATCTACAGGACAGGCCGCGGCACATAAATTACACGCTACGCAGCGTTCTTCGCCATCTGGGTCGCGGGTCAATACTATACGGCCTCGATAGCGAGGAGCTAAATAAGGCTTCTCTTCGGGGTACTGAACAGTTTCCGCCTTGGTGAAACTGTGTAGGAGAACTCTCCAAATTGTGCGCAGCTGGCTGATCATTGACTCAAGTTCTCCACAACAACACCGCTCCGGTGACAACGAGATTCACAAGGGTGATGGGCAACATAACTTTCCATCCAAGTGACATTAGTTGATCGTAGCGCGGCCGCGGTATCGCCGCGCGTAGCAAAATAAAAAAGTTAATCACCATGAAAACTTTAAGCCCAAACCAAACTATTGGCGGCAACCATTCGCCAATTAACACGGGGCCGTGCCAACCGCCAAAAAACAATGTCGTTATCATGCAAGAAATTAGCATTAAACCTAGGTATTCCCCCAGCATGAACATCGCAAATTTCATGCCTCCATACTCGGTATGAAATCCTGCGGTTAGCTCGTGCTCGGCTTCTGGCAAATCGAAAGGCAATCGGTGGCTCTCGGCAATTCCGGCTATTACAAATACCAGCAAACCTAAAAATTGTGAAAAGCAAAACCACACTTCGCTCTGCGCTTCGACAATGTCTACCAAACTGAAGCTTCCGGTCATCATAATAATGCCCATTAGCGACAAGCCCATAAACACTTCGTAGCTAACCATTTGCGCAGCAGAGCGCAAACCTCCCAGCAAAGCATATTTGTTATTGGATGCCAGACCGCCAAGCAACACGCTATAAACCGCCAAAGAAGTCATGCCAAGGAAAAACAATAAGCCTATGTTGACATCGATAATGACTACACCGGGAGCAAAGGGTACTACCGCAAAGCCGATCATCATTGCCATAACAATGGCGATGGGTGCAAAAATAAATACTAGCTTGTCTGAAAATGGCGGCACCCAGTCATCTTTGAATAACAATTTAAGCATGTCGGCTAACACTTGTCCGATACCGAAAGGACCTAGACGATTTGGTCCATACCGATCTTGCCATATACCGAGTAGTCGGCGTTCCCACCAAGTAAGAATAGCGGCACCGGCGACACCGCCTACTAAAACTGTGAGAGCGAGAAACACTGGAAATAGCTCAGACATTTTGAGCGCTCCTGTCACTGGCGATAATTTGTACTGCTCGCAGCCAACTGTCGTCTTTTTTTAGCGTTACATGATCGCCTTGGCGCAAAGATAGTGCTTGCTTAAATCCGGCGCTAAAGCCAACACAATTGGCTGCCATTCTTGCGGCTATTTTTACCTCTAGCGATAGCTCACCTGTCGAATTCGCGATGATTAATCCATCGCCCGCTAGGACTTCTAACTGATCAGCTGTGGCTTTATCCAAGGCAATAAATGCATCACCGGACAGCTCTGCAACTTCTTCACTGAGGACCGACAGCTCTTCGCTTCCGTGGAGGCAATGTACTGCCACCAACTGCCAATTATTCGGCTCCAAAGTTTGTTCAAATTTTTGAGTTTCGGTTAGGGGAGCATCGCCGCCGGTATTATTTGCGGCGCGATCAAATAGCCTTACCCCTGAAGGCTCTCCGCGCAGTGGTCCATCTACTTCATGTTGAAATTTTTGCACAGACTGGTTGGAATTCCATCCGGGAGACCAAAAAAATGGTTTTAAGGAAGCGTCCTGATTAAAACTTGCTCCCTCCATGGTATAGCTTAGAGGCGATTGGGTATCGATAGGCTGTTGTGGCTCATGCACGGAAACATTTGCACGCATCGCGGTTCTACCACTATAGCGATGTGTTTGCCTTGGTATTTTTAATCCAGAAGCGCGATTACTCTCGGCAACATCGACAAGCCCTGCAAACAACTCAGAGCTATTTGCACATAACGCTACAACTTGGTCAAAATTTTCGATCTCTTTTAAACCCGTTATTTCTAGAATTTGCGAAAGTGTTAACAACCACTGCCAACTGGGCAACCTCTCTCGTACCGGTTCAAACACGGGATAATAACGCTGCGCTCGGCCCTCACTACTAATCACTGTTCCCTGCGCTTCGGCATAGGAAACCGTCGGCAAGACTAGCTGAGCGTTATTAAGGGTTTCATTTTCGAGAAAATCCATTCCGATAACGTTAGAGGCTCCCTGCATTAACGCTTTAAAGTCTGCGGCGGGCATTCTACGACTAAGGTCGTTTTCCAAAATAATTAGGGTATCGATACTAGTCGCTGATTTTGCCAAACTATCTAGATCACCGACAGATTCTTGCGCCAATAAACTCGCCCCTAAACTATTCACTTCTGGCAGGCAGTAACTCAGCATGGTTTGGCTGTTATCAAGCGCATTTGCAACAGCGCTCGCGGCGCTGACAATGCCCGTATGTAACATACTACTACCGCTGATTATCAACGGGTTTTTTGCCGCCTTTAGCACCTCTGCGATAGTGTTAACACGATCATCGGCAACAGTCTGACCGCCTAATGCCAATGCTATGTCTTCAGAAAAACTTGCGATGTCATCGGGACCCAAAGTTAAAATATTACTAGCAACATCATCTAGACGACTCTCGCTAGCGGAGATTATCACCATCGGCGAACGTTGATCTTGAGCGAGGTTTCTAACCGCCGCATCTTGCCAATGGAACAACCTCGCCTCATCGGCTAACTGTAAAGCTTTGTTGCGTACAGCTTGACGTAGACCTAGTGCTATTCGGGGGGCAGTTTGGGTAATATCTTCACCGAGAATTAATATTGCATCGGCGGATTCCATTTGCTTGATCGAAGGATTGATACAAGAAGAGGTTTGCAAAATTTTACTTATCGCAGCTACAACGGGACGTTCTGCATCGGATAATCCGCTGTGAAAATTGTCTGCACCAACCATTTCGCGCAAGAGAAAGTTTGCTTCTAATGAAGCTCTCGGCGATCCTATTGCTACGACTTTTTTAGCTTCGCTAATCCACTGACTCGCTTTGTCGATGGCCTGAGTTTGGTGAATGGCGGTAAAGCTTGTTTCGCTAGCTTCATATCCTTCATTGCTTTCCATTTTTTTCGTGGCATCGTTTATACCCGCATCGCTCATACCCGCATAGTCTAATCGTTTTTCACTATTGACATAGCCACTGCCAAAGCGTCCTCTATCGCATAAAAAGTAAGAATTTACTTCGTTGTTATAGCGGTTATGGACTCTCTTAAGTGTGCCGTAGCGTTCTCCGGGTGAAATATTACAACCCACCGCACAGCCATTGCAGATAGAAGGTGCTGATTGTAAATCCCATTTTCGGCTGTAATGCTTTAATAAGGTTTTGTCGGTAAAAACACCTGTAGGGCAAACTTCGACTAAATTACCAGAGAATTCACTCTCTAACACACCTTCGACATGGCGACCAAAATAAGTGTGATCGTGTGAGGCTTGGGCAGATAAATCGGTACCTCCGGCGTAATCGCGGTAGTAACGTACACAGCGGTAACAGGTAATACAGCGGTTCATTTCGTGGTGAATTAGCGGCCCCAAATATTGGTTACGATGGGTATTTTTGCGGCCTTTATAACGGCGGTCTCGATGCCCTACCATTACCGTCATATCTTGCAAATGACACTCGCCGCCCTCGGCGCACACGGGGCAATCATGGGGATGGTTGAGCATTAAGGATTCGACTATGGCACCGCGAAACTCACTAGCCTTGTCCGCAGAGAGAGAAAAGCGCGCACCGTCGGCAACGGGTGTCATACAACCCATAACGATTTTGCCGCGTTCGTCCTCTTCATTTTGATATTGAAGTACAGCGCACTGACGACATGAGCCGATAGAACCCATCGCTGGATGCCAACAAAAATAGGGTAAATCCAATCCTGCGCTGAGAAAAGCGGCGAGAACATTGTCGCCCTCTTTCACTTCTATGGGCTGATCATCGACGAATATTGTCGGCATATTTAAGCGCTCCCACTTTGGTGGTAAGGACAACAGCCGCCACTAATATGACGATCAAAGTCGTCGCGAAAATATTTTAATGCGCTCTGCAAAGGCTCCATAGCACCCGGTGCCAATGCGCAGTGGGTATTTCCCATCGCACCGATATAGCCAATTTGGTAGGCCAAGGTTTCTAGATCTTCTTTGACACCCTTACCCGATTCGATGTCTTCTAGCACTTGTCTAGTCCAAGGCAAGCCCTCGCGGCAAGGTGTGCAAAATCCGCATGATTCATGGGCAAAAAATTTGATGAGATTTAGTGTCATACCAACGGGGCAGGTTTGATCGTCGAGAATAATCATCGTACCGGTACCCATTCGACTGCCCGCTTTACCTATAACGTTATAGTCCATCGCTAAGTCGAGGTGTTCTGGCAATAAAAAATCTGTGGAACCACCACCGGGCAAAAAGCCTTTAAGTTCTAAGCCATCTTGCATTCCACCCGCATAATCTTCAAAAATTTCTCTTATCGGCGTACCCATGGGCAATTCCCAACAACCGGGATTTTTCACTTTACCACTGGCACCAAACATTTTTGTACCGGCGTCCTCACCGCGACCCAACGACATAAACCACTTTGCCCCTTTATCAATAATGTGGGGGATATTACATAAGGTTTCGACATTGTTAACGATGGTTGGGCGGCCCCATAAGCCACTCACCTGTGGAAATGGCGGTTTAGCTCTAGGGATTGCACGCTTGCCTTCGAGGGCATTAATGAGCGCCGTTTCTTCGCCACAAATATAACGACCTGCGCTTGGGTGCACATAAAGATCTAACTTATAGCCACTACCGAGAATATTATCTCCGAGATAGCCTTTTTCGTAACACTCTTTAATGGCGCTACGCAGTCGTTCAATTGCAACTATGTATTCACCGCGAATAAATACATAGGCGATATCTGCATCTATGGTAAAGGCCGATAAGATCATCCCATCAATTAATTGATGGGGATCGTATTCCATCAGCAAACGATCTTTAAAAGTACCCGGTTCCATTTCATCGGCATTGCAAATGAGGTATTTATGTCCGGGAGTACATTTCTCTCCCATTGGAACACAACTCCATTTCATGCCCGTGGGAAATCCGGCTCCGCCTCTGCCGCGTAAATTCGAATCGCTAATCACCTGTAGGCAATCGCTGTTAGACATCGAATCCATCGCTTTTTTTAGTCCCTGATAACCACCGTTAGCTTCGTAGGCAGCCATATTGGTAGGTACTGGGTTTTCTCCAATATTACGAGTGAGCACTTTTTCCATTTAGGACTGCCCCTCTTCAGAATTACTATTACTGTTTTTGACACTGCTATTTTTGACACCGCTATTCAGTCGACTTTCATTGCTATCATTATCTTCATTCAAATCACCAAATACACTGTCGATTATTTTGTCGTCAATATTCCTGTGTAAATCATCCCCCACCATCATAACCGGCGCTCGGTCACAAGCGCCTAAGCAGGGTACTGGGATAAGTGTGTAACGATTGTCGTGAGTGGTCTCTCCGTAGTCGATACCCAATTTTGCCGATATTTTTTCTTTGATCGTATCGGCTCCACAAATCCAGCAACTAACACTGTCGCAAAGTAATATCACCTTTTCGCCGACGGGCTGGCGATAAATAAGGTTATAAAAAGTCGCCACCCCTTCAAGATCTTCCGCAGACATCTCTAGATGATGCGCGATTGCTCGCAGGCTTTCGTCGGATATCCAACCGCGCTTAGATTGCACTATTTTTAATGCATCTATCGCCGCTCCCGACTTATAGGGTACATGGCTAAGTTCTGTGTCGATTTCCTGGATTTCTTCGGCGGTTAAATGCGAAGTAATATCCGATTGTATGATGTTTGCTCGAACCACATTTTTCTCTCTAAGCTCTGTCATCGGTCTACGTCCGCCATGACAAAATCGATACTTCCGATAATGGCAATTAAATCTGGAATTAATAAACCTTTGGTGATTAACGGTATTTGCTGTAAATGCGGGAAAGAAGGCGTGCGAATTCGCGTTCTATAGGATGTAGTCCCACCATCGCTAATTAGGTGATAACTATTTTGGCCTTTAGTCGCTTCGATCATCACCGAGGCTTCACCAGCTGGAATGACTGGCCCCCAACTAACATTTAAAAAATGGTGTATTAGCGTTTCTATATCTTGCATGGTCCGCTCTTTGGGCGGCGGCGTGGTCAAGCGATGATCGCTTTTGTACGGTCCTTCGGGCATATTGTCTATGCATTGACGTATGATTTTGAGGCTCTGACGCATTTCCTCAATGCGCACTACTGCGCGATCAAACGTGTCACCGTTGCTGGCTGTTGGCACTTCAAAATCGAATTGATCGTAGCCGCCGTAGGGGCGTTTTTTTCGTATATCCCAATCTAAGCCAGTAGCGCGCAAGCCGGGGCCGGTAACCCCCCAATCTAACGCTTCAGCTGTGGTGTAAACACCGATATCGATACAGCGTTTTTGCAATATTTTATTTTGCATGACCATTTTATCGTAGTGATCTAACCGGGCTGGCATGGAGTCGATAAAAGTACGCATCATCGTATCCCAGCCTATGGGAAGATCTTGTGCGACACCTCCTATCCGAAACCATGCAGGGTGCATGCGCGCGCCAGTAATCGCCTCGACAATGCCAAACAGACGTTCCCTATCTGCAAACATATAAAATACGGGCGACATCTGCCCTATATCTTGTGCAAATGTTCCATAAAAAACCAAATGACTGGAAATTCGAAAAAGCTCAGCCATCATAATGCGAATAACTTTTGCCCGATCTGGCACTTTTATTCCAGCTAGAGTTTCTACCGACTGTACATAGGCGAGGTTATTCATAACTCCACCTAAGTAGTCAATTCGATCTGTATAGGGAATATAAGTGTGCCAAGTCTGGCGCTCTCCCATTTTTTCGGCACCGCGGTGGTGATAGCCGATATCGGGTACGGAATCGACAATGACTTCACCATCTAACTGTAGCGCTATGCGAAACACGCCGTGTACGCTGGGGTGATTAGGCCCTAAATTGAGGAACATATATTCACTATCACCACTGGATTCTTTCATTCCCCATTGCTCCGGGCGAAAGCGCAGCGCTTCTTGTTCTTTCTCTTGTCGCTCTTCAGTCATCTGAAAGGGCGGCATTTCCGTAGCTCTCGCCGGATGGTCTTTACGAAGGGCGTGCCCCTCCCACGTAGGAGGCAGTAGAATGCGATACAAATTTGGGTGGCCAGAAAAGGTTACACCGAACATATCCCATACTTCGCGCTCGTACCAATTGGCGTTTGGCCAAACAGGTATAGCTGTGGGCAAATCCGCATCGGCTTCATTGAGCGCAACTTTCAAACGCAAATCTTCGTTACGGCTAAAGGATAATAGCTGATAGACAACGGTATAATCGGCGGCGGGCTGCCCTTCACGGTGTGTTCTACTGCGCTCATCGATAGCGAATAAATCGTAGAGCATTTGATAATTGGGTTTTAAAAAATGTAAAACTTCGATAAGACGATTGCGGGGTAACCACAGTGTGGTCATGTTATCGGCGGTTTTCTGAACAACAAAAAGCTCGCGACCGAACTGGCGATAGAGTTCGCCTTCGACCTGACTTACGTTAAAATTTTCAACCGCTTCCACAATGAATCCCTTTTTATTATTGCAGTACGACACCTATTTATTTTATCGCGACAACTTTCTTGTTAACTTAAATTTTTACTCAAATGTTTTTTCTACTATTTTCTCAAGATCAATTTCAAGATCAAACTTAACAACAGTCTCACAAACAATTACAAAAAATAATTTTCATGAAATCTTTACTAAACTTTATTCGGTTCTCGTAACGTCGTTGCTTTTATTCGCTCTGGCGTTAGCGTATCGCGTTGACTCGTTTTTTCTGGTTTTATTATACTCTGATCACCGACCGTCCAACTCAATGGTCTACGCTCCTTTCCTATGGACTCTTGCAACATTACCAACCCTTGCAATAGAGCCTCTGGCCTCGGAGGACAACCGGGCACATAAACATCGACGGGAATAAACTTATCGACTCCCTGCACCACCGAATAAATATCGTACATACCCCCTGAATTTGCACAGGAACCCATTGAAATAATCCACCTTGGCTCTAACAACTGTTCGTAAAGGCGCTGGATTACTGGAGCCATTTTTAAAAAACAAGTACCGGAAATGACCATTAAATCAGCTTGGCGCGGCGTAGCGCGAATTACCTCGGACCCAAAGCGGGCGAGATCATGTTTACTGGTAAAAGCCGTCGCCATTTCTACATAGCAACAAGACAGGCCAAAATTAAACGGCCATAGTGAATGCGCCCTACCCCAGGCGATCAAATCCTCTAGATTTGCCAGCATCACATTGCGCTTAATGTACTCTTCAACCTGATCGGAGTTTGTGGAGGCAATAAGATTATCTGACTCTTCGGGTGTTGTTAGACTCCACTTCATTGTAGCTCCCCACTGCCAGACGATGCCGGCGACAACTTTACTTGTTCATCTTGGTCAATTTGCTGTGCTAATGGCGAATCTTGCATTTGTGCATTTCGCAATCCCGCTCTTGTTTTGACACCCCATTCCAATGCGCTGGAGCGCCACTCGTAAATCAATGCCACTCCTAAGATAAAAATAAACAACAAAATTGCGAAATAGCCCTCCCAACCTAGGTCAAAAAATGCCACTGCCCACGCAAAAATAAAAACGGTTTCTAAATCGAAAATAACAAAAAAGATGGCTATCAGATAAAATTCGACAGAAATTCGAATTTGAGAATTCCCCACATGGACAATTCCAGACTCGTAAGGATCGTTAGTCGCCGCCTCGCGCCTCCGCTGCCCTAATAACCAAGACAAGACCAGCATGGTTATTACCAAGGCTATACCCATGACTACATAAACAGCCAGAGGCCAAATTTCGTTGGAGTATTCGTTGACCACTAGGCAGCGCACCTATAAAAGCGGGCACGAGTGTTAACGGCAACGCCTAAAAAGCGCTTAAATAATGGAGAAAAAGAGCGAGGCTTTGAAGAAACGTTGATGGCTAAGGCAATACAGTAGCCTGCCACAAACAAGAGATGGTGGAGAGTGTTATTGAGAGCTGATTTCCAAAACGACAATAGTGGCACAGTTACCCCTAACGCTTTCGGAACTCCTCACCTGCTTAAAACTTAACTGGCAAGAAACCCGTTTGTTTTTATTCAGTACTGCTATTAAACGTACAGGGTAAAGTCTATTTTGGCAAGAAATAGTTTTGGTTTTCTGCGGAATTTATCTTAAGGAAAGCCTTCAATAAAAAAGGGCCGCTGATCTCTCAACGCCCCTTTACAAAGATCTAACTTAGCTTAAATTAGAAGCCGTATTTGAATCCAACTTTAAACAATCTACCTAACGGATTGTGGGTATAGCCGTCATACATTAAATCACCGTAGGCTCTTGGTGGATCTTCATCAGTTACGTTGATAGCTGAAATCGTCAGCGACAAGTCATCGTCTAATAACAAAGTTGTGAAGTGCAAATCCATAGTGGTTTGACTGTCGATACCAACTCTCGGGTCTACATCTAGAAATAGCAAGCGCGCCACTATTTTTTCGAAAGCTTGTTTTGGGCATCCCAGCCCAAGCAAGCGGCAAAAATCACGTGGCAATTAATGCCTTCGGCGCCCCGATTCGTCCTGCGTCCGTGTCACTGCGTCACATCATTGCAAGCTCGATGCTGACTCCGTTAACACTACCTCAAATGACTAGACGGCGTTTCGGATGCAATTCCAGGCCCCCTCTGGCGCTACGCACGATGGGTGCCCAGAATTACCTACGCCTATCGCGGACTACCAGCCCTCGCTTCGCTTTCCATGGCTGGCAACGAATGATGTGGATTTTAAGAATACAATCGATATTAATCTCGTGGCCAGTTATAAATGCTTGCAAGTTATATCAGCATATATGCTGAATGGGGGGAGTATAATTAATGTGATAAGTATCGGTTCAATGCAAGGGTTCCCTGATAACCCTGGATATATAGCGAGTAAGGGTGGGTTGCGTATGTTGTCAAAATCTCTTGCGATTGATCTCGCTAAAGATAATATAAGAGTCAATAATATTGTTCCTGGATATATCTCAACAGATATGACAAAAGGTAGTCGAAATGACCCTGTTTTGTATGAAGAGAGATTGGAAAGAATGATAATACAGCGTTGGGGTGAAACAGAAGATATTGTTGGTGCAGTTATTTATTTAGCATCAAATGCTTCATCGTATGTTACAGGAATTGATTTGGTCGTTGATGGTGGCTGGACTGCAAAAGGTCTTTGATAGAGTATGGAATTAGGACTAGAAAATAAAAGAGTGTTAGTTACAGGTGCCTCAAGAGGAATTGGAGCTGCGATCGCCAAAGGTTTTTTAGCTGAGAAAAGCAAAGTATGTCTAGTATCTAGAGGCTCAAAGAACCTTCTTGATATTGAAAAAAAATTAGTAGATAAGTTTGGGGAAGAGTTCCTGTTTGCCCACAAATGTGATTGCACCCAACAAAAAGAACTTTCAGAATTAAGTGTTGAAATTGAGAATAAATGGCAAGGAATTGATGTGGTAATAGCAAATATTGGAGATGGTAGAAGTGTGTCAGATCCAATTCCAAGTGATGAACAATGGAAAAGGACTTGGGATAATAATTTTGAGTCAGCGCTATATACAGCACGGACTTTCTTGCCCATGTTAAAGGAATCTAAAGGTTGTTTATTATTTATTTCATCAATTACAGCAATGGAAGCGTTCGGTGCACCAGTTGATTATTCAACAGCAAAAACAGCAGTTGTAGCACTGGCAAAAAATATGGCAAGAAAGTTAGCAAAAGAGGTGCGAGTCAATGTTCTGGCGCCAGGTAATGTTTATTTTAAAAGCAGCTCTTGGGATGAGAAGATAAAGCAGGATAAAGAACGAGTAGAAAAAATAATTGAAAGTACAGTGCCTATGGGCAGATTTGGTGCACCAGAAGAGATGGCAGATGCAGCGTTATTTCTCTGTTCAGAGAAAGCAAAGTTTATTACAGGTTCAGTTTTAGTAGTTGATGGTGGACAAACTGTAGGTATATTTTAATGAGTAAAGATTTAGAGAATATCTTTAGTCTGCAAGGAAAAGTAGTAGTTATTACCGGCGCAGCAGGACTGCTAGGAGAAAAACATGCCGAAGCAGTTGCTGCCTATGGAGGCGATCCTATTCTGTTGGATCTTTCTCAGAATAAGGTTGACCTTATTGCAGAAAAGTTGAATCAAAAATATAAAGTGCACTCAATTGGTTTTGCAGTAAATATTACAGATGAGAAGCAGGTTGAAGATAATGCACAACAAATAATAGAGAAATACGGGAAAATAGATGCTTTAGTGAATAATGCAGCAAACAATCCAAAAGTAGAAGAAAATTCAGAAAAAGACTTTTCCCATTTAGAAAATTTTTCTTTGGGTCTTTGGAGCCAAGATCTTGCTGTTGGTTTAACGGGAGCATTTCTCTGTTCGAAACACTATGGCAGTGAAATCTCTAAAAACCCAGAAGGAGGCTCTATAGTCAATATCTCATCTGACTTAGGATTAATAGGACCCGATCAAAGACTCTATGAAAAAAAAGGTTTTTTGGAAAACAAACAGCCTGTTAAACCTGTAACTTATTCAGTTGTAAAATCTGGCTTAATTGGGCTGACAAGATATCTTGCAACCTACTGGGCAGAAAAGAATGTGCGATGTAATGCCATGTGCCCAGGAGGTATAGAAAATGGGCAGCCAGAGGAATTTTTAAAAAAGGTTTCATCGCGAATACCAATGAACCGCTTAGCAGAAGTTGATGAGTATCAGGGGACATTGGTTTGGATGCTAAGTGATGCTTCGAGTTATCTTAATGGTGCAATTGTGCCAATAAATGGGGGACGCTCTGCGTGGTAAATATAAATAACGTACTAATAACCGGAGCAGACGGATTTATCGGATCCCACTTAACCGAAATGTTAGTCGCTAAAGGCTACCAGGTAAAAGCACTATCTCAATATAGTTCCTTTAATAACTGGGGTTGGTTAGAAGATGTTAATTGCAAAGAAAAAATAGAAATCTTGGCAGGCGATATCCGTGACCCACACTACTGTAATCATATCACCAAAGATGTAGATATTATTTTCCACCTAGCAGCTCTAATCGCTATTCCATACTCCTATGTTGCACCAGACAGCTATGTTGATACCAACATCAAAGGCACGCTTAATATCTGCCAAGCAGCAAAAGAGAATGGCAATATACGAGTCATCCATACATCAACTAGTGAGGTTTATGGTACAGCGCGTTTTGTTCCTATTACCGAAGAACATCCTTTGCAGGGGCAGTCACCATACTCGGCCACCAAGATTG